>Ga0209013_10004637_pt1 | contig 11999 bp, 9 predicted proteins | sample Cruoilmetagenom2_FD_187291 | JGI IMG/M metagenome (GOLD analysis project Ga0209013, IMG submission 187291) | Oil polluted marine microbial communities from Coal Oil Point, Santa Barbara, California, USA - Sample 2 (SPAdes) (version 2) | ecosystem: Environmental > Aquatic > Marine > Oil seeps ...
AACCATCCTGGAATAATGAGTAGCAATGCAATTATTTTTAATCCTAATGCAAACATAATATTTTCTTTAATAATATGCAATGCTTTTCGACTTAATCGAATAGTATAAGGTAACTTTTCTAAATCATCACCCATTAATGCTACGTCTGCTGTTTCAAGTGCGGCATCGGTTCCAGCTCCCCCCATCGCTATGCCAACAGATGCTGTTGCTAATGCAGGAGCGTCATTGACGCCATCTCCTACCATTGCCACCGCGCCATACTTTTCCCTTAAGACTTTAATAGCGGAAAGTTTTTGTTCTGGCATTAGGCCTGCTTCTACATTTGTCATACCTAGCTTCGTTGCAATAGCATTTGCCGTACGTTTGTCATCGCCTGTCAGCATGACAGTATGTTGTATACCAGCTCTTTTCAGCTGATCCAACACGTTTTTACTTGTTGCTCGTATTGGATCTGCTACAGCTATAAAACCTTGATATATACCATTAGCAGAAGCAAGCATGACTGTATTCCCTTCAGTTTGCAGCTGCTCAATCTTAGTAATGACATCGGTAGAAACAGTACTTAAAGAGGATATCCAACTAAAACTTCCAACTGACCACTTTGTTCCGTCTACTATCCCCTCTGCCCCTTTACCTGTGACAGATTGGAATTGCTCAATTTCTAAATCATGAATATGCTCTTTTGCACCATAGTTGACAATTGCTTGCGCCAGTGGATGCTGAGAGTATGTTTCGATAGACATTACTTTTTGTATAAATTCTTTTGGTGCATCTGCTTCTACATGCGTAACTTCCGGATACCCTTTTGTTAGCGTACCAGTTTTATCAAATGCAATTGCTTTAAGTCGACCAATTTCTTCTAAGTGGATACCGCCTTTGATCAATACACCTTGTTTCGCTGCATTACCGATTGCAGTTACAATCGCAACGGGAGTAGAAACTACTAACGCACACGGACAACCTACTACTAAAACTGCAAGCCCTTGATAAATCCATGTTTGCCAATCTGCTCCAAACAATGGGGGAACTATAGCGACTAATATAGCAATCACGATAATTGCAGGTGTATAATACTTTGCAAACTTATCTACAAATTTTTGAGAAGGTGCTTTTTCCGCTTGTGCTTCTTCCACAAGATGAATGATTTTAGCTATGGTCGTATCTTCCACCCGCTTCGTTACTCTTACTTCAAGTGAACCTTCTTCGTTTAACGTACCAGCAAAAACTTCATCGTCTACCGATTTCAAAACCGGTACTGATTCTCCAGTAATGGATGCTTGATTAACAGCAGAAGTACCCTTTAATACAACTCCATCCATCGCAATTTTTTGCCCTGGTTTTACAATCAACACATCGTTTATTTGTATAATATCTGTATCAACTTCCATTAGCTTTCCATGTTTACGGATCGTTGCATTAGGTGGAGCAATATCCATTAATTGACTAATGGACTGACGTGCTTTGTTCATCGAGTAAGCCTCTAACGCTTCACTAACTGCGAATAAGAACACTACTACTGCTCCCTCGCGCCACTCTCCAATAATTGCTGCACCTATAATAGCTATAGTCATTAAGGTCTTCATATCAAAATAAAAACGAGATAAGTTAACTAGCCCACCTCTAAATAAGTCAAAGCCTCCTACTACTATAGAAACGATGAATAGTCCTATTGAAAGTGGGTGCGATTCTTCATATGTGAATGATGCAATAATTCCTGTTACTAAAAAAACAAATGAAATAACCGTTAATAAATTCTCTTTTCGTTTGAAAAATGGAATCTTTTCTGGCTTACGTTGTCTGACGGTAGTCACTTTTATACCATCAAATGCTCCAGCTTTTTCGATATCCTCTACCGATGCTTTTCCAATGACCGATACCTTAGATGCACCAAAATTAACGATTGCCTCCTCTACCTCTGGGAGGTTTTTTATATTTTGTTCAAATTTCATGGCACATTTGGCACATGAAAGATTCTCTAATCTATACTCTTGCTTAGCTACTTTCTCCATCCTTTTCACCTTCTTCTATCGCATGTTCATATGCGATTTTTACTAACGCATTTACATGATGGTCTGCTAAGGAATAATAGATTTGTTTTCCTTTGCGTTGCGATTTAGCTAGAGATATGTCCCGTAAAAATCGTAAATGATGAGAAGCTGTAGCTGTAGATGAACCTATAATTTCACCTACGTCACAAACGCAAAGCTCCTCCTCTATCGTTAATGCATATGCTATTTTCAGTCTTGTTTCATCTGCTAGGGCTTTAAATATTTGCGCGGCCTTCGCTAGCTGAGGCATTTGCTTCTTGACGGAAAATACTAGATTTTCGTTTACTTTTGTTACTTCACACATATCTTTTGTTTGCATATTTCCACCTCATTCAAATGATTATTTGATTGTTATATTCATTATATGTTCAGAATATTTAATATGCAACTCATTCAATTGGGCGTTTGAATGTTTTTATTCACTCATTTGTCTAAAGGATAATTTTTCCCGACATTACAAACCGGGCAAAATGACGCCCAGTCGTCTAAAAACAGAAACGTAGATATGCCGTTGATTTCAGCTCCGAGCGGACGCTTTCCGCGGACACGGCTTCAGCTCGTGCTGTTCCAACTGGAGTCGCCGCTCTGCACCCCAATCAACTAGGTCCACTCTATATAATCGGATAATTCGATATAAAACCACCTATATATACCTGCTTTATCTTAAAATACGTAATGTCGAAATGGATTCCGATAAAAGAAAATCTACTTTCTACTTTCATAATAAAATATCATCCCTAACCGGGCGAACGGCTTTACCCCTCTATTAACTTTGACTACTCTTATTATCTAAGCGATAGGCTATCTCTAATAGTTGAGTACTACTCACTTAATTGATTTCGTTACAGGTGGCGACTCCGGCGGGATGAGTGAGACAGATGAGACATCAAAGCGACGCGTAAACGACGTTGATGGCTCATCGCTCACCCCGCGGAGGCCAACAGGATGTTGGTCACAAAGGCTAAGAGTGCCACATGACGTGGCACTCTTAGCCTTTGTTCTCCACCTGAAACAGAAATCGGTAGTATTAAGTCCCATGAACTAAGTGTACACGGCACATTTTTATATACTTTCTTCTTTCTTTTTAAAAAGCAGCCGAAGATTCGTAATCTTCGGCTGCTCCTTTTTTAGTTTGCTTTTAATATTAATTCATATCCTTCTTTAATGTTCCCGTCTATAACTGTCGTGTGATAGTTTCCTTCTGCCCAATCATTTACTTGGCTATGGTACCATTCCGATTTCATATGACCACTTTGTCCTGGTCCTACTATATGATAGGCCTCATCTAGATTAGCTAAATCTGCAACAAATCGCCAAGATGCACCGTGATCTACTTTTCCATCCTCTCCAAAACCAGCCGCTTGAACGGTAATATTGGATCCTCCTATTGGTACTGGATCTGGGTTTAATAGATAAGCTAAGATGGGAGAAGCCCCTCCCAACGGATGATCAAATGTTAGCTGGTGGTAATCTCCCCACTTCCATTTCTTTTCGTTCGAACCAAACTCCTCGGATATTTCTTGGTTTGCTTCTACAAAAGAATCATATACCCACTTATCTACGCCACCATAAGACTCTAACCAAGCACTCTGCTCGTTTTTATAGCCTTTTCGTAGTAATTGATCCGAAATATTCCCTTTACCCGAGAGCATCGAATATACATCCTTAGGCATTTCTTCTTCGAGCAAAGTCTGAGGTAACTCCTTCATCCATTTATGAAAAACAAGCGGTGCTGCTTGATCTTTACCATCGACTTGATCCCATTGCTCCATTAAGGTAAGGATTTCTTTATAATCACCCTTGGCATCTAATTTTTCAACCGATCCAAGCATTTGTGTCAAAAACTCTTTAGCGTATAAATTTGTTTGATCCATCTGTAAATTCATCATTTCTTCTTTTGTGAAATCTGATTTACTCTCAAGTACCTCAGCAATTCGTTCATATCGATAGGATTGAGCCCAAAAATCAGTAATATGATATGGATAGGAATCATCCACGACTTCATTGTTTGCAGTCGCTATAAAGCCTTCCTCTGGATTCACAACTACTGGAAGCTCACCATATGGCACAAATCCTTCCCAGTCATAATCCACTGAGTCTCCAGGTACAGGCAATTGGCCGTCGCCCGTCTTTCTTAAAGGTATCTTTCCGTTCGCTTTATAAGCAATAGTTCCATCTGTGGCTGCAAATACAAAGTTTTGGGCTGGTGCATGGAAGTCCTCCAATGCTTCTTCAAACTCTTCCCAGTCAGCGGATTTATTCATTTTTAAAATTGCTTGTAATTCAAGTGTAGGTTCTAGTGCAGTCCACTGCATAGAGAATAATGCGGATGCCTCTTCATCTTTGAATAATACATCCGAAATAATAGGACCATGTCTAGTCACTACTACTTCAAAGGGTATATCATCCTTCCCTTTAACTTTAATAGGTGAATTACGGACTTCCGCCTGCTCCCATTCCCCTTCATATAAGAACTGGGTGCGATCATCAGGGTTAGGTGTTTCAATATAAAGATCCTGTACATCTGGTCCTACATTCGTCACGCCCCAAGCAACCTCTTCGTTATGACCAAGGATAATACCTGGTATCCCAGCAAATATAACGCCGCTGACATTCTGTTCTGGTGATTCGAGATGCATCTGATACCAAATAGATGGTGTACTCAATCCTAGATGCGGATCGTCTGCAAGTAATGGAAGCCCACTAGCAGTCTTTTCTCCGCTAACAACCCAGTTATTACTACCATTAAATTCGTTAGGTAGCACGGATGAGTCAAAGTAACCACTTACATTTACTGGTTTACTAATATTCGCTTCAATAATCGATTGGGCGTTTTCAGGATAAGTGATGAAGAGCTCCTTCGCCTTCTCTTCATCCAATTCGCTCAATGCCCAATGTCTTATTGCTAGTGTTGACCAATTTCCACCTAAGTCATATGCCATATACTTGCCAATTGTTAGTGAGTCAGTTGGAGTCCACTCTTCTGGCTCATAGCCTAGTAATTTAAATTCATAGCTTAATTTATTTTCTTCTTTTGCATATTCAATGAAATCATTGACTCCTTCTGCATAGAATTTTAATACTTCTTTTGCTTCTTCACTATATCCATCATATGATTTTTCAGCAGCATCACGTAAGCTGAAGGTTAAGAAATACTTATCCGTATCTACCGCGGATTCCCCTACTACTTCTGCTAATCGACCACTAGCTTGCCTTCTAGCCAAATCCATTTGAAAAAGTCTATCCTGTGCTTGCACAAATCCTTGCGCACGATAAAGGTCAGCATCTGATTTCGCAGTAATATGTGGTACCCCATCTGCATCACGTACTACTTTTACATCCGATTCTAAAACCTTCATTGTAAGATCGCCTTCAATAGTTGCTTTTGTGCTAGACAAATACATATTCAATCCAACAGTGATAACAACTGTTAATGCTACAATAGTACCTATAATCCAAACAGTTATTTTCCACCCTTTTCTCATAAACCTTGCCCCCTTTGTTCCTTTACATTATTCGACATCCGTTACTTTTTTCCTTCTATTCAAAACCATATAAAAAAGCCCATGAATAATTATATTCATGGGCCAAGGCTTGTATTAGTCTTTATTTTCTCCGACAATTTTTACTTCTAACTCTAGCTCAACGCCAAAGTTTTCTTTTACTGTATCTTTCACCATTTCAATCGTACTAATATAATCCGTTGCTGTGGCATTATTTTTGTTGACAATAAAACCGGCATGCTTTGTGGAAACCTCTGCTCCACCAAAGCCTTTGCCTTGCAAGCCGCTATCTTGAATCAGTTTCCCTGCAAAATAACCTGGTGGACGCTTGAATACACTACCTGCAGAAGGATATTCTAATGGTTGTTTAGATTCTCGTTGAAAAGTAAGATCTGCAATTTTCGCATCAATCTCTTCCTGATTTCCTTTTTCCAATATAAACTCTGTCGATAATACATAATAGCCTTTTTTCGTAATAATACTTTTTCGGTACCCTAGCTCTAATTGCTCTTTTGAAAGAACTAGCTTTTTACCAGATGGTGTTAGCACAGTACATTGCACAATTACATCTTGAATTTCGCCGCCATATGCTCCAGCATTCATCGCCATTGCTCCACCGATAGAACCGGGAATACCACAAGCAAATTCTAAGCCAGTTAAAGATTCTTGTGCTGCTGCTTTTGATACATCAATAATATCAGCACCACTCTCGGCGATTACACGGTTACTATCTATTATAATATTATTTAGGTTTTCTAGTCGCAATACAATTCCTCGTACTCCACCATCACGTACTACCATATTAGATCCATTTCCTAATAATAGCAGTGGTATTTTATGCTCATATGCATATTGAACAACAAAGGCTGCTTCATCCTGTGTGGATGGTGTAACAAATACGTCTGCCATTCCACCCATTTTAGTTACTGTATGCAAATTCAATGCTTCATCTATTTTAATATTTGCTGGGTTTAACTTTTCACTTAAGTTTTCAAACCATTTTTGTTTACTCAAAGAGAGACAATCCTTTCCTCATTAACCTTTTACCCTTTCATAGTATGCATTTCCACACATAATATATCAAGAGAAAATACTATAACCAGTCTTTAGACCAAGTCTCAATTCCTCCAACTACTTCTTTTAGAGCAAGACCTTTTTCTGTCAAGTTATATTCTACCCGTATAGGTACCTCGGAAAAGACAGTTCTTTCAACTATTCCCTCTTTTTCAAGTTCCTTTAGACGTTCCGATAACAAACGACCACTAATAGGAAGGGACGACTCAATCTCATTAAACCGTTTAGCTCCATCCATTAGTTGGTACACGATTAGCGTAGTCCATCTTTTTCCTAGCAACTCCATTGCTTTAGATAAACGTGGACATAATAACATTTCTTTCATCTGATTCACCTCTATTACCATCTATTATATTCTTTTTTTCTTATGTTGTAAAACGAAAGTAATTTAATTACTTGACGTAACTAATATATTATTCTATATTTAGTTACATAAAGTAACCAAATGTTTCGCTATTTGTAAAAGAAGGTAAAGAAAATTATGGTAAAATATATTACTTCGAAATAAAAATTCTTGATTTCAAAGTAATATTGTTTTATATTAAGAATAACAACAAACCTTAGGAGGAAATAAAAATGACAAAATTTAATCTTGATGCAGCACATTCTACAATCGATTTTTCCGTAAAACATATGATGGTTTCAAAAGTAAAAGGATCTTTCACTAATTTCACAGCAAACTTAGAAGGTAATACAGAAGATTTAACAGGAGCTACAATTAGCGTTGACATTGATGTAAAATCAATCAACTCAAACAATGAAGACCGTGATAATCACTTACGCTCTGGAGATTTCTTTGATGTAGAAACATACCCAAGCATCAAATTTGTTGCAACTGACATTAAGAAAAAAGATGATGGTGAATATGACGTAACAGGCGATCTTACGATTAAAGATGTTACAAAACCAGTAACATTTGACGTTGAATATGGTGGTAAAGGTACTAATCCATGGGGTCAAGAAGTAGTAGCATTCTCTGCAGAGACAAAAGTTAACCGTAAAGAATTTGGTTTAACTTGGAACCAAGCGTTAGAAACTGGTGGCGTTCTTGTAGGTGAAGACATTAAAATCACTGTTGAACTTGAATTAAATCCAGCTCAGTAATTTAAATCACATGAGAGGCTGGGACCAAACCCACCTCAAGATTAAAAGCAGTTCAAATTTTACTCATCGTAAAATTTGAACTGCTTTTTTTTAGGTCTACTTCGTAGCCATTGTTCTCCGTTACGGCGGACACTTTCCTGGGGCACTTGGAGTCGCTGCCTTCACTCCGAACAACTAATATTTCTTCAATATTAAATTAATCTTTACATAATTTCAGATAACAAAAAGGACATATTCTGTTATCATTTCGTTGGATATTATCAAAATAAAAAGGCAAAAAGAGAAATCGCCCTGTTCAATTTCTCTTTTGGAGTAAATACTGAAACTAATTAAATCCCAGTCTTTTTTAACAATGTACTTTAAGGGTCATATTTTAAATCCGAATACTCTAAAATTATTTGGTTTAGTTTTTCGAATTTTGAAACTTTTATTTATGATTTTCGTATATACTATAACAAACTGGCTTGGAGGGAAATGTATGGAGGACTTTATAGGATTAATTGCGGTGGTGATGGTTTTTTCCATACCGCTGACTGCGATATGGACAACACACCTACGAAAATCGCAAAAAGTGAAACTAATAATTGTTAAAGATGAAATCGAATTAGAAAAACTCAAATATAATAACTTTTTACTCGAAACAGAAAAAATGCGGATGGATCTTCAGCAAAAACAAGCTAACTTACTAGAAAGTTCTGATCCACTTGTTTTAGATTTACAAAAAAGTGCACAAAAAGAGGCAAAAATGATATCTTCTTAAAACAATCGTGCTGATTTCATTCTGCACGATTATTTTTTAGGAAGTATTAGTTCTCTTTTTAGTACCTTTCATTCGCTACTTTATCAGTGCATGGATTACAATATAAGTAATCTACTATATGAAATAGGAGCTTACTATGCCAACATCTACTAAAGGATTTTTTCAGTTACTCAAAAGCCTTAAATGGCCTGTTAAGATAACAATAATAGCTATTGTTCTGTCCCTGATAAGCACTATTATTGGACTCATCGTACCACTGGTTACAAGAAACTTAGTTGATACACTAACCAATACTTCCTTCAATTGGAAAATGATTGGAATATTACTCGTCGTATTTCTTTTGCAGGCAGTTTCCGGAGGATTCTCTTTTTATTTATTATCTTATATCGGAGAATTTATCGTTGCAGATCTTCGGAAAAAACTATGGAGCAAAGTACTCCACCTTCCTGTTCCTTACTATGATCAAAATGAAAGTGGAGAGACGATGAGTCGTATTACACAGGATACGACTACATTGAAATCTCTTATCACGGATCATTTAGTGAATTTCGTATCTGGCATTATTACAATTGTCGGTTCGGTTACGATACTATTCTTTATCGATTGGAAAATGACATTGATCATGCTTATTAGTGTTCCATTGAGTATAGCAATTATGATGCCCCTGGGTTCAATGATGCATAAAGTTTCGAAATCGACGCAAAAAGAGATGGCTTCGTTTTCAGGACTTCTAGGACGAGTGCTTTCCGAAATCCGATTGGTCAAATCTTATCGAGCTGAGAAAACGGAAACTGTTAGTGGAAATGAAGCCATTCAAAATTTATATCGATTTGGCTTAAAGGAAGCTAAAATACAAGCATTCATTTCTCCTTTTATGACACTTATTATGATGGCCATTTTAGTTGTCATTTTAGGTTATGGCGGTTTACAAGTATCTCAAGGAATATTATCGGCTGGAGAGCTTGTTGCAATTATCTTCTACTTAGTGAATATTATTGTTCCCTTTGCACAGATGGCTACGTTTTTTACATCATTCCAAAAAGCCGTTGGGGCAACAGAACGCATACAAGAAATATTCTATATGGATAGCGAAGCGGTTGAACTAGAAGCACCAAAACCTTTAAATGATGGCGTTATATCATTTGAAGATGTCCATTTCTCATACGGCCCAGACAAGAAAATAATAGACGGAATTTCTTTAATAGCGCATCCAGGCACCGTTACTGCTTTTGTCGGCCCTAGTGGGGGAGGAAAAACAACTATTTTCTCCTTAATCGAGCGGTTTTATGAACCCGATTCTGGATCTATCCTATTTAACGAGTCGCCTATAACCAGCCTATCGTTAAATGCATGGCGCTCAAAAATCGGCTATGTTTCTCAGGAAAGTCCATTAATGAGTGGTACTATTTTATCGAATATCACCTATGGCATGTCGACTACCCCTCCAATGGATGTAATCATCGCAGCAGCGGAAGCAGCTAATGCTGCAGACTTTATCGATAATCTACCAGAAAAGTATGATACTCTTGTCGGAGAAAGAGGTATTAAACTTTCTGGAGGTCAACGCCAACGTATTGCAATTGCGCGAGCACTTCTGCACAATCCAAAGATATTATTATTAGATGAAGCAACCTCTAATCTAGATAGTGGATCGGAAACACTGGTGCAAGAAGCACTCGAACGATTAATGAATGGCAGAACTACTCTTATCATTGCACATAGGCTAGCAACAATTATTCATGCCGATCAAATATTCTTTTTAGAACAGGGCAAAATTACAGGTAGTGGTACACATGAAGAGCTGCTTACTCACCACAAGCTATATCGAGAATTTACTCATGGACAAGGTTTGTCTTAATGAATTTAAGTCCAATAAAGAAGGATCTGAAAGTAACAAAGTTGCTATCCGATCCTTCTTTTATTAAGTCTATCTTCCCCTCTTTTAAATCAGCACCAACCATTGTTTATAGACTTTTTTATAACTCACTCCACTTCTTTTGACCCTTATAATTGTAAAGAATTGAACTTTTACTTTATGGAGTAATGAAAGTTGGACAAAAATATAGTGTTTTTCTCCGTCTTTTCATAACTTCTTTCATATTTATAATTTTCTATGTATTTTATCCTAGAGTATGGTATCTTATTTATAATTGGATTTGATTTCCTTTTATTGATGTAGAAGAGGGTGTGGGTTTTATGAACCTGGGGCAATTGATTAAGTTAGAGCGCCAGAGACAGAATATTAAACAAGAGGCTTTAGCTTCTGGTATTTGCGTCCCTTCTTACTTAAGCAGAATTGAAAATGGCTTAGTCATTCCAAGCGAAGATATAAAGCACCATATACTTATGCGACTAAATATCCCCGTAGATACCTTGGTGAATAGTCCTGGTGAAGAAAATGCTATTCAGTTTAAATTACGGTTTAAGCAAGTTATAAACTCAAGGGATAAAGAATTAGCTAAACAGCTTCTACATGAAATTCACTTTCATATTGAAGAACATCCACTAGAAGCAGATCGACTGACACTGCTATTATTAGAAGCTCGTTTGATGCTGATGTTACCTGATGAATTGGAGATACAAAGGAGCATCAATATTTTAGTAGATTTCAAAAAGGAAATGACAATTGAACAATTATATTATCTGTACACCATTCAAGGTATTATCGCATATCAAGATAATCAGTTCAGTCAAGCATCTCAATTCTTTAAAGAAGTTTTTCAATTGATCAAAGGCTATCGCATGGAAGACTGGGAGATGGCTGAGTTACACTACATCTCTGGATTATCTCTACTATCTGAATATCGCTACATACTTGCTATCGACTATGTGAAGGAAGCAATTTCTTATTTCAATCAAGAAATATTAATCGATCGATCCATAGAATGTTTAATGATTCTGGGGATTGCTCAAAAGAATTCAGGAGTCTTAAAAGAAGCACTTACTACTTTTGAGAGGGCCAAAGATATTAATTTGAAAATAGAGTCATGTGAATTTAATGGAATGATTGAGCATAATCTTGGCTCCTGCTACTCTTTACAGAAGCAGTCCGAACAAGCTTTACAACACTTTTTAAATGCTTTAGACTCCAAACATAACCCCGAAGATAAGATTGTCACTATTTTATCTATACTTAAGGAATATCATAAAAATGGTGATTTACAGAATGCATTAGTATGGTTGGAAAAAGGACTACAAACTCTCAAGTTTATAAGTGATAGTAAGAGAGATCTTTATAACAATCATTTTTCCGTATATGGAGCGATATTACTGGAAAACCAAGTGCTTATACCTATATTTAAGAAAAGCTTGGACTATTTCGAAGGTAAGCAAGATTATAAGCATTGTATGATTTATTGCAACGTATTAGCTAAACGATTAGCTGAAACAAAACAATATAAGCAAGCGTCCATTTACTATGAATTAGGATTCCACTATCATTTGAAGCAATCAAAAGTATCTAGTTGGGAGGAATTGTCATGAAGAAAGTTGTATTTGGTGTTCTACTTT
>Ga0209013_10004638_pt1 | contig 11998 bp, 8 predicted proteins | sample Cruoilmetagenom2_FD_187291 | JGI IMG/M metagenome (GOLD analysis project Ga0209013, IMG submission 187291) | Oil polluted marine microbial communities from Coal Oil Point, Santa Barbara, California, USA - Sample 2 (SPAdes) (version 2) | ecosystem: Environmental > Aquatic > Marine > Oil seeps ...
AAGAATATGCCCAACATCTACAAGTAGTCGCTTGTTTTCATCGGCCCCAAAGCTATATCGATGCAATCCCACACGGGTAGTACTTGTAAGTTCGGCTTCCACATTGTAATTGCTGAATTTTACAGCGTAGTAACCTACTTTAGCCTGCTCGTCAGATTTCTTAAAGACTGCAATTGGCTTTTCATCTACTTCTCCCGTAAAAGGAAGTAGTAGAAAATCTCCCATATCCCCAATTCCCGTTCCGCTCAGATGAGTATGCGAGAAGCCATAAATTATACTATCGCCATAATGATATCCGCTTGATGCATCCCATCCATTTAGTTTAGTATCTGGTCCTACCTGTACCATTCCGTGTGGCATTACCGGCCCCGGATACGTATGCCCATGGAAATCGGTCCCGATAAATGGGTCAACATAAGCTATAAGATCAACTTTTTCATTTCCCGGAACTTGAATATCACAACTTCCCAATAATGCTAAAACCACAAATACAACAAGGAATTTAGAATCGAATTTTTTCATGCTTTATTGATTTCTATTTGCTGAGGGTATTGCAATTTACGTAATTATTGATGATCTGATTAAAGGCCTCCTCTTTGATAAAGGAACTGAGTGGCCATGAGATAATCAAATAAGCTGAAGACACGCTATCCCCCTAGGATATCACTGAAAATAAAATAGTTGCCTTTCTTGGATAAGTGCTATAAATGTCGGAAATTATAAGGCTTTTTGCTGAAAACTCGAAATAGTAAATCAGTTAAATCTATGAAACCTGACAAAATTTACAATTTTGTGCAGGAGCTGAAGCGCAGAAGGGTATTTCGGGGGATAGTAGTATATGGCGCTTCAACTTTGATTCTATTAGAATCTGCAGATATCATATTCAACACATTTGGTATCGAAGCGGTTCCTGAGTGGATTGTCTATATTCTTGGGATAGGATTCTTAGGATCGTTATGGTTCTCCTGGATTTATGACTTCACTCCCGAGGGAATAGTTAAAACTGAATCCGCTAAAGATCACCCGGTACCGATCCCACAACAAAAACTGAAAACCTATAGGTTCACCACCTTCTTGAGCGTATCTATAATCATTGGGATTCTCTCCTTCAAATTCATTGATAATGCTGCTATAAAAGAGATCGAAAGACTCGAAAAATCTATTGCGGTTCTTCCACTGGCTGCTGAGGACCTGAATCCCATTGAATATCCTCAATTCGATTTTATTGGGCATGAAATTACCTCCTGTCTGCTTAAGGTCAGAGCCTATAATGTTCATCCATGGCAAGATACCAGGAAATACCCGCGAGAAGGTCAGAATTATAAAAGGATGGGGAAAGATCTTTCTGCTGCCATACTGGTTGATTGGAAACCACTAAGGACCCACCTCGAAACTTATCTTTTGATTGAACTCATTTCCGTTGAAAACGAGAAACTGCTTTGGTCGGAGAAGTATAAAATACTAGACAACTGGTCAGGATCTGAAATCATAAGATGCAGCCGCAAGATCTCCAAACAGATTACAAGGGAATTAAGGACATTTCTTACCCTGGAGGAAAGAGAATTAATCAGTGCAGTACCTGTTTCACCTAGGGCAAGCATGTATGCATCCCTTGGGAATGCGATGGCGATGGATTCCTGGGATTTGGCAAATACCGGAAGAGAAGTTGTGGGTTCCGAGAAAAGTGAATACATCGATTCAATTAGTTTCGAGAAAGCCATCCACTATTTTACAGAAGCCATTAAGGAGGATCCAAACCTGGCCGAAGCTTACGCCAATCGGGCAAAGGCAAGACTATGGGGAATGCGGGAAGGTTACTTTGACCCTAGCATATTGGGTGCTTGTGAAACAGATATTTCAAAAGCTTTCAAACTGGATCCAGAGCTGCCAGAAGCTCATGTTGCCATGGGGTTTTATCAATTTTATGGAAATGATGAATACAAACTTGCCGCTGTATCCTTTGAAAAGGCAGTAGAATTAAGATCCAACAATCCTGAATATCTTTTTTACCTCTCCATAATCTGGAGACGTCTTGGAAATTGGGACAGGGTCAAATCTCTGACCGATATGGTCTTTGTGTCGAACCCGAGGAATGCAGTATTCCAAACCAACATGGGACTTTCGTATCTCCTTCTCAGGGATTTTTCCCGATCGCTTGAATGCCATGACAGGGCTATTGATTTGATTCCGAAATGGATTCCTCTACACCTGAATAAGATAAATGCACTTATGTGGGAAGGAAAGATCAGTGACGCGAGAAAAGCTGTTCGTGAGGCCGAAAGAATTACAGGCAAAGAATTCTTCAGAAATGTAGCATTACTGGACTTATATGAAGGGCAATACGATAATGCTGTGAAGAATATTGACAAAGCCAAGGGGATTGAATTTTTAAATTACGGTGAATCTGAGGGAGATGTATTCCTGCTTAAGGCAGAGATCTATCGACATGCAGGACTCGTGGAACTGGCGAATGAGTATTACCTCAAGGCCGTTGCCTATTTCCGTAATCTTGTCCTTTTCGATACTGGCGATTATCAGGCCTTCAGTAAACTTGGGCTTGCCTGTTCAGGGGCTGACATGGTTCAGGAGTCCATGGATTATGGCCTGCGAGCTCTGGACCTAATTGCATTTGTAGATGATGCAATAAGCTATCCCGATCTTCATTATAACATGATCCGGATCTATGCCATTGCACAGCATGATGAATCCGCTTTAAGAATGATCAAAGAACATCTGAATATACCCTCTCCCTTTTCATTAGAATTTTTAAAACTTGATCCTGACATTCGGCATCTGCTCAATGATCCAGAGTCGCCAATTAATTAACTAACCCAAAATCATTAAATTATGAGTCCTCCTTATTCGCATCCGTACATTATGGATCCTCCAGAAATGAATAGTAAACTTGAAGGGACACATACATTGTATCCTCAGTTTGCTATCCCGACACCAAAACTGAAAGAAATTATATTAGAATTTGTCAGGCTCGAAGGACACTGCGATAAAGCCAGAGCCCTTTGTTCCTATAACGTAGGTCAGATTATTAATGATGGGGATGTAATTCCTTATCCTGATATACCTGATAATGCATAGTAATAAGTATGAATTGCCGGTTTTTTTGCATATCAATGCATTGCATTTATAGACTGGCTCAAAACATATTACCATGAGTAGTAATTCCGTGGTACTCATCGCTTTTGAGGAGCGCGAGAACCTGGGAGTTAGGTATATGGCTGCAGTCCTGTCTGAAGCAGGTTACCAGGCAAGGATCATTGATTTCAGAAGGGACAAAAAAGATATCCTGGAGGAGATTTTATCTGTGGATTCTATCCTGGTAGGCTTCTCCATTATCTTTGAAGAGCATATCTATAATTTCAGAGATCTGATTGCTTACCTTCGGGATAAGGGGATATCCAATCATTTTACCGCCGGGGGGCACTTTGCCAGCCTGGAACAGGCCGCGCTATTTGAGATGATACCGAGTCTAGATTCCATTGTAAGATTTGAAGGTGAACACACTCTCCTCAATCTGGTAAATCATCTTCATTCGAATGAAGATTGGAAGCTTTTAACTGGTATCTCCTACATGAGTAAGGGAACCTTAGTGAATAATAAGCTTCGCCCTCTTGAGAAGGACCTGGATACATATCCTTATCCCATTCGTTCAGAATTTAAGGAGTATGTCCTCGGGAAGAAACATACTACAATTATGGCAGGACGGGGATGCATCCATAATTGTGTGTATTGCAATATTGGAGAGTTTTACCGTTTGCCCCCGGGACCTGTGAAACGTATTCGGAATCCGGTCAGGATCGTTGAGGAAATGGACCATCTTTACAGGGATCATGATTGCTCGGTCTTTTTGTTCCAGGATGATGATTTTCCTTTTACAACGTCTAAAAAATCAGGGTGGATAGAAGAATTCTGCGATGCCTTGAGGGACAAAGACCTGGTCGGGAAAATTATGTGGAAGGTCAATTGCAGACCGGATGAAGTGGACCGGGGCATCATTGAAGTGATGAAAGACCACGGGCTGTTCAGAATCTACCTGGGGATTGAGGATGGTACCGATGCTGGTTTACTCCAGATCAATAAGAAGCAAAAGGTAACAGACAGTTTAAGGGGTGTAAAAATCATCAAAGACCTTGGAATTGGCATGGACTTCGGCTTTATGCTTTTTCAACCTTCTACGACTTTCAATTCTTATCGTGAAAACCTGGATTTTCTTGGATCAATCTGTGGCGATGGGTATATGCCAGTTGCATTTCTGAAGATGCTCCCCTACTTCGGAACAAGTATAGAAAAAGACCTGAGAGCCGAAGGACGATTAACAGGCTTACCCGGTTTCCTTGACTATGACTTCGATGACAAGTCAATGAACGACTATCACCATCTTGTTTTTGATATCTTTTATCAATGGCTCAATACTCCTGATGGATTTACAAATATCTCCAAATGGACCAGTGATTATCTGTCAGTTTATTCATTCTATTATGGATCTATCTCTGGTATTCAACAACTTTCTGATGAACTAAAATCCACCGTTTCGGAAGCTAACCTGTTCATGCTTGATACACTGAAAATGCTTTCAACCAAATTTGAATCCGGTAATTATCAGCTTGAAAAAGACACGGAGCTTGATGAAATCAGGAAGTCCATCAATGAAAAGCACAGCAGCTCACTTAAAACGATTGGTGAGATCATCGGAAAGGTGGAATTATATTCCCTTACAAAAGAGATGTTCAGATTTTGACAGCTTGGTATTGCTAAGGTTCTTAAGATATCTTTTCTTCAATCCCATTTCAATCGAATAACAAAGGAGTCACACCTGAATGACCTAACTCCTTCTCAAAGTGTGATGGGAACAACAGGATTACTACCTCGTCAGGACTGTAATTGTTCCAATTATAACTCCGATTAGGGTTTTAGATAGCAATGGTAGCGCGTCTACTATTTTGGCCGGATCATCTATCCATTCTAATTTACCCCAATAAATCATTGTGACAAGCATTACAATGACATAGAAGAACGCAAAAATCATCTGAAATACCAATTTCGGTTCAGTAGAAAACCGTACACTTCTAAGTTTAAAGCTTTTGCCTTTTTCAAATTTAATCCCAAGTACTGCACCAAGATTTGTCGCTAAAGCTCCTCCGAGTACGACAATTGACCAATTTAAAAAGTTTGGCATACTGTCAGGTGATACAATGTTTGAATAGTGAATTGCCCTAAAGATTGCGTAAGTAAAAAATCCAATTCCAATCAACGCAATGATACCGATCAAAATGTGCTTTGGTTTCATAGTGCTTTCTATTTTAGGTTAATATTAGAAATATAGGAGATTGCAGTCTGAAAATCAAATGATTATAATGTATTATTCGGCTGATTGCATAATTAATATTGCTTATAACCGTAGTTTCACAACAAGGAGTGAAAATCTGCATTTAGGCGTAGTCTCTTGAAATTGCACCACAATTTACAATACATTTCTACGCAAGTCAATACACCCTAATTTAAACATGATCCACAAAATGTCAGTATATTGAAAACTGTTTAAGTTCTATAAATTCGGCAAATTATGTATAGCATTTGACCCTATATTCAGAGCGCCTGTAAATGCGCTGATTTTTTAATTAAGGTATTTCCACATTGATGGAATGTTGGGTATATAGTTTCCGGATATAAGGTCATCTTCCATAAAAAAATGTGTTGTATTCTCTACTCCATCATTATTTACAGTAAACCTTCTGAGAATGCCATTTAATATTCTTCCTATCCTGTAATTCTGCTGTCCATTATTTACAAAGAAATCTCCTTTTCCAATTTTCAATTCTAAATGCAGGGATTCATTTATCATATCATACTCCTTTGTCTTTGTTTTCAATAAGCGCTAACTGATGCATAAATTTGCTTTTTTGATAGTAATGAAACTAATCCTTCAGAAACCACTCTCGAAGGGTTCGTGAGGTCCTGTGTCCTGAACCTTACCTGGAATTAATACGGAAATCAGGCTATTGCTGAATTTCCATTTTTGGTGGTATCCGATTTAGGATCTTTTCCCGTACAGCCTCTAATTGACTTATATCCCCTTAAAAGAAGAATGGATTTTGGAAAAAGGCACAGAGAAATCCAAATGTTGTATATGATCTGATCTTAAAAAGTGATGTGTGGCATTTAGACGATGGTATTAACCTGGATTCACAACCCTAAATGGATGAAGCCGAATTTCTCTACTTTATCCTGTGGCGGTTCGGGGAAGGAGGTCAATCCTGGCTAAACTTGACTTGTGTCTGGCTAAAGGTTATCTTTGAATGCAGACCTAATGGAATTGACTGGAAACTAATTTTTTAGAGGAATTATTACTCTTTGTTTTTATCATATTACTTAATCAGTTTAGGCAAATTATATAGATAAATAATATCCATTTTAATTAATCTTAAACCTGGCATAATATGAAAAAAAATCTAACATTTCTGACAGGAATTGTGATTTTAATTACAATTCTGGTTGCCGCTGGTTGTGGCAGCAGTGAAAAGAAAAATAGCCCTGCTGAGGAAGGAATTGACCCGGTAGAAGTAGGATTAGACTCGAAAACAGTAACAATTTATTTGAAAGATACTGTAATAGGTGAGAGTATGCACCTTTTAATGTATCATGAAAAGAATTCTGATTGTGGAGTAATCGATAATCTTCAAACAGTTGTTTATCGTGAAGATATAATTGTATTCAAGAAAGCAGATAACAGTCAAATAAAAAAAGTTGATACCATTCGTCTAGTAGAGGAGAAAGTAAAAGTTTTTAATGTAGTCAACAGTATGGATAGGGGTTTATATGCACTTGAAATAGATTCCGATGCACCGGAGGACACAATAGTAAAATACGTAATAGAATTTGCCATAAATAAGGATACAAGCTATATTATCGATCCCTATTTAAGGATTCCAAAGCAACAATAAGATCCTTCACACTAGATCAATGTATCATCGTATTATTTCAGCTTTTCTTGTTGCCCTTTTAACTGTAGTTTGTTCTCCGGACCTTATTCAGGGGCAATCAATTGACAGCTTGTTGTATTTAATAGACAATGACCTGGTTAAAGATGATTCTGATAAATACGACCTTTTATACGAGGTAATCGAGGAAATAAATGATGCGGAGAGCAAGATTCGATATTGTGACCAGGCAATAGAGCTTGCTCAAAAGCTGGATATTCCGCCTGCCCCGCTGTATAATGAGAAAGGTGAAGCATGTCTTTTATCCGGTAATTATGCAATGGCCCTGGGATGTTTTATCAAGGCAGCCAACTATTATGAAAAAAATGATAATAGTGGTGGTCTTGCAAGGGCGTACGTATTAATGGCTGAAACATATAACCTTCTGCAAACCCGTGAAAATGAAAAGCTCTACCTTCAGAATGCTATCGAAATCTTTGAACAGGAAAAGGATTCAGTTTCTCTGGGTTACGCCCTTCATAATCTCGGTTATTATAATTACAGTAAGGGGCAGTATGACACTGCATTGGTCTTATACACCGAAACACTGGATCTATTCAACAAGCTTGACAATACCTATGCAAGCTATGCATATTTCGTCTGTCTTGGCAATTCAGGATTGGCTTATTCCGGGCTATCAGATTTTGATAAGGCAGAGGAATATCTTCTTACGGCAATTGATACCCTTGCCAAGTTAGGTGATCAGCATGCCCTACCAGAGTTCATGATTGGATACGCAAATATTCTTCAGCAAAAAGGAGAAATTAAACAGGCCATTGCCTATGCTTACAGGGCATTAAAAATCACCGATATATTGAATTATAAACGAGATGCATCACGCTTGCTTGCCCAGCTATACGAGACTTCCGGCAGGATTGACAGTGCATATTATTATCAATCAATATTTGTAGTTGCAAACGACAGTATAATTAATGATGAGAATGTTCAGAAAATGGCTGACCTGCGTACTGAATATGAAGTTGGGAGAATACAGGCTGTGGTTGATGCATTGGAGAGAGATAAGCTGAAAAACAGAATTATTAATATAGGATTAGGAATAATTCTAATTCTAGCCATAGGGCTTGTCGCCTTGTATTATACTAACCTGAAACGCTCAAGAAAGCTTTCTGGAGCCCTCGAAGAACGCCGGAAATTACTGGTAAAACAAAGCTCGGAACTGAAAGAAAAAAATGACAATATTCTCACGGCAAATGAAGAACTAACTGTTTTGAACGAGGCCATCAGTAAACAGAATGAACAAATATTGGAAGCCAATGAGGAACTAACTGTTTTGAACGAGGCCGTCAACAAGCAAAAGAATGAAATACTCGATAGCATCACTTACGCAAAAAAGATACAGGCTGCAATGTTGCCTCCTGAGCAGTATTTTCGAGAGATCTTAAATGATGTATTCATTTTATTTAAGCCAAGAGACATCGTGAGTGGGGATTTTTTCTGGATTAAGCATGTGAACCAGTATGTTATCCTGGCAGCGGCAGATTGCACAGGTCATGGAGTACCGGGTGCGTTTATGAGCCTGCTTGGAATCAGTTTCTTAAACGAGATCGTACTAAGAAGGGAGATCACGCAGGCCAACCAGGTGCTCAATGAACTCAGAAAGCAGATCAGAAATTCACTCAGACAGCATGGTCAGGCAGAAGAGTCTAAAGATGGGATCGATATGGCAGTATGTGTAATTGATGAAAAGAATAATACTCTACAATACTCCGGTGCCAACAATCCATTGTACCTTATCAGAGATAAGAACGGGGCTCCTGAACTGACAGAATTCAAGGCTGATCGGATGCCTGTGGGATATTACCCGGGTAGGTTTAAAACATTCACAAATAAGGAAATTCAACTTGAGTATGGGGATGTGTTTTATCTGTTCTCAGATGGATTTGTTGATCAAAAGGGCGGTACAGAAGGTAAGAAATTCCTGAGCAAAAATTTTAAAGAGCTTCTTCTGGAGATACATGAGGAACCAATGCATGATCAGAAAAAAATCTTAGATAAGACCATTACGGATTGGATGGGTAACAATTCTCAGATTGACGATATATTGGTTATAGGAGTGAGAGTATAGATTATTCCATATGAGAGGTTTATTGTAACCAAATACCGGTCAGAGAGTGAAAGGGTCAGGCAGTGGCTGGAGGAGAATGATAGCTTGTAATTTTTATCCAAGCATTCATAAGAGACAATAAACCAGCAAAGTACCATCAATGGCTCGACTCCCCACAGCTCTACTAAGTATTTGATACCTTCCGCCAGGGAGGTTTTAGTATGTAAAATCAGGGCAAGTAGATTGTCAGCTCTCTTCTTAATATTGGCTAATCAATCCTGAATTTTTCACAGTTTGATTCCTCTTGCTATCTTGCAGCTATTCTGAATAGTATATATAATGGATAAGATTCGAGTAGAAAATTGTTCCGGTGATTTATTGTGTGGTATCGATGGTGGAGGCACAACTACGAAAGTGGTAGTATGTAATTTAGAAGGCCAAATACTCCATTCGTTTCAATCCGGAACAATAAATCATTATGGCGCAGGAATCCCAAAAGTAAAGGAGAATTTTGCAGCCATAGCAGTCGAATTTATTGAAAAATTTGCTTGTGTGCCAGGAACTATTTTCACTGGTAACTCAGCGCTGGACGGACTTGCCAATGATGCATTGGTTCAGGAACTTACTAATGGTGAGTTCCATCCTTCGAAAGTCGTTTTTCATTCCGATGTTTATATAGCCCTTCTCAGTTTTACCATGGGAAATCCGGGCGCGGTTCTAATCTCGGGAACAGGCTCGATGGCTTGTGGAATTGATGCCGGGGGAGCCTATCATACAGCAGGTGGCTGGGGACAGGTACTGGGTGATGAAGGCAGTGCTTACCATATAGCGTTGAAAGGGATTCATGCCGCCCTGCACGCTTATGATGGTCTTGCGGAACCCACGAAGCTCAGCGCCAGCGTGATGAAGTTTTTCAACCTGAAAAAGATGTCCGATATCATTGATAAAATATACAATCCCCCTGTAGAGAAAAGCGTAATTGCGGCTTTTGCCCCTGAAGTGGAAAGAGATGCTGAGGAAGGAGATCCAACTGCTCTGCACATTATGGAAAGCGAAGCAGAATGGCTGCATAAACTTGCCCTTGCCATTACTAACAAGTGCAAAACTCAAAACCTTGGATACTTTGGCAGTGTGCTTAACCATAACCACAGGATTCGTTCAAAGCTTTCGGCTTTGCTTGCAAAGCAATTCATTAGCTTGCAGGCTCCAAGATTCAAGCCTGAAATTGGCGCTCTGATTGGGGCCTTTCGCGAATCGGGCAACCATGTTAGCGATTCAGTGATAGATAATTTGTCGAAATACAGTTGAAAATTAATCAAATGAGAAAAACACATCAGTATATTACCAATATACAGAACCAGATCAACCATGTGCTCGAAACCCAGATGGATAAAATTGATGAAGCTGGTGCGATAGTGGCCGAAACCCTGATGAGCAAAGGCTTTGTTTATGCATTCGGAACAGGCCATTCGCACATGATGGCCGAAGAATTATTTTACAGGGCCGGTGGGCTGGCAAGGATTTACCCCATTCTTGAAGATGCATTGATGTTGCACAACGGGGCAATTAAGAGTACAGAAATGGAGCGGCTTGATGGTTATGCCGAACTTATTCTCGATAGATATGAGTGTACTGAAAAGGATTGCATAATTGTTGTTTCAAACTCGGGCCGGAATGCCGTCAACATCGATATGGTAAAAGCAGCCCATAAGAGGAATATGAAAGTTATCGGACTCACCAATCTGACACATTCAAAAGCACAGGAATCGCGCCATGTTTCTGGGACTAAGCTTTACGAGATTGGCGATGTAGTGCTCGACAACCAGGGTTGCCTGGGAGATGCTTCGGTCTATATTCCGGAAATCGATCGCAATATTGCAGCCACTTCAACTTCACTAGGGGCCATGCTCTTGCACACTGTTGCTATTTCTGCTGTCGAATTAATGATTGAAAAAGGACACATACCTGAAGTTTTCTCATCAGCCAACCTCGATGAGGGCGATGAGATAAACGATAAGATCCTTACCAAATACAGGTCCTTTATAAAGCCTTTGTAATCGGGGTGCAAGTACTGGCCAAAGTGGTTCTTTGTCAAATTTGGGGATGATTTTAGTCTGACTGACACAAAATCACTTTCTTTCTCAATAACTCAAAGCTTGCCCTCCTGTATCCTGAACATCCTCAAGTACCATATGAGAAACCCATGTGCATTCTGCCAGCTTAGCCAGTGCCAGTGGCAATTCCAGCACTGACTTTGAACAGCTGAATGCAAAATCAACCATGAAGGCGTATGTGCTGGGTGGTTCAGGTGCCGATGCAGGAACAATCATTAATGGCTTCGATGAATTTAAAAATTACATCATCCAGGGAGGTAATTTCTCCAAAGAATCGCCGGGATCCCCCATTTCCTATAAACTGCGTTATATCCACGACAACACCATAGCAAGGGTTGTATTTGCTGCTTCCTACCCGATTCGAACAGCCATACCGCGTACAGACAATATTCGCTATGATGTTTCTGTTCGTTTGGTTAGCATGACACCAAGTACCGAAGATGGGGATGGAAGCGCAAATGAATTTTTTGGGAGTATCGCCAGCTGGGTATCCGGCTCCACTACGCCTCACTACCATTGGAGTGTTTCACGCGATGGGGCACAGTTATCATTGGCCGAAAATACCACACACAATTTTCCCACTAATACCAGCACGTACCGGACTTACACCAATCTGACAGGAGACGCAGAGATTATGCTCTCGACCACTGTGTATGATGCGGATACTCCTGGTTTTCCAGTCTACGATGACGATGACTATCTGGGGTATGCTACCTATAACATCAAATTGATTGATGTGATCCAACCGGCTCCCTTATTGTACAATATTAGTAACTATGGCCAGGGGTCCGATTTTATGGATCTCGTGTTCGAATTTAAGCTCCTAG
>Ga0209013_10004639_pt1 | contig 11998 bp, 10 predicted proteins | sample Cruoilmetagenom2_FD_187291 | JGI IMG/M metagenome (GOLD analysis project Ga0209013, IMG submission 187291) | Oil polluted marine microbial communities from Coal Oil Point, Santa Barbara, California, USA - Sample 2 (SPAdes) (version 2) | ecosystem: Environmental > Aquatic > Marine > Oil seeps ...
ATACAGGTGCAAGGAAGCCCTTTGAAAGTCTTTTCGAAAATCTTTCGGTTTTCAGAATCGATAGTTACAATGAAACGGCCGGCAGATTCCGAAAACAGAATAAAATCATTACGATCAAGCTGGTCCGACGGAACAAGACCGAGATCAACCTGCATACCTAAATTACCACCCATGGCTGTCATGGCAAGGTGTACCCCGAGACCTCCACGATATATACCGTGAGCGGAGGCGACCAGTTCTTTTTCAATGGCACTGCCAAGAGCCCTGTACAGATCGGCGAACACGTCCGGAAGAACATGAGGAACATTTAACCCCACGTACCCCAAATGTTCATAGTATTCGGATCCGCCGAGCTCGTTTCGTGTGGTCCCAAGTATATAAATTAGGTCTCCGGACATTTTACTGTCCATCGTGACACATTTTTCTATATCATTGATAACAGATATAGCGGAAAATTGAAGGGTCTCCAGTGCTGAAACCTTGTGGGTTTCACCGTATCGCCCGGTAAGGTGGCCGTCAACGTACATACTGTCCTTGCCGGAGAGAAGCGGTATTTCATAGGCCAGGCATATTTCACGCAATGCCCGGCATGATCGCACAAGCTGGGCCGCCTTGAATTTTCCGTCCGGGTTATCCTGAGGATGAAATTGAATGTTTGGCCAGCAGAAATTATCGACGCCGCCGATATGATTAAAATCTGCGCCAACAGCAACGAGTCTGCGCACCGCCTCATCAATTGTACAGCTTGTCATGTGATAGGCATCGATGGCTGAATAGGCCGGCAGCAATGCCTGGGAAAATACGAGACCCTTTATCGAGTCGAGCACAGGTCTTATTACCACCGCATCACTGTTGACATCACGATCCACACCCACTAGAGGCTTAATCACGCTGGTGCCCTGTACTTCATGATCATACTGCCTGCTTATCCATTCCTTGGAACAGATATTCGGCCGTGAAAGCAGGTCCTTTAGTAAAACTTCATAGTTGTCTGGTTCTCTTAGAACAGGCTCAAACAGACCTCGTCTTTCAGGTGTCTGCCATTTTGCATCAAACTCCCACTGGGGGAAACCTGACGTTAAAAGATCCATATCTATATAGGCACAGGTCTGGCCATTATAGGTGATATGAAGTTTGCCCGTATCAGTGTAACGGCCTATTACCGTGCTCTCTACGGCATGCATTCTTGAAAGCTCCAGAAAGTGTTCAAGATGCGCCGGATTAACCGCCACGGTCATTCGCTCCTGGGATTCGGAAACCCATATCTCCCACTGATCAAGCCCTTGATACTTTAAAGGAACCTTTTCAAGTTGAATCTCACACCCGTTGCTGAACCTGGCTGATTCACCAATCGATGACGAAAGTCCTCCTCCGCCATTATCCGTAATAAATTTTATCAGGCCCTGATCTCTGGCCTCTAAGAGAAAGTCGTGCATTTTTTTCTGGGTATAGGGATCACCGATTTGAACATGACCGGCAGGTGTATGTTCGGAGAAAGTCTCTGATGAAGCGGTAACCCCGTGAATTCCGTCTTTGCCGACCCGACCGCCGCACATGATAACCAGCTCTCCTGGAGATGTTTTCTTTTTTTCCGCCGGTTTTCCCTTGATCATGGCCGGCATAATTCCCACTGCCGTTACAAAAACAAGACACTTTCCCATATATCCTGGATGAAAAAGCACCTGTCCGAAGGTTGTAGGAATTCCGCTTTTATTTCCCCCGTCTTTTACCCCTTCTATAATACCATCCAGAAGGCGCTTGGGATGGAGGTGGGGCTTAAGGGCTCCGTTATAATTCCTTGGTCCTACACAATAGCCGTAACTGCCCATTACTAACTTTGAACCCTTGCCGGTTCCCAGAGGATCACGGTAAACCCCGACAATACCGGTAATGGCTCCACCGTATGCTTCCATATTGGATGGAGAATTGTGGGTTTCACCGGTAATTACGTAATAATGGTTGTTGTCAAAACGTCCCACACCGGCATTATCCCACAAAACCGATACAACCCACGGCTTTTTATCTTTTAGCGCCTGAGTCGGCGCCTCTATGCAGGTTTTGAATAGATTATCCACAACCTCCGTCTCACCGGTTTCAAGATCCCGGTAACGGAACAGACCCCCGAATGTATTATGGTTACAATGATCGCTTCTTGCCTGGGAAATATATTCAAGTTCGATATCTGTTGGATCTGAAAGATCCATTAAGACACGTGCGGCCTGCACCTTATCGTCCAAAAAATAGGACCTTATGAACGGTATATCAGCCGGGTTCAACGCCAGACCTCGCTTGTCACTGATTTTTTTAAGTTCAGAATCGCTGTCTACCGAAATTGTTGTAACCATAGGTGTATGGTCAAGTATTACTTTGGGGATGATAATGCCGGTCCCCTCGTCAGGATTCCATTTGTCAACCGGATAAATTTTCCACTGCTGGATAATATCGTTGGCAAGAAGTTCGGCAGCAATTTTATTAATATCTTCCGCGATCAGGCCTTTACCCTTCAGGCAATACCGCTTTGAAGTGTAGATCGCTTGACCCGGACCGAATTTTATTCCCAGAATATCTTCCACCGCCTCAACAGCGGTACTTCCTGGATTATCTCTGACGCCCGGCTTGTAGCCGAGCCAAATGGTCCAGTCAAACTCTATGTCAAGGGGGTTGTAGGAAGAGACCTGTGTCACAGGATTGGTAAAGATTTCTGTTTGAATAGTTTTCAGCTGATCCTTTGAAAGGTCGGCGTCAATGGTGATCACATGAATGCTGCGAATGCTGACGAGTTCGATACCAAAATAATTCTTTGCCTTGTGGCGAATCCCGTTGCCTTCAGCATCAAACAGCTCAGATTTTAGTGCTATCTCAAGTCGATATGGCATAGTCAAATTACCACCGCCCACATTAAAAACTAACTAAAAAAGACCCGCGCAATATCATTATAGAACACGTATATCATCAGCAGGATCAGTACAAATATACCTGCTTGCTGGGCAATCTCACGTACCCTTATACTTACCGGACTTCCCGTAGCAGCCTCAATAAAAAAGAAAAGCAGATGGCCGCCGTCCAGAACCGGGATGGGAAGAAAATTGAGAATGGCAAGGTTTATGCTGATCAGAGCAATGAAAAAGATCAAATTTGTTGCCCCTTCCCTGGCCTGATCCCCGGCCATCTGGGCTATCATGATCGGTCCGCTCAGGGTTTTTGGCGAAATAGCCCCCTGCAAAAGCTTTACAACACCCTTTATGGTCATGACGGTTATTTTGTAGGTCTGAATAATGCTTTCCGAAAGGGACTGAAAAATATTCAAATCTTTTGAAAACCCGTCACCTGAAGCGGTAATTCCGATTACAAATCTCTTTACATCCTCGTCAAATATATTTTGAAATATTTTCAGCTCCGGCGTAATATTGACAACCAGAGTGGAATCTCCTCGACTTACGGATACAACAAGAAGTTTACCTTTGCTTGCCGTAATAATCTCTGCCATTTTCTCCCAGGTTGAAAGCTTAACTCCATCTATGGATGTGATTATATCATTTTTTTTCAGTCCTCCCCTGTATGCGGGCGTACCTTCATGTACTTCTCCTACGGAAGGTTTCAATATAAACATACCGGAAATTTGAAAAATACCAAAGAAGATTATCACAGCCAGAATAATATTAAAAAAAGGACCGGCGGCAACAATTAATATCCTTTTCCAGACATTCTTGTGGGTAAATGAGATCGGGATGTCGGCGGGGTCTAAATCGGTATCGGGTTGCTCGCCAACCATTTTAACATATCCGCCTAAAGGTATAGCGGAAATTATATAATCGGTAATACCGATCTTTTTGCCGATCAATCTGGGACCAAAACCGAGTGAAAATTTTTCAACACCAACGCCGAGCAACCTGGCGACCAGGAAATGCCCCAGCTCATGAAAAAATATCAGTACGCCTAAAACAACGACTAATGCAAATATATTAACGCTCATTGTCGTAATAGTTCCTGCTGAAAAGTGATGGCTTCGTAAAAAATGGTGCAATTCTTAACGAAATGTCGAGATCTGAATATTATATTCTGTCGATCAAATTCCGGGCCTGCTCCCTGGCCCATCTGTCAGATTCGAGAATATCGTCTAAGGCTGGATCTGTGACAACCGTGTGGCTTTCCATTGTTTTTTCTATAACCTCAGGTATTGTGACAAATGGTATATGTTGCTTTAAAAAAGCCTGAACAGCCACCTCATTTGCGGCATTCAACACTGCCGGCAGCGTCTCTCCGGTTTGACAGGCCTTATACGCCAAATCAAGGCATGGAAATTTATTGAAATCAGGCTTTTCGAAAGTAAGCGCCCCAATCCCGGCAAAGTCAGGTAATGGCTGTTCCAGTGCAAGACGTTCCGGATACGACAGGGCATATGCAATTGCCCCCTTCATATCCGGAATTCCAAGTTGGGCCATTACCGCTCCATCTTTAAAGGAAACCATGGAATGGATCAAACTTTGCGGATGAATCAGAACTTCAATCATTTCATGTGAAAAACCGAACAGATATTTTGCCTCTATAATCTCAAGCCCCTTGTTCATTAGGGTTGCTGAATCGACACTAACCTTTTTACCCATCTTCCAGGTTGGATGGTTGAGTGCATCTTTCGGTCTGATTGTCACAAATTCATTTTCCGGCCGGTTCAAAAACGGACCACCGGAAGCCGTAAGGAGGATTTTATCCAGATCCTGCCTGCGGTTGCCTGCAATGCATTGAAAAATTGCGCTGTGCTCACTATCTATTGGAAGTATCTTCACACTATTTATTGCGGCTCTTTTTACAACAATCTCGCCGGCCATTACAAGGGTTTCCTTATTTGCCAGGGCAATGTTTTTCCCAGCCTCTATGGCCGCAATGGTCGGTATAAGTCCGGCTGATCCCACAACCGCGGTAACAACCATATCAACAGAATCATGGGTAGCCGCATGCTTGTAGCCGTCTTGTCCATACATAATTTCAACCCCTGACCCCGACTGGAGCATGCTTTTCAGCTCAAGGGCACGGGTTTCATCAAAAACCACAGCGATTTCAGGGTTGAATTTTTCAACCTGCTTAGCCAACAGGGTGGTATTATTTTTAGCTGCAAGCGCCTTTACGGTAAATCGCCCGGGAAACATTTCTACAATTTCAAGTGCATTACACCCGATGGATCCCGTGGACCCCAATATGGAAAGGTTTTTCATTTTATAATAGATATTCTTTAAAACAATAAGCTATCGGAGCGGCAAACAGTAACGCATCAATCCGATCCAAAAATCCACCGTGACCAGGGAGCAATGCACCGGAATCCTTTATATTACTAACTCTTTTAAGCTCAGATTCAAACAGATCGCCCACCTGTCCTGCAACACCTATGGAAAGGAAAAAAATGATGCTTAAGCCCCATGGGAATACCGGAAAGAAAAAGATTTTGAACAAAGCACCAGCACATACATTTACGGCAAGTCCTCCAACAGAGCCTTCTATGGTTTTGTTCGGACTTACGGCAGGGCAGAGCTTATGTTTCCCTAAATACGACCCGGCATAGAATGCGCCTGTATCACCCAGAAAAACCACAAATAATAGAAAAAAAATCCAGGAAACACCATCATCCCCATTTCGGATCAGAACAAGAAACGATAGGAAAAAGGGTATATATATAACACCCAAAACCTGTTTGAAAACAATACCCGACACGGACGCATCAGATTTAAATTTGGGAAGAGAGATCAGGGCAGAGACAATAAGATTTAAAGCAATAAGGCCTAAAACACTTTTTAATGAATTCATATATGCAGCCCAGATAATAGCCGGACCCATGATAAAAGCTAAAAGCTTAAAGCAAAACGGATTTAAGCTTTCAGTTTTGACATGTACAATATGAAAAAATTCCCAAAGAGCTATGAGGCACACGGCACCGATAACCACAGCAAACATCAATGCTCCTCCACCGCCGATCAGCAAGACAAGAAAGGGAATGGCCACAAAAGCTGTAATCCATCGTTTTGAATGCATATTGTCCGAATGCGATAAAGCCTGAGGTATAATTAAATTTTATGCTGGAAACTGTTTGAGTTTTTTTAAGTAAAAATTTAGTTATACCTTAAGCGGTCATATTTTAAAAAGGCTAAAGGCGTTATGGTATTGATTATAGTCAGACCTTACCATACCTCCGTTCACGTAGCTGGTAGTCTTGCAGAATTCGCAAAAATTCATCCTTCCCAAAATCGGGCCACAAGGTATCTGTAACATAAATTTCCGTGTAGGCTATCTGCCACAGGAGAAAATTGCTTATACGCATTTCTCCGCTTGTCCTAATTAGAAGATCCGGATCAGGTATTTCGCTTGTATACAGATGTTCAGATATGATTTCCGGCGTTATTGAATCAGGATCGATAATATCATCTTTGGCTTTTATTGCAATCTCTTTAACCATCTTGACGATCTCAGCCCGTCCGCCATAGCTCAAAGCCAGATTAAGGATCATGCCGTCATTTTTTTTTGTCAACGTCATGGCTTTGTACAGTACTTGCCGGACATTTTTCGGCAACCGCTCTATCTGTCCGATTGCATACAGCCGAATGTTGTTATCCAGCATCTCTTTTTGTTCCGATTCGAGAAATTTTTTAAGGAGGGTCATCAGGGCAGTGACCTCGGATCGAGGTCGCTGCCAGTTTTCAGTGGAAAAAGCATACAGGGTGAGATAGGAAATCCCGATTTTGCGGCAGGCTCGAACAATGACTCGAACAGTTTCCGAGCCCCTTTCATGTCCTTTAATCCGATTTAAGAGGCGTTTTTTGGCCCACCGGCCATTACCATCCATAATAATGGCAACATGTGAGGGTAATTTTGCGGGATCAAGGTCTTTGTAAGCAGAGGAAGATGTATTAGAATTCAAGGATCTCTTTCTCTTTTTCTTTACAGACATCATCGATAAGCTTAATATACTTATCTGTTATCTTCTGGACTTGGTCCTGAGCTCTGAAGGCATCATCTTCCGAAATCTCACTTTCCTTTTTCAATCCTTTCAACAGATCGTTGGAATCACGCCTTATATTGCGTACCGCTACCCTGTGTTCCTCGCTTTTTTTATATATAACCTTTACAAGCTGTTTTCTTCCTTCTTCGGTAAGCGGTGGAATGGAAATACGTATCAGCTTGCCATCGTTTGAAGGCGTTAAACCTAAATCAGATTTCAATATCGCCTTTTCTATATCCTTGATCACAGAAACATCCCAAGGCTGTATGGTAATAAGTCTGCTTTCAGGAGCAGACAGAGATGCCATCTGGTTAAGAGGAGTCATTGTACCGTAGTAATCAACCCGGATACCATCAAGAAGGGACGGGGAGGCACGCCCGGTCCTGACCCTCTTAAATTCGTTTTTAAGAGAGTCTATCGACTTATCCATACTTTCACTTGTATCATGGTATATCGATTCAATCATGGATTTCTCCTTATAAACGTTGACAGTCTCGTAAAAATTCAATTATTTATTTGGGTTCCTATTGCTTCTCCACGTATAACCTTTTTTATATTTCCTTTGTTTAACAAATTAAAAACAATAATGGGAAGCTCATTATCCATGGCCAGAGAAATAGCGGTCATATCCATGACATGGAGTTGTTTCTCAACGACCTTCATATAGTTGATTTTTTTTATAAATTTAGCATCCTCGTTAACAACCGGGTCCGAATCGTAGAGGCCGTCAACCTTTGTTGCCTTTAAAAGAATTTCGGCACGTATTTCCTGTGCCCTGAGCACCGCAGCTGTATCTGTGGTAAAATAAGGATTTCCTGTGCCGGCTGCAAATATCACCACCCGCCCTTTTTCAAGATGGCGGATAGCTCTCCGCACTATGAACGGTTCAGCCACCTCATGCATTGAAATGGCTGTTTGGACACGAGTTACAATTCCATTTCCTTCCAGAGCATCCTGTAATGCCAGACTGTTAATCACCGTGGCCAACATACCCATGCGGTCGGCAGAAACCCTGTCCATACCATATGATGCGGCGGCAACTCCCCTGAAAATATTACCACCACCCACAACTATGGCGATTTGAACGCCTAAGTCAAATGCCGAACGGACTTCTCCAGCCACATATTTTATGACATCAGGGCTTATTCCAAAGCTCTGATCGCCCATCAGCGCTTCACCGCTCAGTTTCAATAAAATTCTTTTAAATCGAGGTATTGTCAAAGCTTACTATTCACCTATTTTGAATCTTGCGAAACGTTTGATTATAATATTCTCACCGATCTTTGCAACCGTTTCATTTAATAGATCTTCAATGGTTATATTGGGATCACGAACATAAGCCTGATTCATCAGGCAGTTATCCTTGAAATATTTTTTCAGCTTGCCTTCTACTATCTTATCTACTATCTTTTCAGGCTTGCCCATTTCCAGGACCTGTCCACGGTAAATCTCCTTTTCTTTGTCGATCGCCTCTTCCGGGACATCTTCCTGCCGTATACTTACAGGATTGGTTGCTGTAATATGCATTGCAATATTTTTTGCAAATTCTTTGAAATCATCATTTTTTGCGACAAAATCGGTTTCACAATTAATTTCGACCAGAACACCTAGCTTGCTGTCCATATGAATATAAGACTCGACTATCCCTTCAGTCGTGGCCCTGCCGGCTCGCTTGGCGGCCGTGGCCAGGCCTTTTTTTCTTAAAAAATCGACTGCCTTGCTTACATCTCCACCACACTCGGAAAGCGCTTCTTTACAATCCATGATTCCTGCCCCTGTCTGTTCACGGAGCTGTTTGACCATTACAGCGCTAATTGTTACCATCATTATTCTCCTGTCTCTTCAGCTTCAGTTGTTTCTCCCGATTCCTGACTTTCAGAATCTTCAGGGGTTTTATCATCATTTTTGGTTGCAGATGTTTTTCTTTTTATTATTTCCACAACAGGCCCCTCCAAACCGTCTGAAATAATCTTTCTTTCACCCGGTTTTAATTCCGCACCCACAGTCGTAACTTCAGATACTTCCTCCACTTCTTTGTCGGTTTCAGCCTGCTGTTTTTCATTCAGACGTTCTTTACCTTCAATGCAAGCATCAGCAATTCTGGATGTGATCAGTCGTATTGCTCGTATGGCATCATCATTGCCGGGTATGATATAATCAATATCATCAGGATTACAATTGGTGTCAACAATTGCAATAATTGGAATCCCGAGTCTTCTCCCCTCATGAACTGCAATCGCCTCATTCTTGGGGTCAACGACAAAAATAGCACCGGGAAGGTTATTCATAGTGCGTATTCCACCAAGATTATTATCTAGCTTTATCCGGTCTTTTTCGAGTTTCAGCCCCTCTTTTTTTGGAAAAAGGTTGATCGATCCGTCATTTACAATTGTATTTAGATAGTTAAGACGTTCTATGCTTTTTTTTATGGTCTGAAAATTTGTCAACATCCCTCCCAGCCATCGGTTGTGAACGTAAAACATTTCGCATCGATTCGCTTCCTCATAGATGGAATCCCGGGCCTGCTTTTTTGTGCCTACAAAAAGGATCAACTTACCGCTTGCAACGGTATCCACCACAAAATCATATACCTTCCTGAACATTCGAACAGTTTTCTGAAGATCAATAATATAAATGCCGTTCCTGGCCCCAAAGATATATTGCTTCATCTTGGGGTTCCACCGCTTTGTCTGATGACCAAAGTGCACTCCTGATTCAAGTAATTCTTTCATTGTAATATAAGCCATTATTTTCTCCCTTCTTAAACGGTTTTTCCACCGCCGATATCACCCCCGAATCCGACCCCGCAATGCGGGGCACCAGGAAACAGGTCCAAAGGCGTGCGAATTAATTAAACTAACCTGTTTAACAAATCAAATATTGATTCGCAACAGTTTTTTTCTTTTTCATCCGAACAACACGGTCATATCCACTATAATCTTTTGTAAATACAACATGCTCATAATTTCCACACTGGTCGATAATACTCCGGACATCATTTTTCTGATCATGGCCGATTTCCAGCAGCAGGCTCCCATTTCGGTTCAGATATCCATGGGCGGTATTAATAATATGTCTTAAACAGAAAAGTCCGTCTTTGTCGCCGTCAAGGGCCGAAATCGGTTCATACTTGTAAATTTCAGGCATAAGATGCCCAATAGTTCGGGTTGGGATATAAGGCGGGTTTGATATGATCATATCAAAACATTTTTTCCCACGATTTAAGGACATAAGCCAGTCAGCACAGAAAAAACTGACTGTCGTATCGAGGTCATGTCGCTTTGAATTTTGTGCGGCCAACTTAACAGCTTCAACGGAACGGTCAGATGCGAAATAAATATGTTTTGGTCCCATGAATGCAATGGCAAGAATTACAGCCCCGGATCCTGTGCCGAGCTCTAATATGCTTTTTGGCGCCGATTTAACATCAGAACTTTTATCCTCGGGCAAAAGACTTAATGCAGCTTCAACAAGGCATTCGGTCTCCGGTCGCGGGATTAAAACATCTTTTGTGACAGCAAAATCCATGGACCAGAACTCCTTGACCCCTACAATATATGCAACCGGTTCCCGTTCAATCCTTCGTTTTATTAAAACTTTAAATTTCGAAAGCTCATTTAAGTAAAGGGGCTGATCATATCGCAAGTATAGATCTATTCTTTTTAATTTTAAGATATGTGCGAGAAGTATTTCTGCTGTAGATCTCGGACTGTCTATATCGTGGGATTTAAAATAAGAAGTGGTCCATTTGAGAAGTTTTATTATGGTCCATTCAGGATCCCTGGGCTTCGGCTGATTCTGCATTCTGTAATGCCTGGGTCTGATAAAAAGTTGCAAGCTTTTCTATGATTTCGTCTATTTCTCCCTGCATAATATTTTCAAGCTTGTAAAGGGTAAGTCCGATCCTATGGTCGGTTACTCTTCCCTGGGGAAAGTTATACGTCCTGATTCTTCCGCTTCTGTCTCCGTTTCCTATCTGGCTTTTCCGTTCTTTGGATCTTTTTTCATCCTGCTCCGTGATCATACGATCAAGAAGACGGGCACGCAGCACTTTCATGCCCTTGTTTTTATTTTTCAACTGGGATTTTTCATCCTGACACGTTACCACAATACCTGTGGGTAAATGGGTAAGACGTACTGCTGAATCGGTTGTATTCACACTTTGACCTCCCGGACCGGTTGATCGGAACACATCGACTTTAATCTCATTTGGATCGATATGAAGTTCAACATCCTCGGCTTCCGGCAGAACCGCGACAGTCACTGCAGAGGTATGTATCCGCCCCTGAGCCTCGGTTTCCGGAACACGCTGGACACGATGTATGCCACTTTCATATTTAAAACGGCTGTATGCCCCTTTTCCGTGTATCATGGCAATGATCTCTTTTAAACCGCCGACACCGGTCGGATGGTGGGTCATGACCTCGACTTTCCAATTTTTCCTTTCAGTATACCGGGTGTACATTCTGAAAAGATCACTTGCAAACAGTCCGGCCTCTTCCCCGCCTGTTCCCGCCCTTATTTCAACAATAACATTCTTATCATCATTGGAATCTTTGGGCAAAAGGAGATTCTTAAGATCGTTTTCGAGGTTCTCTTTGCTAAGGGTCAGGGCTCCGACTTCATCCCGGGCCATCTCTTTTATATCCGGGTCTTTGTCCTTCAACAGCTCCATGCTGTCATTGAGGTCTTCTATAATCCGCTTATACTTTCTGAAAACCAATACAATTTTGTTAAGATCGGCATGTTCCCGGCTATATTTCTGGTATGCGTCCCGATCTTGTACAATCCCGGGATCGCTTAAAAGCTTTTCGACCTCTAAGAATCTATTTTCAACACCTGTCAATCTATCAAACATTGGTCTTGTTCAGATCGCTCCATTAAAAAACAGTGACGGCTTCGTAAAAAGTCACAAATTCAACTATAGATGGCTAAGTAAAAAGGTTCATATACAAGGCGTAGGATTTTTTCAGGAACGAGGCCATACATGTAGTATGCCGAGTGTCTGAAAAA
>Ga0209013_10004640_pt1 | contig 11997 bp, 11 predicted proteins | sample Cruoilmetagenom2_FD_187291 | JGI IMG/M metagenome (GOLD analysis project Ga0209013, IMG submission 187291) | Oil polluted marine microbial communities from Coal Oil Point, Santa Barbara, California, USA - Sample 2 (SPAdes) (version 2) | ecosystem: Environmental > Aquatic > Marine > Oil seeps ...
CTTCATCAAACCGATATTACCTTCCTGGATCAGATCGAGGAACTGCAAACCACGGTTGGTGTATTTTTTGGCAATGGAGATCACCAGCCTGAGGTTGGCTTCGACCATCTCTTTCTTGGCACGACGCGCCTTGGCCTCACCAATAGACATGGCGCGGTTGATATCCTTGAGCTCGGCAATCGTGATTCGGTTAGCCACTTCCCGGCGTGCGAGCCTGGCCTGCACTTCCTTGATATCGTCTGTATATTCGCTAAGTGCCGTAACCCACTTTTGCTTGCCCTGCAGGATCGGATCGATCCACGCGGTATTTGCCTCGTTCTCGTGAAAGCTCTTGATGAATGAAAGCTTGGGCATTTTTGCCTGGCGGACAACCATCTGCAGGATGGCTCTTTCGTGTTCACGTGAACGTGATACGGCGTAGCGCAAGCGGTCAACCAGGTGATCCACCATTTTAGCCGGCAACTTGAGATACATGAACATCTCGGCCATTGCATCCAGCTCTACCTTTGCTTTCGCGTTACCCGAACCATACTTGTCATTCAGTTTGACAAACTTGGCATGGTGATTACCGAGTTTTTCAAAGTGCGCCGCGACTTCTTCCAAATCCGGCCCGGTTGGACCTTCATCCTCTTCTTCCTCTTCCTCTTCCTCAGCATCTTTACCGGTCTTAGCGGCGTTCTTCTTGATCACGTCCGCTGGTTTCTTGGCTACCGGTATAGGCTGCTCCGGTGCATTCGGATCAATGAAGTCAATCATGACTTCGGTCAGACGTTGCCTGCCTTCCTGATGAACGATATATCCGTTCAGTAAGGTGGTATGGGTGTTTGGAAAACGGGCCAGTGCCAGGTGCACCTGTTTCAATCCGGCCTCGATACGCTTGGCGATGACAATTTCGCCTTCACGGGTCAACAATTCAACCGTGCCCATTTCGCGCATATACATACGTACCGGATCAGTGGTTCGGCCGATTTCGGTCTCAACAGCTGCCAATGCTGCAGCCGCTTCCTCAGCCGCTGAATCATCATCGGATGTAGATGCGGCGTCATCATTCAGGATCAGGGTATCGGCATCTGGGGCCTTTTCGTGCACCGAGATACCCATATCATTAATCATGTTAATGATGTCTTCGATCTGCTCCGGATCAACGATATCATCGGGCAGGTGATCGTTAACCTGTGCGTAAGTCAGGAAACCCTGCTCCTTACCCTTGGTGATCAGATCTTTTAATTGCGACTGCTGATTTTGATTCATAAATTTTGCTTCGCGATAATTAACTATAGTCCATGAAGTTGACCCTGGCGACCCTGGTTGCCAGAGGGTTCACATCACTCAATCCTGTTGGCCTTCAAGCAGCTTTTTAAGCGCCTGCTGGCGTTGTTGTAACGCCCTGTATTCTTCCCGCTGCAGCATAATATTGGTCACCCTGGACAACAATATCTCTACCCAGCTCAAACGGATGCGATTGGCCGCATCAATAAACTCCTGAGCCTGATGATCCTCCTCCCCCGGAAGATGCCAGACAGCCAGTTTTTCCAAATGAGGTAAGGCCGCGTGCCCGTGCCATAGCTCTATTAACTGCGCCGTTGTGATATTAGGGCGTTGAGCGCAGAAATCAACAAGTTCTCTGAAGATTTCCACACCCTGTACATCGTCATTGTCAGGCCCGCTGAAATCATCCGTGCTTTCAAGCTTTGCAACCAATGCAGGATTCTGCACCAGGTGCGCCATCGCAATACGCATAGGTGTACGTTTTTGAACAGGTTTACCCCTGTCACTCAGGCTGGCAGGTCTTTTTGCCACGGCGGCCTGGTGGTGTTGCAGCCTGTGTTGTGCGAGGGATTCCAGCTTGGCGCTCATCATGTCCTGAAAGACACCCTCTGGCATGGTTTCAATAAAAGGCTGTGCCTGCTGAACCAGGCGTGCCCTGCCATCGAGGCTGCCGATATCCGTTTCAGCGGTGAAATGATCAAAGAAAAATTTCGATAATGGACAGGCATCCTCAATCTGCTGCGCAAAAACTTCCTCGCCATGTTTGCGCACCATGCTGTCAGGGTCTTCACCATCCGGCAAAAACAGAAATTTTGCCTGCAACCCTTCACGCAGTTTGGGTAACGTGGCTTCCAGCGCGCGCCAGGCTGCCTTGCGGCCGGCTTTGTCACCGTCAAAACAATAAATCACGGTATCAGCGGCGCGGAACAGGATTTCTACCTGCAAAGCCGTCGTGGCCGTACCGGATGTTGCCACCACATTCCTGAAACCAAATTGTGCCAGTGCGACAACATCCATGTAGCCTTCCACCACAATGATGTTTTCCAGACGACCGGAACGCTGACGGGCCAGGTAGAGACCGTAGAGCTCTTTACTCTTATGATACAGGGCCGTTTCAGGCGAATTGAGATACTTGGGGCCATCATCAGACAAGGCCCGTCCGCCAAATGCAATCACCCGTCCCCGGCGGTCATGGATAGGGAACATGATGCGGTCACGGAATTTGTCATAACTGCCGCTCTTACCCTCGCTGAGCATACCGGCCTGCTTTAGCTGGTCCAGTTTTTTATCGTCGGTCCCCAATTGTTTTATCAGCCCGTCCCAACCCGCAGGCGCATAACCAACGCCGAAATCACGACTGACCTCACCGGAAAGACCGCGACCTTTGAGATACTCAACAGCCTGCGGATGATTTTTCAGTTGTTCTACATAAAATTTTGAGCAGGCTGCAAGCATGTCATACAGGCCCGTATCAGGACGTGGCTGCTGGCTTCCGCTGGTTGGCACTTCAAGACCGGCAGCACGGGCCAGCTCCTCCACCGCATCAAGAAACTCCAGGCCCTCGTATTGCATCAGGAAACCAATCGCCGAGCCATGGGCGCCACAACCGAAGCAATGGTAGAACTGCTTTTTAGGGCTGACGGTAAAGGACGGAGTTTTTTCGTCATGGAAAGGACAGCATGCCTGGAATTCACTTCCCACACGCTTGAGTGGAACGCGTCGTTCGATCAATTCCACGACATCACTTCGTGCCAGTAATTCTTCAATAAAAGAATCAGGTATAAGACCACTCATGGGGTATTAATATATTGGTGATTGACGCTTGAAGGCGCTTGAATCGGTGCTATCAGGCCTGTGGCCAAGGGCATATCAGACGCCGAGCAATTCTTTTACAGCGCTGCTGACGGCCTTCATGTCGGCGCGGCCCTGCAACTCGCCCCGCAATTGATTCATAACTGCACCCATATCGCGGATACTGCTGGCGCCGGTATCAGCGACGGCTTGTTTGATCAATGCAGCCACTTCATCATCGCTCAGTGCTTCAGGAAGATAGACAGCAATTAATTCGAGCTCGAATTTTTCCTGTGCTGCCAGATCATCCCTGCCGGCAGATTCATACTGCTCAAGAGATTCCCTGCGCTGCTTGACCATCTTGTCCAGTATGGCAAGTACTGTCTGGTCATCCACCTCGATGCGTTTATCCACCTCGATCTGTTTAATGGCAGCCGTGATCAGACGCAATGCGGTCAGGCGCTTTTGATCGCGCGCACGCATGGCCGATTTCACATCATCCTGGATTTGAGTCTTCAGTGTCATAAGGGCAAGCTCAATGTGACAGCTTTCTACAGGGATAGAAATTTCCAGATCATCGGTTGCCAAATCATTAAATACCAATCATTAAATGTTTGCTCAACCACCCGAAACGGGCGCTTCGGGACCTGAAAACCCCAAAAAAAATCAATACATACGGGTACGGCGAATGTTTTCCCGTGCCAGACGGCGCAAGTCACGTTTTACTGCTGCTGCAGATTTACGCTTACGTTCCTGTGTAGGTTTTTCATAGTACTCACGGCGACGTGTTTCCGCCAGTACGCCGGCCTTTTCACACGAACGTTTAAATCGACGCAGTGCATATTCAAATGGCTCGTTTTCGCGAACTTTTACGCTTGGCATTGTTACTCCGGTTTCTCAGTTATGCCCACATTGGGCGTAGCCGAGTATTTTAACCTCTAAGTTACCAAGCGTGCAAAGAAAAATTACACAAGAACCGTAGGGTGCATAAATGTTACGCACCATTTTGGTGGTTGATGAAGGTGCGTAACATTTACGCACCCCACGTAATAGAGTTGTTTAACCAGTTAAGCTCCCCAAGCCGTGGCGACCGTCCCGCCCCTGCGCGGGTCGCCTGCGGCCTGGAATTCACCATTGGCAAGACGTTCAACCGCGTGCACACCGCCAAAAAACAGGTTGGTTCCCGGCCAATGCTTCACACCCGGCCATTCAGCCTGCAGTGCTTCCAGTGCTGTTTCAGAAAATCCGGTCTCCACATTCACCTGGCTGCCTTCGAGGTGCAGGCGAGGTGCATTCACTGCCTGTTCCAGTCCCATGTTAAATTCAAGCACATTGGTCAGAACCTGCAATATTGCACTGCGAATCCGGTTGGCACCGCCAGAGCCCAGTGCGATCTGTCCACCGTTCGACAGGCTTGCAATTGTAGGTGTCATCATCGAAGCCAGTCTCACGCCGGATGGCATACAGTGAAACCCGTCCGGGTTAAGATCTTCTTCACCCAGCATGTTATTCAGCATAATGCCGCTACCCGGCAATACATATGACGAACCTTCACCATTAGACAGGGTCAGACTGGCCAGGTTGCCATCAGCATCCGCCACGCTGATTTGTGTTGTCCCGCGTGAAGCAAGACCACCTGTTTCCAATGTCCTGTGCCAGTTTGAAAGATTATCCAGCGACAATATGGTTTCAGCTGTTTTATCGTCCAGGCCCGCGGCCAGGCCGTGGCGTTTGCGCACCAGGCTGGAAGCCTGCATCACCCTGGCCATCGCCATGACATGCTGCTCGCCTCCCCACTCCTGTTCTCCCGGGCGTATTTTGTCCAACAGGGACAATGCAAATACTGTCAGACAGCCGCCCGGAGACGGTGGGCTGTTCACACTGATCCTGGCACCGTGTGACTCGACTGTGACCGGCTTACGCACAATCACTTCATAAGCCTGCAGATCAGCAGCACTGATCAGCCCGCCAAGCCGGGAACAGTCACGCACCAGTTGTGATGCAGGCTCTCCCTCGTAAAACCACTGTGGACCATGCCTGGTCAGGGCTTCAAAAGTATCCGCCAAATCAGGGTTGTAGATGTGGTCGCCAATCTCTGCCAGCCGGCCCGGAGCAAACATGGGGGTCGCAAATGCCCTTGCTTCAGGAGAGGCATCAATAATTGGCCGTAGAATCTCGTTAATATAATTTTGCAGTTTGTTAACACGCACGCCTTCACGCGCCAGACAGACAGCCGGTTCGACAATTTTAGTCAACGGCAGGCTGCCGTTCGCTTTATGAATGGCAAACAGGCCGGCCACAACCCCCGGCACCGCGATCGAGCCCATACCGATATGAAACTCCTGGGTGGCCGTACCAAAATCTGCCTGGATGGGGTAAAAATCCAACTCACCTTCTTTTGCGGAAGGTGTCTGGGTAAAAAAATCGAATACCTGTGACTCGCCAGCAGCCGTTTGCGCAAGCAAAAAGCCACCACCGCCCAGGCTGGCCAGCATCGGCTCGCACACACAAGCGGTACACATTGCTCCCAACGCGGCATCAAAAGCGTTGCCGCCTTCTTCAAGCAAAATCCTGGCTGCCTTCGAGGTTTCTTTGTGCCCCGATGCTGCAACCCCAAGGGGTTTCGTCAAAGCCCGGCTCCAATTTCGAAATAAGTTGATATGTTAACTCAGCCAAAAGTGGCATTGATGAATTAATTTTAGTGTCTCTTTTTACTGTAGGCGCACGAGAGGTCATGTGGGAGGCAGTTCATGCCGACATGATTTACAATCTCCCAACCTTGATATGTAAAGAAACCTGATGATCGTACTTGGCATTGAAACTTCCTGTGATGAAACCGGCGTAGCGTTGTATGACAGCGATGCTGGTCTGCTCGCGCATGCCCTGTTTAGCCAGGTTGAGATCCATGCTGAATACGGCGGAGTCGTGCCTGAAATTGCTTCTCGTGATCATGTACGTAAATTGTTGCCGCTGATTAATCAATGTCTCGAGAGCGCAGGTCTGACGCGCTCTGATATCGATGCAGTTGCCTACACAGCCGGGCCCGGGTTAATCGGTGCCTTGCTGGTTGGCACTGCCGCCGGACGCAGTATCGCCATGGCCCTGGGCGTGCCGGCACTTGCCACTCATCACATGGAAGGCCATCTGTTGGCGCCGATGCTTGAGGCCGATCCACCGGCGGTTCCATTTGTGGCGCTGCTGGTTTCCGGCGGTCATTCAATGCTGGTGGAAGTGCGGGAGATCGGTGAATACCGGATACTTGGAGAAACGCTTGATGATTCAGCGGGCGAGGCATTTGACAAGACAGCCAAACTGCTGGGGCTGGGATACCCGGGCGGACCCGCACTTGCAAAACTGGCTGAGCAAGGCGATGCGGAGCGGTTTTCGTTCCCCCGCCCGATGACCAACCGGCCAGGAATGGATCTCAGCTTTAGCGGCTTGAAAACCCATACCCGCAACCTGTGGCTTAACAGCGAGCAGGATGAGGCCACCCAGGCAGACATTGCAGCGGGTTTCCAGCAAGCTGTCGTTGATACACTGCTGATTAAATGCCGTCGCGCCATGCAGCATACCCGTGCACAGCAATTGGTGATTGCCGGTGGTGTAGGGGCTAACCTGTCCCTGAGACAGACCTTGCAACAAGCCGGCAAAAAGTATGGCTGGAAAGTCTCCTACCCAAGACTTGAGTTTTGTACCGACAACGGCGCCATGATCGCCCTCGCGGGTTGCCAGCGGCTTATGACCGGACAGCACACCGGGCCTGTTTTGCAAGCCTTTGCGCGCTGGCCACTTGATCAGCTACCACCCCTGGGCGCTCAAAGCGCCTGACTAAAAAAGAAGAGAATACCCATATGGCAATGGACCGAGTATTTATCGAGGACTTACGTATCCAGACCGTGATCGGCGTATTCGACTGGGAGCGTGAGATTACCCAGACGATAAGTCTCGACCTGCAGATGGCTTTCGATATCAGCCGTGCAGCCGAAAGTGACGACATTGTGGACACGTTGGACTACAAGTCAGTTTCAAAACGCCTGATCCAGTTTGTTGAGGCCAGCGAGTTTCAGCTTGTTGAGGCGCTGGCAGAACATTGTGCGCGCATCGTACTGGAAGAGTTCCCGGTGACCTGGTTACAACTCAAGCTGAGCAAACCGGGTGCCGTGCGCGGCTCCAGTGCCGTCGGCGTCATTATCGAGCGCGGAGAGAAATAACATGTGTATTGCCTGGTTGGGCCTGGGTTCCAATGTCAACGCGGAAACCCACATTCGTGCCGGCATCGGGGAACTCGAGGAACAATTTGGAAACGTCAGTCTCTCACCAGCCTATGCGAGCACCGCGGTAGGCTTTGACGGCGACGACTTCATCAACCTGGTCGCCCGTGTTGAAACCGATATGCACCCAATGGAGCTACGTCAGTACCTGCGGGACCTGGAGGATCGTTACGGCCGCAATCGTGATGTGCCAAAATTTTCCGACCGCTCACTGGATATCGATATCCTGCTTTATGACGACCTGGTTTTGCTGTCTCCGCTGCTGGAGATACCGCGTGCCGAGATCCTGAAATTTGCACATGTCCTCAAACCACTGGCCGACCTTGAACCCGACCTGATTCATCCCACCGAAATGCGGTCAATGTCTGAAATCTGGGCGTCATCAGGGTTGAATGACGAGTGTTTGCGGTTATTATCAGAGTTCAGATATTCAGACTGCGGCCACCATCAACGGCCAACACCTGGCCAGTGACATAAGGCGCGTCCAGACCAAGGTATGCTACCGCTGAGGCAATATCCTCAGGCCTCCCGGCATGGCCCATTACGACCTTATTCAGGATCTTTTGTTGATCCTCTGAAGTACTGTCCAGCTCCGGCCACAGGATCGCACCGGGCGCGATACCATTGACGCGTATTTGCGGGCCAAGGTCTTTAGCCAGGGCAAGTGTCATCATCTGCAAACCGGCCTTGGCCATGCAGTACACCGCGTGTTCACGCATGGGCCTCACGGCATGTACATCCAGCAAGTTAACTACGCTGCCGCCAGCAGCGGTCAGCTCGGGTAACAACGCCTGGGTCAGGAAATATGGGCCGCGAAGGTTGCTGTCCATCAGGTCATCCCACTGTTTCACGGTGGTCATACCGGGTGTCGTTGAGAAAAACCGCGAAGCGTTATTGACCAGTAAATCCAATTGGTCAGTGTGGGCCCTTAGCTGCTGGGCAAGACGATTGATTTCTTCCATATTACCGAGATCGGCTTGCACGATACTTGCACTGGCCGGCCGCACTGCGTTTAATTTTCCGGCCAATTCGTTAACCGCATCACTGCTGCTGTGGTAATGCAGAAACACATCGCAGCCGCGCTGGTGCAAGGTTTCTGCTATGCAGGCACCAATGCGCCGTGCCGCTCCGGTGACCAGTGCAGTGTGCCGGGCTCTGGACTTTGTTGTTTCGCTCACTGAAACTACTCGCTTATGTGCTCTGCAAATTCAAGCAACATCCTGCCCGAACCGCCCGAAGAGCTCAAGTGCGTAAGTGCGGAACTGTCAACTGTCATTCGCTCCAAAATAGCTCTCAATGGCCCTATTCCGTTTTCAGAGTACATGGAAATGGCCCTGTATGAACCCGGATTGGGTTATTACAGCGCCTGCTTACAGAAGTTTTGGAGAGGGCGGCGACTTTGTCACTGCACCGCAACTTGGTAACGTATTTGCGCGTTGCCTGGCGACACAGATCGCACAGATAGGCACCGGGCTTGGCCAGTATGAAATCATAGAGGCCGGTGCCGGCAGCGGATTACTTGCCGCAGACCTGCTCAAAGCATTACAGGAAACCCATCCACCGGTGCGCTACAGAATTCTTGAGCGCAGCGCTTTTCTTCGACAGGTGCAAAAAGAAACCCTGAGCCAGTGTGTGCCGCAATGGATGGATAGAATCAGCTGGCTGGACGAACCTCCCGAAGAAGACTGGAAGGGTGTTTTCCTGGCCAACGAGGTTCTGGATGCGTTGACGGTTGAACGATTTTGCATAGAGACCGGTGGCATTAAACAAATGCAGGTCATGGATGGTCCTGACGGATTCGGCTGGTCTAAAGGTCCCTGCCCGCAAAACATGCTGGAACAAATCAACACCGTTCTTGCCTCCCTGGAGCAAGAGCCCGCCTCAGGATATTGTTCCGAATTAAACACCAGTCTGCCCGCCTGGCTTCATGCCGTTACGGCAAGCCTGCAAAAAGGTGTGGCTCTGTTTGTCGACTATGGCTATACACGCCGGGATTATTACCTGCCGCAACGCCGTGATGGTACGCTCATCTGCCATTACCAGCACCGCGCTCACGACGACCCCTTCAACTGGCCCGGACTAACCGACATCAGTGCTTCGGTAGACTTTACCGCTCTCGCAGAGGCCGCAGACTCTTGCGGACTTGAGGTCAGTGGCTATACCACCCAGGCCATGTTTTTGCTGGCCTGTGGATTAGACCAGGTACTCGCTGATTTCGAAGTTTTATCCGAAAGAGAACGGATCAAAATGAACAACCAGGTACGCCGCCTGACCCTGCCGGGCGAAATGGGCGAGCGATTCCAGGTGATGGCCTTGAGTCGTGGTCTCGAAGAAGACCTCTGCGATAACTTGCACGGTTTCTCACTCACCGACCTGCGCTACCGCCTGTAGGGTGGGTAACTCGTTACCCACGCGGTAAAGAACGTCTGTTCCGGGATATGGAAATGGTGCGTAATGAATTACGCACCCTACGGCAGTTCGGTTATCGCCTCAACACGCGCCTGGCGTAAACGCTCGCCTACTTCCGGCCCGCTGATACCCGCGAGATTGAGATCTCTTGCCCGGATATCTGCGGCGGCCCGGAACGCACGCTGCAAGTATTCACCCTGCTTATAAGGACGTTCCTGCAGGCCCTTGCGGCCCCGATAGTCGGCCTCGCAAGCCGCTACAAAATCCGGCAATAACTCCGGCTGACGGAAAACATCAAGCCTTTCCAGCAAACGCAAGACCGTCACCGGCCGGGCCTCAAGTATACGGTGACAGTCAAGATGCCTTACACATACCTTGCGTGCCAGGTCCTGCATGGCGTTCGGAGCTTTCAATCTGCTGCAAACGGCATCAACCAGGGGCAATCCGGCCGCTTCATGACCCCGGTGAGCAGGCCAGTACTGTTGCGGTGTAATACCTTTGCCGAGATCGTGCAATAAAACTGCAAAGACAACATTGGCGGCACCCTCACGCAATTGAGCGGCAACATCCAAAGCCATCAGCAGATGAACACCGGTATCGATCTCGGGATGATATTTTTCCGGCTGGGGTACACCAAATAACTGGTTGACCTCGGGTAGTAAAACTTCCAGTGCACTGCACTCACGAAGCACCCTGACAAACTCTGCCGGTTGCCTGGTTTTCATGGCAAGTTCAATTTCACGCCAGACGCGCTCTGCCGCCAGATGCTGAAGTTCGCCGGATAAGCTTATCTCGCGCATCAGCGCCAGTGTTGATTCATGTACGCGAAAGCCCAAAGGGGCAAAACGCGCTGCAAACCGTGCGACACGTAATACCCTTAACGGGTCCTCTACAAATGCTTCGGAAACATGCCGCAGGATTTTGTTTTCCAGATCCCGTTGACCGCCATAAGGATCAACCAGCTTGCCGTTTTCATCCTGTGCCATGGCGTTGACGGTCAGATCCCGGCGTTGCAGGTCTTCCTCCAGCGTTACGCCAGGATGAAAATCCACCCTGAAACCGTGATAACCGTGGCCCTGCTTTTTTTCGGTACGGGCCAGTGCATATTCCTCGCCATTATCAGGGTGCAGGAAAACCGGGAAGGATGCGCCGACCTGTTTGAAACCCCTGTCCAGCATTTCGTCCGGTGTGCTGCCGACTACAACCCAGTCGCGCTCATGCGCCCGATGCCCCAAAAGGGCATCGCGTACTGCACCACCAACCAGGTAGGTTTTAGCCTGGGAGTTCACTGTTTTCAACGGCGCGGCTGCCGCCGCAAGGTCTGCAAGCGGCGTTGATGGACCGATCCGGTCAGGTAGTCAGGAACCACCTGGTCAATCGCCCGGGGATCCACACCGAAATACGCAAAATCATTCCGACTGCTGGTGTTATCCGTCTTCAACGACTGAAAATTATCCCAGGAAAAAGGCTTTCCCGGCACCAGGTTCATCACCGCGGCCATCGATGCTGATAACGGACCGGGCAAACCGATAACCCGCCTTCGTTGACCCGTCGTGTTTGCCGTCCACTCGACCAGTTCTTTCAATGTGAAACTCCGGGGGCCAGCCAGCTCATAGCTTTTTCCCCAGGTCATTGGGTCTTCAAGTGATGCAAGCATGACTGCCGCTACATCTTCAGCGTAAACGGGCTGTAACCGCGCCTTCGGACAAGCCAGCAACATGACCGGCATCAGGCTCAACATGCCCGCAAACCGGTTGAAAAACTGGTCGCCCCGGCCAAAAATAACCGACGGTTGAAAAATACTGACCTCAAGATGATCTGCGGAACGCAGAAGCGCCTCGGCCTCACCTTTGCTTTTCAGGTAGTGACTGCTGCCATTACCTGCGTTCAGGGCACTCAAGTGCAGCAACCTGGAAACACCTGCTGCCTTGCAGGCCTTGATAATACCTTCTACCAGTTCAACGTGGACCTTTTGAAAACCCTTTCCACCACCACCGCTTTCATTCAGGATGCCTGCCATGCTGACCACCGCATCGGCAGCAGCAAACTGCTCAGCCAGTACATCAGGATTGTAAATGTCGGCCTGAACCAACTCCACACCCGGCAACATATCCACGGTGCTGCGGCGCACGGCAGCCCGGGTCAGCACCACGCATTGATGCTGATCATTTGTCAGCGCACGTAGCAGGTAGCCACCGAAAAACCCGCTACCACCTATCAGGACTATTCGCATTTCACTTCCCTAAACCCAAGTCAT
>Ga0209013_10004641_pt1 | contig 11997 bp, 14 predicted proteins | sample Cruoilmetagenom2_FD_187291 | JGI IMG/M metagenome (GOLD analysis project Ga0209013, IMG submission 187291) | Oil polluted marine microbial communities from Coal Oil Point, Santa Barbara, California, USA - Sample 2 (SPAdes) (version 2) | ecosystem: Environmental > Aquatic > Marine > Oil seeps ...
CAAGTAGCTTCTATGGATGATGCTGCTATCAAAGCTGTTGCAGATCACATTGCTGCAATGAAGTAAAACTTCTTTTCAAAAGCCTTTTGGCTTTTGAAAGACTTCTCTTTTTACATTACATCACTTTACATATTTTAAAAATAAATTCACATTCCCTTTCCACATTTACCTAAAGCACATTTACCTGAAGTACATTTAGTCACTTCCGTATAGGATGTTTGATTTAAGCTGATGCTACTAGAACCAATAACCACTAATAAAAATAAAGAAATAATGGCAAGTTGTAGTTTAGAGACTTTTTGTATCTCCTCTTTTTGTCTTATTTTACATACATCTCCAGGACAGTAATGAGGACTTTTTTTATAAACCCAATGGTAGACAAAACATCCTAAACAGATACCAAATGCAGTTTCACTAAAGAGTAATGCTAAGCAAAGAAGACAGATGATGATCTTTACAGGTGTCATTATCTCAAAGATAACGATCATAAAAAACATAATGACAGAAAGAGAAAATCCAATAGCCCATGCAAATCTTTTTTGCGGTGCACCTACATATTCCGGTGTTTGATTTTGTATAAATATACGTCCTAAGATGAGACTGGGTGCATATTTTGGATTGATGAAAATACGAATAAAAAAATCGATCATAAAAACAGTGACAAAAATTTTAGTAAATGTAAAGTCATGTAATAAATAGGAATTTAAAAAAGAGATTATAGCAAACATAAAGAGCAAACCTGCACCAGCCCTTGCTTCACGTTCATTTAGTACAGGTATGTCATACCCTTTAACTGTCTCACCAAAATATATATGTTTTTCCATCTATAGCCTTTTTTTTATTTGTAATGATATAGTACATTATTCCCTGTGTATAGTATGTGTAATAAGAATTTCAATAATAATTAATTAAATCAATAGATTTACTTGACATTAAAATAATTTTTGGTTAAACTGCATCCATAATTATTAAAAAGCACCTCTAAAAACCCTAGATATTCGCACATAGGACAAGGCATTTTAGTTTTCCTTTGTGGATAAATCTCCTCCTTATATTGTTAAAGACTAAGGTAAAAACTAAAATGTGGTGACTCTCTAGGGTTTTTAGAGGTGCCTATATTGTAAATACATATAAAGGAAAGTAATGTCTCCCTCATGCCCAATATCTGCTAGAAGAGTTGATTCAAATATGGTTAGAGTGATATCTTTTCAAGTGGCACTCTTTACAGTGGCACTTTTATTTACACAAGAGATCTTGTTTTCACTGGTTTTGCTTTTTGATTTTGTAATGAGAGTTGCAAGAAAACCAAACTTGAGTCCTTTTCATGTGATCGGTAAGTTTATACTTGAAGGTTGGAATATCGCACCGAAATTGTGTGATGAATCTCCTAAGCGTTTTGCTCTTTATATGGGTTTAGTGACTTCTATGGTTCTTGTATTGTTGTTTGCCGCAGGCTTACCGGTGGTTGCTACAATGATAGCTGTTATCTTATTGATTTGTGCATTACTTGAAACATTATTTGATTTTTGTATAGGATGTAAGATATACTATGCTATTCAATTGGTAAAGGTAACACTTAAAAATGACAGGAATCTCTACTAAAACGATCTATGCTGTTGCAGCACTTCATGAACTTGGTTCCATACAAGGGGATGAAGTACTGAAGATTAAAGAGATCGCTGCACGTGCTTCTGTCCCTCAAAACTTTTTAGAACAGATACTTTTAGAGCTTAAAAAGCAAGGGGTATTAACAAGTGTAAAAGGTGCTTATGGTGGTTATAAGCTTGCTAAAAAGCTTAAAGATGTCACACTTAAAGATGTTGTTATGATACTGGAAACGGATGCACTCTCTGATATCTGCAGAACAGATAATCCTACACTAAAACTTTTTTGGGAAGATATAAGAGAAGGGGTTTCAAATGTTTTTGATATACCTTTGTCTGAACTCAAGAATTACCAACAAAAAGCGAATCAAACACTTAATTATTCGATATAGGAAATAATATAATGACAAAAGATTTTAACTACTACAATACATTACTGGTACAAAGTATAGGTGCGAAGGTAGGACCCATTGCCCCGACCATTGTCCCTTCGGCTGCCTTTGGGTATGAAGATGCTGAGCAGGCAGAAGGTATCTTTGCTGGTGAAGTGAACAATCCACTCTATGCAAGAGTAGGAAACCCCACCAATACAAAACTGGAGTCCGTGGTTGCCAAGATGGAAGGCGGCTTAGGCGCCATTGCCACATCTTCAGGCATGGGTGCTATCTCTATGGTTACTACAGCATTTTTAAGATCGGGAGATGAAGTACTTTGTATCGGTGGATTTTTTGGTGGTACTTATACGCTTATCAATGAGACGATGAAACGTTTTGGGGTGACAAACAGTTTTTGTGATGTAGATGATTTTACGCATATAGAAGCTAAACTCAAAACAGGTGTAAAGATGGTGCTTATGGAGAGTGTAGGTAATCCAAGTCTTAGACTTCCAGATATCAAAAAGATAGCAGACCTGTGTAATGCTTATGAGACACTTTTGGTCATGGACAATACTGCTACACCACTCATTGTGAGACCATTGGAACTGGGTGTGGACATCGTGGTGCACTCTTCAACCAAAAACATGAGTGGACACTCCGCTGCGCTTGGTGGTGTTGCTGTATTTAGAGCGGTGAAAGAGGAGGGTGATAAACTTCTGAATAACAAGTATGTAGATGTGCATAAGATTATCAAAAAAATGGGCAAGAAAGCTTTTATCCCTATCTGTAAAAAACGTGCCATAAGAGACATGGGTATGACAGCCAACGCTTTTGGTTCATTTTTGACACTTTTAGGGCTTGAAACACTCTCTTTACGCGTAGAACGCATCAATAAGTCTGTTGCACAAGTGGCAAAAATACTAGATGAACAATTACCTGAAGGTGTGAATGTGAACCATCCTTCTTTACCTGAAAGTGAAGATTATGCAAGATATCAACTCGATTTTGATCAAGGTTGTGGTCCACTTTTGACTTTAGATTGTGGAAGTAAAGAGAAAGCATTTGATTTATTGAACAGACTGACATTGGTAACGCAAACAGCTAATATTGGAGACAATAGAACCCTTGCACTTCATATGACCAGCACGATCTATAGTGACTTTGATGATGAAGCACGTAAATTCTTAGGTGTACATGAAGGACTTATCCGTGTTTCTGTAGGATTGGAAGATCCACAAACAATTGCGGATGATTTTTTACAAGCAAGTTCCGGGCTCTAGGATAAAAGTTAGTTGTTACGTTTAGTTGTTGTTCTACTTCTCACTTTTGGTACGATTGAGGCAAAAGAGAATCAGGCTGCACTCGGCTACCTTAATAGTATTCGTCAAGATGCCGGACTTATTAAATTTAAGCCAAATAAGAAACTGGACAAAGCAGCAAAATCCCATGCAAACTATCTTCTTCGACAGCAAAAAAATGGACACTATGAGAAAAAGGGCTGGAAAGGTTATACGGGTAAAACACCTTCAGACAGAGTACTAAAGGCAGGGTATGCCTCTAAAGCAGTGATGGAAAATATCACTGTAAATACAAAAACTTTTCATAACTCCATAGATATACTTTTTGCAGCTATCTATCATCGTTTTGTTTTTCTGAATTTTGATAAAGATGAGATAGGATTAGGCAGTACTTTGAGCAAAAAAAAACAAAGAGTGATATCCTCTTTTGTTTATAATATAGGTTCTACTGCTATCGCTAAGCTATGTAAAACATCCTCTTTTTTTATGCAAAATGGTGTTTACTACATGCAAAACTTGTGTAAAAATAGTAGTAATCTAATACCAAAAGATCTTTATGAGGGAAAGAAAAATTCAGTAAGAAGAAAAAATAGTGATCTGGTACTTTATCCATATCCGGATGCTAAAAATATCCCACCTGTATTTTACACTGAAAATCCTCATCCTCTCCCTGGATCCAAAGTAAGTGGATACCCCGTCAGCGTACAGTTTAATCCAGCTTTTTATAAAAAAGTAAAACTTAAAAAGTTTCGCCTCTTTGATGCAGAAGGAAAAGAGATAAAAAAGTCTAAGATCCTTACTCACAGCAATGACAAACATCATCGTTTCACTAAGTTACAGTTTGCCTTGATGCCTTTGAAGAGGTTGGAATATGGCACAATGTACAAAGTAGAGTTTGAAGCTGTAGCAGATGGGAAGAGGGTAAAAAAGAGTTGGGAGTTTACAACGAAAAAGCCTAAAGGGACACTCCATAAAATAACAAAGAAAAAAACCACGTTAAAAGTAAAAAGAGGAGAAAAAATAGTGCTCTATTTTGAACCTGGATCCAATAAAGATATTCTTGGACGCATTAGTGTCACGGGTAAATTAGTTACCACGTATTTAGATCAAAATACACTTTTAGTTACCATGCCAAATAAGCGATCCTCAAGAGGATACACTTTAAAAGCAGGTAAAAAAAGTGTGACGCTGATCACTTATTAGAGTGAAGCTTTTAGCCCATAAAAATAACTCTGTAATTTCATTACACTTTTTGTTCCTAAATTCTCCATAAAAGATTCAAGCTTGTCTTTCTCTTTCCATACGGGTGTCTTAACCTTTGCAAGTGAGGCTACTTGTGTTTTAGCTGTCATTTTTGTACCTATTTCGTCTATGAGTCCTACATCTTTTGCTCTTTTTGAAGAGAAGATATGTGCATCTGCATAGCTGTTCGAGGCATTGATGTCTAAACCTCTGGCAGTGGCTACATCTTTGACAAAAAGATCATACGTGTCTTTTGTGAGTGTTTCCAGTTCGGCTCTCTCTTGGGCAGTCCATTCTCTTGTAGGTGTACCGGCTTCTTTGTAGGTACCTTGTTTCACTATTTGTGGTTTAATACCTATGGTCTCCATCAGTTCTTCCGCATTTACACTTTGCATAATAACCCCGATAGACCCAACGACAGACCCAGGATTGGCGATGATCTTATTTGCATAGATGGAAGCATAGTAGCTCCCGCTTGCCATGATACCAGAGGCATAAGCAATGACAGGTTTGTGTTTTTTGAGTTCCTTGATAGCATAAGCTATTTCAATGGAGGGAGGTACTGCACCTCCTGGAGAATTCACATTGAGAAGTACACCTTTGATCTTTGGATCTTTTTGTGCTTTCTCTATCTCTTTTATGATCATATCCGCATTCATTATGGGACCCAGAAGCTCTATTTCCTGAAGGTTTGCAGGGTTAAGCGTTGTTTCTGATTTTGGCATAAAAACAACTAAAACAATAAGTAAAAAGAGCATTCCTTTAAAGTGCTCACCGATCCATTTAATGGTTTTTCCTATAGCGCTAAACATATCTTTCTCCTTGAATATAAACTTGTGAAACCTCTTTGGTATGTAAAATCGTCCAAAGGGCTATTTCTTCTTCTCTTTTAGGTGCTTCAGGTAGAGTGACAACAGCAAAGTCGGCTAATTTGTCTACTTCTATCTTACCACAGTTAAGGTGAAGTATATCCGCTGCATCAGAAGTGACAGTTTTGAGAAGCTGTATTGCCAGTTCTTGGATAGGTATGTCATTATGCAGCATAATGGCAGCTCTGAGTTCATCAAAGATACTAAGAGAGTCATTTGAACTCAGTCCGTCTGTGGCTACAGAAAAAGGCAGGTTTAGATCTTCTATTTTAAGTCTTCCACAGCCTAAATAACGGTTTGAGCGAGGACAGTGAGCGATGGAGTGTCCTTTGTCAGTTAAGTAGTCCAACTCTTCTTTATTTGCTTGTACACAGTGAGTGAAGTGTGTAGGGTAAGTGTCAAAGGCATGCATGAACTCTTTAATGTTTGTTACCGGGGTAGAGATATTGAAGAACTTTTCAAAAAAACCTTTCAGTCCACCATCACCTTTTTCCAACCATTCTCTCTCTGTCTGTGATTCCAAAAAGTGAGCAGATAACGGGAGCTTGTTTTGTTTAGCAACATTCACTGCCTTTTGCAAGATAATGGGATGAACAGAATAGGGTGAATGTATGGCTACTGCCGGTGTAATACGGGAGCTTTTTTCACAACTTTGTGAAGCCTTGACTCTTTCTATAAAATCACCATAAAGCATGTCTGCATACATGGCATTTGAACCTATAAGTTCATTAAAAAAGACAACACGCTGCGGAGTCTTTTCGCACACTTCAAGTTCATTTCCGAAGCTGGATATTGCTCCAAAGGTAGTAATGCCTGACTTTAACATATTATGACACTCTTTTTGCATGACTTGATTATTGCAATTACCCGTCAGTTCATCACGATGTTCAATGACTGTATCAAGCCAAGGCATGAAAGAGCCGTATTTCAGTGAAGTTTTGTTTGCGGAAAATTCTAAGTGTACATGGGTATTGATAAACCCAGGATATATGACAGAATGGGGTTCTGTTTGAATGACTTCTGCATCAGGATATTTTTTTTGCAATACTTCTAGGCTGTTTATAGCCTGGATAGTCTCTTTAAATGCTATAGCTTGATTTTTTACAAAGCCATTAGGTGTATAGATAAAATCTGAAATAATAATTTTCATTTTGCCTCATATTAATAGTATTTAGATAAAATAATACCCAAATAATATAAGGGTATTAAAGAAATACTCTACATAAGGAAAAAAATGAAAATCGTAGTAATCCAAGGTCCAAATTTAAATATGTTAGGTATTAGAGAACAAAATATCTATGGCCAAATGAAATTAGAAGATATTCATGCACAAATGAAATCATTTGCAGATCAAAACAAACTTGAAATTGAGTTTTTTCAAAGTAACTTAGAGGGTGAGATCGTTGATCGTATCCAAGAGTGTATCGGTGAAGCTGATGGTATCATCATTAACCCGGCAGCGTATACGCATACATCTATTGCTATTCGTGATGCTATCGCTGCAGTAAAACTTCCAACGCTTGAAGTGCACCTTTCAAATATTCACCAAAGAGAAGAGTTTAGACATAAGTCACTTACAGCACCTGTATGTGCAGGTCAGATCATAGGTATGGGACCATTTGGTTACCACTTGGCAATGGTTGGTATGACACAAATACTTTCTGAAGTATCTGCAATGAAGCAAGCTCAACAAGCACAGCAGGCAAAAGCACAAGTACAGGCACAAGCGTAATAGCTTCGACAGGCTCAGCTACTGCTATCTCATTCCATATCTCCCGATATGGAACGCATATATAGCTTTTTGATGGCTAAGAAACTTCCCATTAATTATAATATTTATATGCATTCCCACTCGGGAGAGCGGGAACGAGCTCTTTTAATGAAAACATTTTTTAGGACTCCCCATGAATTATATACTCAAAGATGAAAATGCTATTTACTATGAATGTGGATACAGTTGTGATAATGCACTTTATCTCTCTTTAGGTACTGAAGCATTCTTCATTACTGACAGTCGCTACACCATTGAAGCACAGCAGAGTGTAAAGGGTGCAAAGGTAGTGATAGATGGTGACCTTTATGGACGTGCTGTAAAGTTACTTAAAAAAGCCAAAGTCAAAAAAGTTGTTTTTGATCCTAAAGAGTGGTCAGTAGCAGGGTTTGAAAAGATTACTTCACAATGTAAAGTCACTTTCAAAGCAGAGTTGGATTTTTCGCATAAAAAGCGTATCATTAAAAGTGATGAAGAGTTGAAGATATTGGCTAAAGCTGCAAAGCTTGGAGCTAAAGCCTTTAAAGCATTGGCTACAGAGTTCAGTAAAAATGGCTTTGAAAAGAATGAGTATGATCTAACCCATACAGCAAAGTCTGTTCTAGGTGGTTTTGGAAAATATGAATTGAGTTTTGATCCTATTGTAGCGGTGAATGCAAATGCAGCCAAACCTCATGCAATGCCCACTAAAAAGAAACTAAAAAAGGGTGACCTTTTACTTGTTGATGCGGGCTTAAAATATAAACGTTACTGTTCAGACCGCACACGTACTGTAGAAGCGGGTAAAGACTTCAAGTTTGACACCAAACAAACGTTTAAACGTAAAAAGATACAAAAAGCTTATGACACTGTACTTAAAGCCCATGATCATGCCATAGCCAAAGCACGTTCAGGCATGAAAGCTAAAAAGGTAGATGCTCTCACTCGTGATATCATCACTAAAGCAGGGTTTGGAGAGTATTATGTACACTCTACAGGACATGGTGTCGGCTTAGATATCCATGAGATGCCATATATCTCAAGCAGATCAGATACGATCATCGAAGATGGTATGGTTTACACTATAGAACCGGGTATTTACATACCAGGTGAGTTTGGTATACGTATTGAAGATATGGTAGCCATGGTAGATGGAAAAATAGTAGTGTTGTAGAGTTGTGCTATGATAAAGAGAAAGTTAGACAGTAAAAACACCTTGATAGTAAAGAGACACTTTCCTTACATCACTTCTTCACGTGGTGGACATAAGGCACTACTTGGTATCGGTGGTAATATAGGTGATGTTGTGCGTCGTTTTGAATATCTGTTTTTTTATTTGAAACGTTCGTCTTTTGTCCATATAATTGAGACAGCACCTATTTTGAAAAACCCTCCTTTTGGGTATCTGGAACAAGGTGATTTCTATAACTCATTGATACTTGTGGAGACACACTTGACACCACAGGCATTATTACGATATATGTTACGTATGGAGAAAGTTTTTGGACGAAAGCGTCTTTTTAAAGATGGACCAAGAACGTTGGATATAGATATAATATTTTATGAAAATGTGAAAATGGAAACAAGTAATTTAACTTTGCCTCATCCAGGCTGGATGGAAAGAAGTTCGGTACTTATTCCACTTTCATATATGAAAGGCAGATAATGATCAACGAAACATTTGTAGCTTCAGACCCTAAAAGTGCTTATGAACAAGCAGTACAAAAATATGGTAATGAGGTATCTCTTGTCTCAGCAAAGCAATTGAAATATGATGATGATGTATTGCGTTGTGAAGTAGTCATCGCTGTGCCAAAAGATCTTTTTATGGAGAAATCTTTTGGTGATCAATCGATGGATCACAGTAGTAGTGATGAAGATGAAATATTACTCGAAGAGATAGGTGAACTTAAAGCACAACTGGAGCAGATGAAAGATGGTTTTCATGAACTGGATGGGTCTGGAAGTATCATAGAAGAGGTTAAAACACTTTTTATGAAAAAAGGTATTGCAGAGCGTTGGCTTGATGAAATGTTTACATTGCTCATAGGTACAGAAGTACTTGAAGATGCATCACTTTTAGTCTCTTATCTTCTCGAAGAGATAGATGAAATACTTAAAGTAAAAGAAGAAAACCTTAGTACACCTAAAGTAATGATGCTTGTAGGACCTACGGGGGTTGGTAAGACGACAACTATCGCTAAGCTTGCAGCACGTTATGCCTATTTGTTAGATAGGCCGTATAAGGTTGCATTGCTTAATCTTGACAGCTACAAAGTAGGAGCCATAGAGCAGCTTGAACACTATGCTGACATTATGCAAATAGAGCATAACTCTGTCTCATCTGTGCAAGAGTTTAAAGAGAAGTTGGAACAGCTGGTAGATTATGATGTAATCCTTATAGATACTGCCGGTATGTCTCCTTACGATACACAAAAATTCATTAAAACAGTTGAGTTTGTTAAGACGGATGCTCCGATAAACATTGAAGTGGATCTTGTGCTCTCTGCAACGGTTAAATATGAAGATATGGAAGATATATATAAAAACTTTTCCTTTTTAAATCTTGACTCAGTGGTTATCTCTAAGTTTGATGAGACAAAGCACTTTGGTACACTACTGAATTTCATGTTACTCTATAAACTTCCTATGAGTTATTTCTCTGTGGGACAAGAGGTGCCTGATGATCTTTTGCTTGCAAACAAAGAGTATCTTTTGGAACGTTTTATCGGGGATGTAAATGAGGGGTGAGACTCAAGCAAATCACTTAGTAAAAATGATGCAAAAGCATAAACTTTATCCTGAGTATGAATTGGCACTTTCACCTATCCAGGTAAAGAAGAATAGCCTGAAGAAACTTGCTAAGGGAGATATCCTTCTCTTAGGGCTTGATAGTCTCAATATGATACTTATAGAAGAGGGTGAAGTTTGTGCAAGTGTTGTGATAAACAAGACTGAAAACAGTAGCAAGTTAAGAATTACACAACTTAATAAAAGTACGATAGAACAGAGTGATAGTAAAAAATATGATACAGTAAAGATTTCTTTTGGAATGATTCAAAGTAGAAAGCTGAAAGTAGGTCACAATATAGGAGTTACATCATTAAAGCTACAAGAAGTCACGCTTACTGTAGAAGATAAAAACTTAGCAAAAGGCTCTTTAATCAATGTGGATGAAGAGATAGCAGTACAGATAGATGAGGTAAGAAGATGAATAAGAAAGTACTGGTAGGTATGAGTGGTGGAGTTGACTCTACTGTGACAGCAATTTTACTCCAAAAAGAGGGGTATGAGGTTGAGGGTGTCTATATGAAACTACACCATAAACCTGGATATCATGAAGAGAACTTTTCCAAAGCAAAACGTGTAGGAGATTATTTAGGCATAAAAGTACATTTTCATGACTTGAGTGAAGCGTTTAATGAAGAAGTCTATGAGTATTTTGTTGAGAGTTATAAAGAGGGTTTGACTCCTAACCCTTGTGTAATGTGTAACCGTACCATTAAGTTTGGAAAAATGATCGATTTTGCAGATAGCTTAGGTATAGAAAAAGTGGCAACAGGACACTATGTACAGTGTGACGGTGAATTTTTCTATATGGCAGATGATCCGAGTAAAGATCAGAGTTATTTTCTCTGTGAAGTAAAAAAAGAGGTTTTGCCCAGACTTGTTTTTCCTCTTGCTACATGGGTAAAAGAAGATGTCAAAGCTTATGCTGCGAACATCGGAGTACTCAAAGATTTCGCTACACAAAAAGAGAGTACTGAGATCTGTTTTGTGGAAAACACTTATGATGAAGTGTTGGCTAAACATATGAATATAGATATACCGGGTGAGACAGTAGACACTGAGGGTAATGTTGTAGGTACACACAAGGGTTACATGCATTACACCATCGGCAAACGCAGAGGTTTCTTTGTCAACGGTGCCCATGATCCGCATTTTGTTCTTGCTATTAAACCGGAAGTTAATCAGATTGTTGTAGGTACAAGAGAAAAACTGGCAGAGAGTACTTTTAGTGTAAAACAGCTTAATCTTTTTGAAGAGTTAACAGACTTCACGTGCCATGTAAAAGTACGCTATCGTACCCATGCCGTACCATGCAGTGTCAAGATAAAGGACGGTAGAGCTAAAGTAGTTCTGGATGAACCGGTCTTTGGACTGGCTCATGGGCAGATAGCTGCGTTTTATAAGGGGGACAGGTTACTTGGTGGTGGAGTGATCTGTTAAATTTAGGGAACCTTTAGAGGCCTCTATTTACTTTTCATCACTCTTGCTCTCATCCTCTTGAATCGAGTGTTCATGTGACGGTTCAAAAGAGAATAGTTTGTTTTTATGTTTTCTTCTTTTTTCTTCTTTCTCAGACTTTTCTTTTCTCACCGAAGCAATCCATAATCTATTGATCAAAAAGTAAATGAGTGATGAGACGACGATAGAGTAGAATGCTGTACCTGTATAGAGCGGGATGAGAATGTCATCAAAATGTTCACTGAACCACTCCATTGTAAGTTCAATATCCTCTATACCTTCACGTCCTAAGATGAAATTACCTGTAAGATACTCCATATAATACATTGGCGGCATGGTGAAAGGATTACTGAGCCATACTGTAGAGATGGCAAGGGGTACGTTAAATCTAATAAACGGGGTAGTTAACATAACCGCAGCCATCTGCATAGGCATAGGGATAAATCCCCAGAAGAGACCTACCAGAGCCCCTTTGCTGACACTTTTTCTATTGATACTAAGGTATTCACGCGGAATATTGTATTTATCTAAAAATTTATCTAATTTACCACTGTTTGAAGATTTTTTCTTAAAGACTTTTCGTATCATTTAAATCCATATCAATAATTT
>Ga0209013_10004642_pt1 | contig 11997 bp, 9 predicted proteins | sample Cruoilmetagenom2_FD_187291 | JGI IMG/M metagenome (GOLD analysis project Ga0209013, IMG submission 187291) | Oil polluted marine microbial communities from Coal Oil Point, Santa Barbara, California, USA - Sample 2 (SPAdes) (version 2) | ecosystem: Environmental > Aquatic > Marine > Oil seeps ...
GAGCGGATGGGGCCTATATCCCGGGAATGAGATTAAGAGACTGGCCTGATATTCCTCAGCGGGCCTGTCATTACGATACCAAGCATCACCAGGACAAGCGCGAATATGTAGTAGGCTTCATCAGGAATAGCTACGATCTGGAGATTTTCTCCTCCATCGTGCAACTGGTTAAGCATACATGTCATACCTATCTGGCACTTTCAGAAATTGAGCGAAGTATCAAGGAAGCCCATAATCAGCACTTTCGGAATCATGAAGCGGCCCTTGGGTCCCTGGAGAAAGCAGTTCAAATTATTGAGAGCAACCTGTGGGAAAGAGAGAAATTGAAACGGTGGCAGGCATCTAGTTTTTTGAGCCGCGACGTTGCAGGAAAAATTGCTTAAGCAGGAGGGATGCCTCTTCTTCCAGGATGCCCGGAAGCGTGACCGTTTTTTTATGAAGCAGGGGTTCCTTCAGGCGGGAAAAACCCTCCTTTGGATCGGAGGCTGCAAAAACCAGCCTGTCCAGCTGGGCCCATTTCAGGGCCGAGGCGCACATCACACAGGGTTCCAGGGTAACGAACAGGGTGCAGTCCACCAGGTATTTGGCCCCCAGGTAGTTGGAGGCCGCGGTTATGGCAATCATTTCTGCATGGGCGGTCACATCATTTAGCTGCTGGGTCATGTTATGCGCCCTGGCGATGATCCGGTTCTGATTCACCACCACGGCTCCCACAGGAACCTCTTCCAGCTCAAGAGCTTTATGTGCTTCCTTAAGAGCCTCATTCATAAAATATTCATCAGAAAACAGCGGGTAGTTCATGCTTTGTGAGCTAAGTTTACTTTTCCTCTTAAAAGTTGCTAAATTTGCACCTTATCAAGTTACAAAAATAGAATCTTATGTACAGGACACACAATTGCGGGGAGTTGAATATGAAGAATGTTGGTGAGGATGTGATGCTCTCGGGCTGGATTCAGAAGTCGAGGGACCTGGGTGGGATGACCTTTGTGGACCTGCGCGACCGCTATGGCATTACGCAGCTGGTGTTTAATATGGAGACCAATTCGGGATTGTGTGAAGAAGCTCGCAAACTGGGAAGAGAATTTGTGGTCAAAGCCACGGGAAAGGTGGCCGAACGAAGCAATAAGAATCCGCAGATTTCCACCGGGGAGATTGAGATTTTGGTGGAGAAACTGGAAGTCCTGAATAGTTCCATCACTCCTCCTTTTACCATTGAAGAGAATACAGACGGGGGAGATGACCTGCGCATGAAATACCGTTACCTGGACCTTCGCCGGAAGGTGGTTCGTGAGAATTTGCAACTGAGGCACCGCATGGCCATTGAGATCAGGAAGTATTTAAGCGAAGAAGGATTCCTGGAAGTGGAGACTCCGGTTCTGATCAAGTCCACCCCGGAAGGGGCCAGGGACTTTGTGGTACCCTCCCGGATGAATCCCGGGGAATTCTATGCCCTTCCACAATCACCTCAGACTTTCAAGCAGCTGCTGATGGTGGCGGGCTTTGATAAATATTTTCAGATCGTAAAGTGCTTCAGGGACGAGGACCTTCGGGCCGACCGTCAGCCCGAGTTCACCCAGATCGATTGCGAGATGTCCTTTGTGGAGCGCGACGATGTGCTCCATGCATTTGAAGGATTAGCCAGGCACCTGTTTCGCTCTATAAAGGAAGTAGAGATTGAGGGAGAGTTCATCAAGATGCCCTACACAGAGGCCATGAGCCGCTTTGGAAACGACAAGCCCGATATCCGTTTTGGTATGGAGCTCAGCGAAATGTCGGACCTGGTGAAAGGGAAGGGATTCCAGGTATTTGACTCGGTCGAGTATGTGGGTGGAATCTGTGCTGAAGGATGTGCCGGGTATAGCCGCAAGCAACTGGATGCTTTGACCGATTGGGTGAAGCGACCACAGATTGGGATGAGGGGACTTGTGTATGTGAAGGTGAATGAAGATGGTAGCCTGAAGTCGTCGGTGGATAAGTTCTATGATGAAACTGCCCTGAAGCAGTGGGTGGAACTATTTGGTGCAAAGCCGGGCGACCTGGTACTGGTTCTTGCTGGAGATCGTGACCTAACCCTTAAAGCATTGAGTGAGCTCAGGCTCGAAATGGGGAACAGGCTCGAACTCCGCGACCCCGATCTCTTTAAGCCACTTTGGGTAGTGGATTTCCCACTGCTCGAGTGGGATGAGGAGACTGAAAGGTTCCATGCCATGCACCATCCGTTTACCAGTCCGTATGAGGAGGACATGGAGCTATTCCGGACCGATCCCGGCAAAGTACGGGCACGGGCCTACGACCTGGTGATCAACGGAGTGGAGATCGGTGGAGGTTCCATCAGGATCCATGATGAAGGGTTGCAGAAGCAGATGTTTGATAACCTTGGATTTACCGGGGAGGAGGCGCTTAAGCAGTTCGGTTTCCTCATGAATGCATTCAGGTATGGCGCACCACCACACGGGGGAATTGCCTTTGGATTTGACAGGTGGGTAGCGCTTTTTGCCGGCATCGAATCGATCAGGGATGTGATCGCATTTCCCAAGAATAACTCGGGACGTGATGTGATGATCGACACCCCTTCCACCATATCCGAAGCACAGCTGGAGGAGCTCTCCTTGAAGGTTTCAAAGCAAGCGCCGAAATAACATGCTTGGTTCGTTTTTGGTAAAATTAAAAGCTTAGCTATGAGAAAACTGGTGTTTATTTTGTTTCTGGCGTCGGGTGCTGCACATGCACAGTATGACGATTTTAAAATTGATGCGCTCCTCTCTCCCCTGTATCAGGGCGTCACCATTACCGTGGGAGGGGAAGAGGCTGATATCCCCGGATTTACAAACAGGCCTATTCAGTTGGCTGTGAATGCTTTGCCTCCGGAAGGTGGTTTGGTAAAACTGAATGCTGGTATTTTCGAAATGAAAGATGCTGTGCATCTCCGGTCAAATGTAAATTTAATGGGATCGGGTGCATCTACTGTATTAAAACGGGGGGAGGGTTTCAGGTCAAGATTGGTAGATGATGCTGATATTGGTGAACTGAAATTGATGGTGGAGGATGCTTCCGGATTTGAACCCGGCATGAGTGTGCAGATTTGGGATGAACCCCAATCCTCCTGTTGGAACGTATCCTCCGGAACAATTACCGACATCAAGGACAATCTGCTTTATATCGATTGTTACCTGGTCAGGGACTATCGTGCCGACAAAGGTGGCTGGGTGTCCAATGCCGGTTCAGGAGTTTTAATAAAAGATGCCGAAAATGTGGTTGTATCAAACCTTGTCATAGATGGAAACAGGGAACATCATGAACCAGTGGATGGATGCAATGGAGGGGGTGTTGCAGTTTTTAAATCAAAAAATATAACCATTGACAACATCCATGTTAAAGATTTCAATGGAGAAGGGATCACCTGGCAGATCACTGAAAATGTGACTGTGCAAAATTGTGAGATCGAGGGCTCTGCAAATATGGGTATGCATCCTGGAACAGGATCTCCCAAATCAAAGATCCTGAATAACAACAGCCATCACAATGATGTGGATGGCATGTTTATCTGCTGGCGCGTTCATCACAGCGTTGTAAAGGGCAATCAGTTTCACCACAATGGAAGGTATGGTATTTGTACCGGCCATAAAGACAGCGATGTTGTTTTTGAGGATAATCATATTTTTGAAAATGGAAGTGATGGCATCAATCTTCGGGGAGAAAATCCGCGCAATTCACCTCATCGCAATACATTTACAAAAAATTTAATCGAAAATAACGGTCAGGATGATGAGGGTTATGGCTTTTCTGTTTATAGTAGCCCACAGGACCTTGTCATAAAAGATAATATCATTCGTGATACGGACAAGGGAACTCAAAAGGCGGGGGTTTATCTTCAGAATAATGTTCCGAAAGTTACGTTGGAAGGTAACAAAATGAGTGGTCATGAGAAAGGTGATGTGATTGACGAGTCAAAACAGAATTAAATGCCCATTGTTCAATGCCGGTTACAAAAACCTCTCTCCAGCGATAAGCTTAAAAATGGGATCTGAAAAGATGGTTTTACCAGCTTCTTTTACAATGATTCCCTTTTTTGTAAAAGAGTTGTACATCCTTCTTATATTAGCCGAAGAGCCTAGTTTATAGGTATGGATAACCCCTGTAGAATAGATATGTTCTTCGTTATTTAACAGGGCTTTTAAAAAGCTTACCTGGTAATTGGTCATATCCTCCAGAATTTTATTATAGAAATTCAGGTTTTCAGACTTTATCGCCTGCTTTGCTCCAAAAAAGTCGGCATCTGTAACTCTCTTTCCGGATATTAGCCAGATATTTCTCGCAAACTGTTGCAGGTAATAGGGATGATTTTCGACAGTATCAATGATCCTGTTGCATATTTCCTCTGATATTTCTTTTCCGGTTGAACGAAATGTTTGTTGAACGTATTCTCTCAACCGGTCGGGTTTGATGCGATTTAAATAAATGAGTTCCCCAAACTCAAGGGCTGGTTCTCCGGTTCCGGTATTGATGATTACCCTCGCTCCTTTTAATGCATTTTTAGCTAATTGCAGAAATTCTTCAACTTTATTCGAGGAGGCTTTAAGGATTGTGGTGGCAAATTTGCTGTATAACTCTTCTTCAGAGTATATGTACATCAAATCGAAGAAGCAGAAAACAATTCCTTTTTCCTTTTTGATAAATCTTTCTGCAGCCTCTTTTACCAGTGAGCTTTTTCCATAGCGGCGAGGAGAAATTATGATGGTATTCTGCGATGAAATAAAGTTGCTTTGCAGCTTTGCTATTTCATTACAATTAGTACTGATGGCAGTAACCATACATTCTTTAAATTGCTTAAACAATAATGCAACTTTTGTAACTACACATTCATAATGTAATACCTTGCAGAATAGAGCTAATGAACTCAGCAATTATGAAAAAAAGCAGAATGGTATTTGGTGTTCTTGTTATTTTTGTATTGAGTTTAAATTGTACAGGCCCAAAGGATGAGTTGACCGGGACAGTTCAAGATGGTCTCAATGGAGATGGTCTTGCCGGTGTGGAGGTAATGATGGAGGGGACAACTCTTTCTGCGGTGACAGATGATAAGGGATCTTTTTCTTTAGAAGTTCCTCTATCTTCCAATCAGGAAGTTTTGATAGCACGTACAAGTGGTTATCAGCAGGAGGAATACCAAATCTCATTCAGAATAGGCGATCTGGTAATTAATATGTTACCAGAGCCAAAGGAGTTTAAGGCGAGTGATTATACCGGTCCCTTTATCCCCTTTACTGCTCGACTAGAGCAGGATGTTCAATGGGAAAGCATCATCGATGGTATTCGGTTGTTTTATGAAAAACGGATTGATGCGATAAAGCCGGAAAGAGAGCGGTATTGGAACCGTGATTTCTCTTCCAAGGAGGCTTATATTGCCTCGATTGCTCCTAATCGTGATCATTTCAGGTCCATTCTTGGTGCTGTGGATGAACGTGAACCTCTATCCATGGAGAAGTTGGGCCAGATAGGAGAAACAGATCAATATGTGATCTATGAGGTTCGCTGGTCTGTGCTTAAAGAAGTGGTTCCACGTCCGGCCCTGCAAGAGTGGCCTGAATTGGATGTACCTGGACAGATATTTGGAGAGGGCCTTTTGCTGGAGCCCAAAGGAGAAACAAAAGGGTATGCCATTGCCATCCCTGATGCCGATCAGAATCCCGAAGATCTGGTTGGATTGACGACTGGATTGCAGGAAGAGTCGCATTTTGCCCGCCGATTAGCAGAAAATGACTTTACCGTAGTGGTTCCCGTAGTTATTGATCGATCCAACCGCTGGTCAAGAGGTACCAACAGACCATCACGAACCTGGATATATTCTCAGGCACATGAGATGGGCCGTACAGTAGCGGGGTATGAAGTTCAGAAGATGGAGGCTTTAGTCGATTGGTTTACAGAGCAGGGGGGCAGCAAATCCAGCATTGGAATTGCGGGTTATGGAGAGGGAGGTCTTATTGCTTTTTATACCGCGGCATTAGATACCCGGATAGATGTCACCTTGGTAAGCGGGTATTTTGCACCCCGTGAAAAAATATGGAAAGAACCCATCTACCGGAATGTATGGAGCTTATTGCGAGAGTTTGGTGATGCAGAGTTAGCCTCTCTTATTTCCCCCCGCTCACTTATAGTGGAATACAGTGATGTGCCCGATTATAAGGGGAGTACATCCGATGGTAAAAAGATAGAACCCCCCGGTGAATTGCTCTGCTAAAATATCGCGAGCACCTTGCAACGCTTCTTCTATAGTAGATCGCTCACTGGTTCTGACTTTGGGAAACGGATTCTTATAAGCCAGGATAACGGGAATACAGTTCCTTTTGGTTCAGAAAAAGCCATGAATCAGTTTATGAACCAATTGGGCCAATTGCAACCAAGCCCTCTATCAGATATGCTCCCTGAGGATAGCCGCATTGGTTATGATGCTACAGCGCGCATGAGGCGTATGGTGGAACAGATGGTGGGCCATACCCAACTTCTTTTGAGGGACAGTGAATATGTCAGGAGTGATTTTGTGAAAACTTACACAAGCCAGCAAGCATTAAGGGACTATTTCAACCAGGAATTAATTGGGTGGTTGGATGATGACTTTCTTCCAATGAAAGTTAGAACTAAATTGGCTGATGATCAGCCCGGATATTCCTGCTATGAGGTGCTAATGGATGTGTTGCCTGACGTGGAACTTTGGGGTGTACTTACTGTACCCAAAGGTATTAAAGCTGAGGAAAAGCGGCCTGTAGTTGTGCTTCAGCATGGCAGGGGAGGTAATCCATGGACAGCAATGAGTGCCGGGAGTTATTATGAGGTAGGCAGAAAGTTGGCCGATCGTGGGTTTGTGGTCTTTACACCATTTGGCAATTGGACCGGGGAGACCAGGTTTCGCTGGATAGACAGAATAGCCAAGCCTACCAAGGCAGGAATATGGTCCACTGTGGCCCGGGAACATCAGCAACTGATACGCTGGTTAAAAACACTCGCAATAGTGGATCCCAACAGAATAGCTCTTTATGGAAAAAGTATCGGGGGACAAACTGCAGCGCTTGTGGCCACGATGTTGCCTGAATATGCCTTGAGCATCTCCTGTGCCTATTTTAATGAGGGAGCCCGAAAAGAAACCTCTGTTTACTTCCCTACCAGTTTTGTATTCCATGTGGATTCTGAAATGCCCATGTGGAACAGGGGGCATACCATAGAATATGCCGAAATGGCCTACAGGTTGATTTATCCCAGACCTTTTATGGTAGAGCATGGAAGAATGGATGGGATTGCCCCTCCTGAATGGGTAGAGCATGAATATATTAAAGTCCGTGACCACTATGAGCAGATGGGAAAGGGTGATCTGACCGAATTAGATCTGCATGAAGGCGGTCATATCATCAATGGTGTAAAAAGTTATCCGTTTTTACATAAGCACCTGGATTGGCCAGAACACTAGTTTTAAATACTGGTGATCAGATAATTATCTGCAAAATTGATAAAGCCGAAACAACGAATATAGTTTCTCAAAACTTAATAAAGTCCCGTTGATTATTGGAATTTAGGTGTCAGTTTAATTGTCGTTAATAAAGAAATATGTATATTTGTGTTCATATGAACAGGCCAGAACAAATGAACGCTTATGGCTCACGATCGAATCATTTATAAAGTAGTTCGTGCTTATTACGAAGATGGACTTACCCAGCAGGAGATTGGCAATAAATACGGCCTGTCAAGAATAAAGGTGTCGAGGATGTTGAGCAGGGCACTAGAGGATAAAATTGTCCAGATAAACATCAATGCCCCCACTGAAAAGTATCACAATCTTGAACATAAGTTAGAAACTAAATATGGCATCGAGGAGGTTGTTGTTGTAGATACCGGAACAGATGAGCAGGATGAAGTAATTGCATCAATTGGCAGGGCCGCCGCCGGATACCTGAATGCAAATCTTCAGGGCAATGAAATTATCGGACTTACCTGGGGCAGGACCTTGCTGAACATGGTGAATGCACTGAACGTTGACCATTTTCCGGAACTGCAGGTTGTGCAAATGCTGGGTGGACTGGGTGAACCAGAGGCTGGCCAGCATGGTGCGGATCTGACTAGGCGACTGGCAGAAAAATTATCCACAAAACCCAGATTGATCCATGCCCCGGGTATTGTAAGGTCAAGGGATTTCTGCCAGGAACTAATCGATGATCTTCAGGTAAGTAAAACCCTGAACCTGGCCGCCCGGGCCGATATAGCCTTAGTAGGACTGGGTCTTTTCAGGCCAGGATCTTCAACGTTTTTGAGTGATCATATCCTTTCGGAGAAAGATCAAATCCTGTTGGAATCCTGGAAGGTCATGGGTGATATTTCTCTGCGTTTTTTTGATGATCAGGGACGATTTGTTACCACAGAAATCGATGATCGCATTGTGGGGCTCAACATCGATCAGCTACAAAAGATCCCAAGGATCATAGGCGTTGCAGGTGGTAAGGATAAATACCCGGTCATAAGGGCTGCACTGAAGGGCAAATTGATTCATGTCCTTATCACCGATCAAAATACAGCTGAAAAACTGGCAAAATAAATAGCAACGGATAATTGATATGAATTTATTACTTGGATTGGATTACGGAACCGGAGGAGCTAAAACCTCCATTATTAATGACAAAGGGGAAGAATTAAGCTACGCGTTTGAAGAGTATCCTATATTGACTCCAAAACCAGGCTGGTCGGAGCATGATCCTGTGAACTACTGGGAACTGGCATGCAGGATCATCAAGAAGGCCCTCCAATCGGCTTCTATAAATCCTTCAGATATTAAAGGTATTGCTGTTTCGTCTGCACTTCCTTCCATGGTTTTGGTAGACAGGGATCACAAGCCGCTGCAAAATGCCTACAATCTGATGGATAAGCGCGCTACCAAACAGGTGGAATGGCTCCAGCAAGAAATTGGTGAAAAATCCATATTTGAGATTTCGAAAAACAGATTGGAGGACCATCCTGCCATTGTAAATCTACTCTGGGAGAAGGAGAACAGGCCGGACACTTTTAAGGAAATCTTTAAAGCCCTGACCATTGATGGATTTATCAATCTTAAGTTTACAGGTAAGTATACCGGTCACTATTCAGGAGCTGCATTTTACGGGGTGGCCTATAACCTCCTGGAGCATAGGTTTGATGAGCAATTGTTATCAAAAATAGGATTGAGCTCTGACCTCTTCCCTGACCTGTATCGCTGCGAAGCCATCATCGGAAGAGTCACAGAGAAAGCTGCAGTTCAATCAGGACTGGTAGCAGGAATCCCGGTTGCTGCGGGTCAGGTTGACTGTAACGCCGGATGGTCGGGGGCAGGAATGGTTGATGAGGGAGATATACAAATGAACCTGGGAACATGTGGAAATTTCGGGATTCTTACGCGGGATACCAATTTTCCCGATACCATGATTAACTTCTCATACACCACCGATTCTGAAAACACCTACATCATTGTTCCCACCACCACCACCGGAGGTCAGTTAATAAGGTATATGCGTGACAATTTTTATCAGGCAGAACTGGAGGCGGAAGAGTCCAGGGGGACAGACACCTTTGATCTGATCAACGAAGAGGCAGAGGTTGTCCCGGCGGGGAGTGAAGGGCTCGTTGTACTTCCCTTTTTGATGGGGGAACGTACCCCCATCTGGGATGTGGATGCACGGGGGGCCATCATCGGACTCTCACTCAACCATACAAGGGGTCATGTAGTTCGGGCCATGATGGAGTCCGTAGCCTATGCGTTGTACGACTCCTTCAGGATACTGAAAGAGTCAGGAAAAACCATTAATGCACCAATAGTTCTGAATGAAGGTGGGGCAAAGAGCAAGTTATGGCGTCGGATCATCACCGATGTGTTTAACATGCCCACTGTGATGGTGAAACGCAGAACTGGAGCGCCCTATGGAGATGCTATACTCGCCGGAGTGGCTACCGGAGTATTCAAGGACTTCTCGGTGACAAAAAAGTGGGTGGAGTATGTGGAACCCATGGAACCTGACAGTAATACGCATAAACTGTACATGGAATACTTTGTATTGTATAAGAACATTTATGAGCACATGAAGGGCGATTTTAAAACTCTTGCAGACCTCAGAAACAGATAATATTTATTAGGAATGGAATTACTACGAAAACTGGATGCCAGGATGTCTGCGGGAAATCCCATAAGAGCAGGCATTATCGGATGCGGTCAAATGGGATCCGGACTGGCTCATACCATTAATAATATTCGCGGGATGCAGGTGCAGGCCATTGCGGATATAGAACCGGAACGGGCAAGAAGAACGCTCATCGATATAGGAATACCGGAAACCATTATCAGGATTACAGAAAAACCTGGAGAAGCAAACGATTTGTTAAACAGGGGCAAGTTTATTGTGACTCCCGATGCCCTCCTGATGACGGAGCTGGATCTGGTGGATGCCAATGTTGAAGCAACGGGTGTGACCGATGTGGGAGCAAAGGTAGCTTTTGCCTCCATAGAGCAAAAGAAACCCATTATTATGCTAAATGTGGAAACCGATGTAACCATTGGGACATACCTCAGTCACCTGGCCCGAAAGAGCAATGCCCTCTACACTGTGGCATCCGGAGATGAACCGGGAGTCTGCAAAATGCTCTATGAACAGGCTGTCCTTGCGGGATTTGAAGTGGTGTCCATTGGCAAAGGTAAGAACAACCCTCTTGATGTTGATGCCACCCCGGAAAACTGCACAGAAGAAGCTGCATCGAAGGACATGAATCCAAAAATCCTGACCTCTTTTCTGGACGGAACAAAGACCATGGTGGAGATGGCCGCGGTGTCCAATTCTACTGGATTGGTGGCTGACACACCAGGAATGCATGGGCCCAAGGTTGAAATTGATGAGTTACTGCAATACTATATTCCCAAAGCCGATGGTGGTATCTTGAGTCAATCAGGATGTGTGGATTATAGCACTGGCGCTATTGCACCGGGTGTTTTTGTCATTGTGAGATCTTATGATGAGCGCATCCGAAAGGATATGCACTTTATTACCAAAGCAGAAGGACCTTACTACCTGCTTTTCAGGCCCTATCATCTTTGTGATCTGGAAACTCCTCAGTCCATAGCCGAGGCGGTACTGATCAATGAGGTTACAGTAGCAGCCGAGACCATGCAATCTGAGGTGGCCACCATAGCCAAGCGAAACATTCGAAAGGGAGAGAGAATCAAAGGCATTGGCAGTGCCGATATCTATGGGCGAATCTATAAGTATGCAGATGCATGCGTCTCAAAATCAATCCCTCTTGGGATTGCTGAAAACGGTATGGCCACATCGGATATCCGGAAAGGGGAGCTCATCAGCGAACACAATTTGACTCCCGATTCGTCCACTTTTATTTATAGCCTCCGCAAAGAACAAGATAAATTTCTGGGTCATGGCTGAAATGATGAATGCACTTGTGGTGAGGGCTCCCATGGATTATGGAATTGAAAAGGTAGAAGTCCCTGCTGTTCCGGAAGGGGGGCTCCTGCTTAAAGTTCTTGCCTGTGGTCTGTGCGGATCGGATTTGCGTACCCTGCGTTCAGGGCACAGAAAGGTCCGCTTACCATTTACCATCGGTCATGAAATATGCGCCAGGATTGAAGAGGAAGGAGAATCGTACAGTGGTCCCTGGAAAGTGGGAGAGATCCTGGCAGTATCACCCCTGGTATATTGTGGAAAGTGTATTTTCTGTCTGAATGGCGAGTTTGAATTATGCACTCATTATAGGGAGATCGCCCAGGCATGGCCGGGAGGATTTGCCGAATACATGGCATTGCCGGAAGAAGCCATAGAACGTGGTACCATTCAGAGGGTTCCGAAAGGGTTGGACCCGGTTCATGCCACCATTGTCGAACCCCTGTCGTCCTGTGTGAATGCCCAGGAAAAAGGTAACATAAGTCTTGGCGACACAGTTTTGATCATTGGTGCCGGGCCTGTTGGCACCCTGCATCTTGAACTG
>Ga0209013_10004643_pt1 | contig 11994 bp, 5 predicted proteins | sample Cruoilmetagenom2_FD_187291 | JGI IMG/M metagenome (GOLD analysis project Ga0209013, IMG submission 187291) | Oil polluted marine microbial communities from Coal Oil Point, Santa Barbara, California, USA - Sample 2 (SPAdes) (version 2) | ecosystem: Environmental > Aquatic > Marine > Oil seeps ...
AAGGCTTGCTTCTGCCCGCCAGTCCGCACGGCTATGTCGGCCAGGGCCTCGGTCAGGCTGTCTCTGCCGGCGCTGTCGGGCTCATTGCCCCGAACCGCTATGTCTCGGCCGCCATCGAGGAGATCGACGTCGACGGCGTCAAGATGATCTTCCAGAACACGCCCAATACCGAGGCCCCGCGAGAAATGAACACCTACATCCCCGAGATGAAGGCACTTTGGATGGCGGAGAACGTCATCGCCTCGCTGCACAACATCTATACCCTGCGAGGCGCGCCGGTTCGGGACCCACTGAACTGGTCGAAGTACATCGGCGAAGCCCTCTACCGCTTCGGTCTCGAAGCCGAGGTCATGTTCGCATCACACCATTGGCCGCGGTGGGGCAACGAAAGGATCCAGGAGGTTCTGCGCCAACAGCGCGACCTCTACGCGAACATGAACAACCAGGTGCTGCACTACGCAAATCAGGGCGTGACCATCAACCAGATCCACAATGTCTACCAAGTCCCCGGGGGCCTGCAGCAAGCCTGGCATTGCCGCGGGTATCACGGCTCTCCCGAGCATAACAGCCGCGGCGTCATTCAGCGCTATCTGGGCTTCTGGGACTGCAATCCAACGACACTCATCCCGCTGTCGCCTGCCGACTCGGCCCCTCTCTACGTCGAGATGATGGGCGGGGCCGACAAGATCATGGAACGCGGCCGGCAACTGCACGACGAAGGCCAGTACCTTCTTGCCTCGGAGATCCTGAACAAGTTGGTCCAAGCCCAACCGGATAACGCAGAAGCCAAGGATTTTCTGGCGGATGTCTTCGAACAGCTTGGCTACCAACAAGAGAACCCGGGTCTGCGCAACAGCTTCCTTGCGGGGGCTTACGAGCTAAGGACCGGCATTCCCCAGGGAGAGACAGCATCGACCACCACCCCCGACGTGATCCGAGCGATGTCGACGGAGCTGTTCCTCAACTTCCTTGCTATTCGCATGGACAGCCGGAAGGCCGAGGGCATGCGGTTCACGATCAACCTTGTCACCCCCGACAACGGCGAGAAGTTCATCATCGAGATGGAGAACGCGACGCTGACCAACATCGCCGGGTTCCAGGCCAAGAGCCCCGACCTGACCCTCACAATCAATCGGTCCGACCTCGAACTGACGATGATGGGCGCGAAGACTCTGGAGGCACAGATTGCGGACGGCACCGCGAAAGTAGACGGTGATGTCGGCATCCTAAAGCAACTCGCGTCGACCATGGTGGACTTCGATCCACGCTTTGAGATCCTGCCCGGGACGAAAGCGAGGACCAGTACAGTCGCGCATGCAAATCCCTACGAGGCCGTTCCGGGCAAACCCATTGCGGAGTAATCCAATGACTGAGTGTGACGCGAGCATCACGCGCATTCTATTCATGTGAATGTCCGCTTTGGGTCATTAGCAGACATTAGATCGTGCGTCCGGCATGTCCGCTTTACCCCCGAAAGCGGACATCTGGCGCGGGTTCATAGCAGCCGACCAACGGTCAAGACGGTCTCTCGGTCGCTCAGACGTCAACTTGCTCGGCTATGGCGAGCGCGTCGTCTACCTCAACGCCTAGGTAGCGGACCGTGCTCTCGATCTTGGTGTGCCCGAGCAGCAATTGGACTGCGCGGAGATTGCCCGTTCGGCGATAGATCAGCGTTACCTTCGTTCGCCGCAACGAATGAGTTCCATAAAGGGCGGGGTCGAGGCCGATCATGGTGACCCATCGGGCGACGAGACGGGAATATTGGCGCGTTGACATGCACCGAGGCGAGCCGGGCCGTGCAGAGAAGAGAACTTCTCCAGGCTTCTTTTTGGCCGCCCTAAGATAGTCTTCGACCGCTTGGCGGGTTTGCTCGCTCAATTCAAACCGGACAGAGCGACCGGTCTTCTGCTGGCGCACCGTTGCACGCTCAAGCGCATATCCATGCGGGGCCACGTTCTCGACCTTGAGTGAGACCACATCGCAGCCGCGCAGTTTGCTGTCGATGGCCAAGTTGAAAATCGCCAGATCCCTCGTTCGTCCCAGGGCTTGGAGCTTGGTTCGGATCGACCACACGTGCTTGGGACGAAGGGGTGGCTTAGGCCCAATCAGTTTGCCTTTGTTCCAAGGTTGGCCATTCTTTTCTTGTGCGCGGTCGTGTTGATCTTCCATGGACATGCAGACCGATTGTGCGGGACTTTTGCGGGATTGGGTTCCGCACTGTGCTGAACTGAGGGGCAGTGTGTGCAACGGGCGCCCTACAAACTGGTTGATTTTACGTCGCTCAAACTCTCAACTTCGTCCTTTGATTCCGCCATGCGGAGGTTCGAACCCTCCCGCCCCAGCCAATCTTTCCGCGCATTCTGCCCGATCCATTCTGACTCGATTTGGTGTCTCATTCTGACTCTTGGCCACTATCTGTTCGCAAAGCTGGTTTCATCAAGCGCACCTCTCAATGAAGTCGACATCAATCAAGTCAGGTCGAAGCGATCGGCATTCATCACCTTGTTCCAGGCCGCCACGAAGTCGTGCACGAACTTCTCCTTCGCATTGTCCTGGGCGTAGACCTCAGCGATGGCGCGCAGTTGCGAATTGGAGCCGAAGATCAGGTCGACACAGGTGCCGGTCCACTTCGCTTCGCCCGTCGCACGGTCGCGTCCCTCGAAAACGTCCTGGTCCTTGGAGACAGCTTTCCATTCCGTGTCCATGTCGAGCAAGTTCACGAAAAAGTCGTTGGTCAGGTTTCCGGGCTGCTTGGTGAACACACCGTGCCGGGTTTGCCCATGGTTTGCGTCCAGAACGCGCATGCCGCCGACAAGAACCGTCATTTCGGGCGCGGTTAGCGTCAGCAACTGGGACTTGTCGACCAGCATCTCCTCTGCGGAGGCCGAGTACTTCTTCTTCGCATAGTTGCGGAAGCCATCGGCCTCCGGCTCCAGTACATCGAAGGACTCCGCATCGGTTTGCTCCGGCGTTGCGTCCATGCGTCCGGGCGTGAAGGGAACCTCCATATCGTGGCCGGCGGCCTTCGCTGCCTGCTCAACAGCGGTGCAGCCACCGAGGACGATTAGGTCAGCAAGGGAAACTTTCTTGCCGCCGGACTGAGCGCCGTTGAATGACTTCTGGATGTCCTCAAGGGCTCCGAGAACCTGCGCGAGTTTAGCAGGATCGTTGGCCTCCCAATCCTTCTCGGGCGCGAGACGAATACGTGCTCCGTTCGCGCCACCGCGCTTGTCGGAGCCGCGGAACGTGGATGCCGAGGCCCAGGCGGTGGCGACGAGCTCGGAGGTCGACAGACCTGAGGCGAGGATCTTAGTCTTGAGGTCAGCGATATCCGCACCGTCGATCACCGGGTGGTCGACTGCGGGGATCGGATCCTGCCAAATAAGATCCTCGGCCGGTGCCTCCGGACCCAGATAGCGCGACTTGGGGCCCATGTCGCGATGGGTCAACTTGAACCACGCGCGAGCGAAGGCATCCGCGAATTCTTCCGGGTTCTTGTGGAAGTGGCGCGAGATCTTCTCGTACGCGGGATCCATGCGCATCGCCATGTCGGCGGTGGTCATGATGGTCGTCACCTGCCTCGAGGGATCGTGCGCAGCCGGAGCCAGATGCTCTTCCCGCGGATTGACCGGAACCCATTGCCATGCGCCGGCGGGGCTCTTCACGAGGTCCCAATCATAGCCAAACAGCACGTCGAAATAGCCCATGTCCCACTTGGTCGGGTTCGCTGTCCAAGCGCCTTCGAGGCCACTGGTAATGGTGTCACCGCCCATGCCGCTCTTGTAGGTGCTGAGCCAGCCGAGGCCCATCGCCTCGATCGGCGCGGCTTCGGGGTCGGGGCCGACAAAGGTAGCGTCCCCCGCGCCGTGGGTCTTGCCGAAAGTGTGACCACCAGCGGTCAGAGCGACGGTCTCGTAGTCGTTCATGGCCATGCGCGCGAACGTCTCGCGGATGTCACGCGCCGAGTCCAGCACGCGCGGCTCGCCGTTCGGCCCTTCGGGGTTGACGTAGATGAGGCCCATCTGCACAGCGGCGAGCGGACTCTCGAGCTCGCGGTCATCGGAGTAGCGCTTGTCGCCGAGCCAGGTGTCCTCCGCGCCCCAGTAGATGTCCTCCTCGGGCTCCCAGATGTCCTCGCGACCGCCGGCGAAGCCGAAGGTTTTGCCGCCCATCGATTCAATGGCGACGTTACCGGCCAGGATCATCAGGTCGGCCCAGGAGATCTTGTTGCCGTACTTCTGTTTGATCGGCCACAGCAGGCGGCGCGCCTTGTCGAGGTTGCCGTTGTCGGGCCAACTGTTCACGGGCGCAAAGCGCTGGTTGCCAGAGCCCGCACCGCCGCGGCCGTCGGCGGTGCGATAGGTGCCCGCGCTGTGCCAAGCCATGCGGATGAAGAGCCCGCCATAGTGCCCATAGTCTGCCGGCCACCAGTCCTGGCTATTCGTCATCAGCGCGGTAAGGTCCTGCTTGATGGCCTTGTGGTCGAGCGTCTTGAATGCCTCAGCATAATTGAACGCGGCGTCCATAGGATTTCCTGCGGGAGCATTCTGATGGAGGATCTTCAAGTTCAGCTGGTTGGGCCACCAGTCCCGGTTGGACCGGCCCGACAACGTCACGTGGGCCCGAACCCCGTGTACTGGGCATTTGGTGATTTCGCTCATGTCGCATTCCTTTCTCGGCGCGTGTCTCCATGAAGAGAGCATCTACCCAACGCACTGCACTAGGTACAGTTTTCATCGCTGGTCTTAGCAATCAGGAGACCTGATCGACAATCCAATATTGCGGGTCCGATAGGCTGCCTCTGCTGCGGCAGGGCGTATGCCTCAGCCCTGGGGCGTATCGTGCTGGCGCCGAGTTCGCGGGACAACACACAACCCATAGGAAGATCGTCTCCGACGCCCCCGCTTGACATCAACGGGTCCATACACGACGAGGCGACAAGCACTTGGGGTCAGCTCTGAGGCAAGAGATAGCGTGCCAGTCACATCCTCACCCTTCCTGTCGCTCTTCACGATGAAGACGCGGGCCAACCCAAACTCACCCGCAATATAAGTGCGTCCGTCTTCTCCGACACGCTCGCCCAACTCACCGACTGAAATTGAAGTTATCTCACTGCTCATTTGGACATTCTCCTCAAGCGGACTCTCAAGTGGGCATGAGCCAACGAAAAAGCGGTCGGCACGAGGGTGACGACCGCTTAAATGTAAACCGTTTCCGATCAATCGTTAGATGATGTCGATCTCGGCAGGTAGGTACGAGGTGACCTCAAGGCCAACTTCCTGCTCGCGAACTGCGGGCTTGCTCCAAACCTTCATGACTTCCTCCTGTTGAACAGCCGGCGGACCGCCTGTCCGCCTATGCAGTAGCTACTTAGTGGCTCCCAATGATAAACAGAAGTAGCAATTGCGTGATCTATTCATAAGAAATGTTTATAGGCTTCATTACCAAAATCAAATCGAAGCAGCCGAGTTCGGCGATGTTCCAGGAGCCGACTTGACGAGGTTGAGAAACGGAGGCGCGCGACCTGGTAGGGCACGTCATTCGCTGCTGCGTGGCGTTGGCGTTATGAGCTAACTACAGGCCTTGCAGCGCAAGCAGTAGCGATTACCAAGGCTTCCAAGCTGGGCAAGTTGCTTTTGTACCCGTCATCAGTATTGCGCTTTATGGCCCCCGCCGGGATTTCGCCAGCAAACTTTGGCGCACTACATGCGGGCCACAAAGGTGACCGCTGCGTAAACCGCAAACATGGCACCGATCACAATGGCGACTTTCCAAGGCCGGTCGAGGATGCCGCCCCAAAGAGATGGCGAATCTTCTAGGCTATCATCGGTTGGTTTGTTCATTGCACTTACCCCAATCCTCGGACTCAATGTTCCGCGTAGCTAGAATAGCTATGTCGCCGAATAGCCACGATATATCCTGAAACTTGCGGGGACTATGTGCGCCTATCTCAAACCTTTCGCCCCGTTACTCTGGGAACAGCTTCTTCTCCTAGTAAACGCTATTAGTCTCAGTGCGCTTAGCATTAATACACCCGCTAAAAGGAGCACTCACGTGGATCATACAGTTTCCGTCGGCCTGGACACGAACACCCTTAAGCAATTGGACAACCTACGGCGGGCCCATCCGACGATACCGTCGCGGACCGAGGTTATTAAACGCCTGATCTGGGATGCTCACGCAAAAATTCCCCAATAGCTGAGGGGAGCGGCAAGAGGGAAAAATCAAAGCATGTCAGATCGCGCACGGTGGCGCTAAGCCCCGGGCCTTGCCACGACCATTTACGTGCGCGAGATCACAATCACTTCGATATTTGCATTTGACTTCTATGCACCGCATTGCACCACAAGCGGATGCTTCGGCACATTTAGTCACACATTCTTAGCCTTACCTGCTCACCAAATTCCCAAAAACAAGATGACTTCGCAGCTTTAGGCATCCCTACTAGCGGGTGGACTGGCTTGATCAGGCCTATGTATTTTTTCCAGTGGTGTAATTTGGAGAATGAAAATGTCAAAGCGGCTGATTGCTGCCGTCACGTTGGCCACTATGGCGGCGCTCACCTTTTCTGCAACCGCACAAGCCAGTGGCTCGCGCGGCGATCAAGGTGTGCGGAAAGGCTGCTACCTCAGTCACATGATGACTCGTACCACGAAGCTCTTTACCCGACCGGTGGTTGCAAGGAAGTCTCATACTAGGTGGCGGCTTTTCGGACGCCATCGCAAGGGGCACTAATCGGCAGGCAGGCTTGGAGCTGCGGGGTTGAGAATTCTTTGGCTCAGCCCCGCAGTCGCGCGTTCGCCGCACCGCTATCGCTGATATGACTTGTTTCATGGCGCTGTCACATCGCTGCTCAAACAGCTGCGTCGCTTCGGCGAGAGGATTTCAAATTTACCGGTCATTCGCAGGAAACTTCATTCCGCTGTCATGAGTCCCAAATGCTCATGCTGGGCTGGCCCAGGGTCATACGCGGCCGGCGGCGGCGGCTTACGCGCTGCGGTTGAATATCGCCCTTGAGTGCCCTCAATGGGCTTTACGGCGCGCTTCCTGCGGCCACGAATCGGCGGATTACCGCGTTTGGCAGCCCGTCCTGCGGGGCTGCCAAAGTGTCGCAATGAAACCTGCAGATCTGACACCATATCAAAGCTAGTCACATCCTCCGGTTCCCTCGCGGAGGATCGCCCGTTTCCCCCAGGGCGCGTGACAATTGATGGGCGCTTGGTCTCTCCCCCAGACCAGCGCCCTTTTTCCTAGCAGGCCTGTGCACGAGAAATCGACGGTCCGACAGCTGGACGTGTCGGCCAACACAATTTTTGCAGCTACGAAAAAAGGCAAGGGGCCCGCCCTTTTGGTTTTGGGGGCTCCATTATGCGGTCCGATAGGAATTAATCCGACGGCCTGTGTTGTTATCATCATCCCGGAGGGTGACACCGTACCGGCAGTCAACTTGGGGACGCTGCGTCAGCAACGTGAGATTGCTATTGGCGCGGTCGTACATTCTTGGAAGCCAGATCAGGCATCAGAACTTCACAAATCGCGTGTTGCTGGGCGCCCTGATGTCGGAAACGTCAACGCCCCACGTAGGAAGGTATAAGGTCGCAAAAGGGACGTCCTGTACGATGTCACTTTCGCCTTAGCATTTCACGCTTCTCGTCAAAGCGGCGCAATTATCAATACATGTGCTACTTGCATAAACGCACCCCCCCCAACGGCTGCCCCGTATTCCCGGAGCAGTTCCAGTTCGCCCGTAGAAGCTCCAGGCCCAAGCAGTCATGACCGGTAAGCTGCGATCTCCTTTACATTGGGATCGCTGGCCCAGCGATTGCCAAACAGCGTCACCCCGATTTCATAAAAATCGCTCTTGATCGCGCGGTGTGCGTCCGCTTGGTAATAGTATGTATTGATGTGCTCGTCTTCGCGGACAAAAATTTCAACCATGTCTTCAAAGGACGTGTTCTTAAAGACCTGTAGGAGCGTATCGCAAATCATTGATGACCCCCTTCCCCTGTGCCTTACGCTGTTTCTCAAATCGTACGATTCATTCGCACCAATGTTAAAAATCAGCATGCTGGCAAGCTACGGTATCGAAGCAATACGGACGGCTACACCCTAGAGTGCAATGATTAGCTCTGATACATATCGGAAGCAGAGCAAGTTGGATGTAGCGCCCCATTCATCTTAGTCGCCTTGCCAATTTTGACTCGTATCTTTTGCATCTTCTATGGGCTGACGGGAAGCCGCCGATGGAAGATGAAGAGGCGCGCGCGCATGATTTTTCCGATGGTGATGCCGTGGAGCATCAATCGAGGTCCCGCCACTGCGGCATTGTCGGCGGAAAGGGTGGTGGCAACAATGCAGACGCTTGTCTTATGGGCTATTCGGCTTTGGGTGCGCCTACCCATGCACAACCTGCGAGAGCAAACCAAACCTCGGGGATAGTGCTTCCGTGCCACTTCTGCTGAGCCTGAGACTCTCCTAAATACCGATGCGGCGCGGACAACGAACGGGGATTATTGATGGGTTTGCCAATACCGACCATGGCTGAGCTTTTAAGGTTTGCCGAGAAGGTAAGGGCTGAGCGTAAGGCAACTGCAGAGAAGCTGTTGACCGACCGCGTAATGAGCCGCGAGGAGTTGATTAAGCTAGGGCTATTGTCGGAGAGCGATGCGAATTGATCTGTCCGCCGTCTTTGAGTCCGATAGGACCAATAGCCCCCTGGGCTATTCCAGATTTCTAAACTTGTGATGCGTCAAGAACAGATAAGAACGCTGCACCAGGTGCTCCTGGCGTTGAAACGTTTTAGGCTGGCCGATAAGTAGGCCCCGTTCCATACATTACGGAGCAAGTCGGGAGCGCCCCTTTAGGTGCAAGAGGTCCAAGAAATCTCCAATACGGCCAAATGTTCGGCTCGCTAGCAGGTAGAGTCGCTGGCGTTTGGAATGAGACATCAGAGCGGATTTGTAGAAAAGGCGGTCTTCAAATTTGTAAAATGCTTTTTGCATCGATGATCACCAATCCTTGGCAAGGATAGAGCTGGCACTGATTTGGTTAATGAAATCTTAACGCGGCCGCTCGCGGGTAAATTAACGCGCTGAGAATTGTGCGGAGCGAGGTGGCGATTGGCGTTTGCAACCGTCTACAACACGAGCACCCTTGGGAGGTATTAGAGATTGGGATTTCAACCATCCCGCTGCCGGGCGTTGTGCTATTTGGGTTCGCCCGTTGGGTGATAGTCCGATCCGGGTGCCGAGGTATCACCACAAGAAGCGAGCAGTGGCGATTTTGGGGAACCGGCGCGGCGCGATTAAGTCGCCCTCCTTATAGGAGCCCGGATGACTTTGCCGAAATTACCCTGCTAACCGTTCTGGCTATCCAGCTGATCTTCCCTAGGTCGATGCAGATAGGTGAGGGGTGCTGGCGAGCTAGTCGCGACGTCAGTGCCCAAAAGCGTTCGCGCTCACCGTGACCATCCCGTTCGTGGGTGTACTGAAGATTTCGTCAGTGGCATGATTTTCGGAGCCGGACAGCAACCACATTGCCTCTTGGTCTATCGCGCTTCAGCACCATGTGAAAAGGCGCCCGACCAATTGGCCGGGCGCAAGTTATATGTCCACCACAGACCGCCATAGCGTGGTGGCAAAGAGACGTTCTAGCGGCCCGTGATTGGCCATGCGAATCAAACGGGTCGGAACGTTGTATGGATCACAATTTTTGGAAGCGTCGGGCCCAGAAACTTGATCGGCACGACGAGCGCGCGCCAAACCAACTTCGCCGTAAATACGTATCAGGGGAACCGCAAATCAACGACTAGGAAGGATCTCCAAAACCAATTCCGATGGTCGGCATAGGCGGACTCCTTTGGATGTCACAACTATTGGCCGATTGATGAGGATGGGATGAGCGATCATCAAATCGATGAGCTGGTCGTCCGTCCACTTGGGGTCGTCAAGGCCAAGTTCGTCGTATGGCGTACCCTTCTTGCGCAGAAGATCGCGGACGGGAATGCCCATGCCGGTGATTAGCTCGACCAGTTGCTTGCGTGAGAAGGGTGTTTTTAAGTATTCGATAACCTGGGGTTCCTCGCCGTGCTGGCGGATAGTGGCGAGCGTATTGCGTGAGGTTCCGCAAGCAGGATTGTGATAGATCGTGATGCTCATGGTGTCAGGCTGTCACAGTCATGTTGCTGGAGGAGGTTGAATTCGCGCTCAACGCCCTGCGTAACATCAATCGATAAAACGTGGAACCAATCAAACGATTTTGCTTGCTCGAAACGAGTAAGCGATACATTTCCATTGCACGCCTTAGGCTTAGTCGGCGGAGGGGACAAAGCGCAGATTGATTAGTCGTTAGCGGTACTCGGCGGGACACGCACTGAGCGATGCAGTTCTTCAATGACGGCAATCGAAAGTGGTGGATTCTCATCGCTATGGGTGGGGTCGTCGGACTGATCCTGCTTGATGAGACCGTGGTGGGCGTCGCGCTGCCATCCGTCAAACACGATCTTGGTTTGTCGGAAGTCGCCGCTCATTGGGTGATCAACGCCTATCTTCTTGTATTTGCCGGTCTAGCCGCTGCGGGGGGAAAGTTAGGCGACGTGATTGGCCTAAAGCGGCTCTTCATTGTCGGCGTCTTGATCTTCGGCCTCGCCTCACTGTCGGCTGGCTTTGCCCAAGATGGTTACTGGATCATCGTGGCACGCGCTATTCAGGGCATTGGCGCCGCAGTCATTTTCCCTTCCTCCATGGCCATGGTGACCATCGCCTTTCCCAAGGATCAACGTGGATTGGCATTGGGAATCTATGGCGCGATCGGGACCGTATTTCTCGCGCTCGGCCCGCTCATTGGTGGCTTTCTCACTGACTTCTTCTCGTGGCGTTGGATCTTCTGGATTAATCCAGCTATTGCCGCCGGGATTACGTTGGTGGTTGCGGCCGCCTGGGTTGATCCACCCAGGGAGGAAGCAAGAGCAAGATTCGACTTCCTAGGTTTCTTCTTGCTGGTGAGCGGGCTTGGCCTTTTCGTCTTTGCTCTGATGCAGGGCCCTGAATGGGGGTGGTCCGATGCGGCAATCCGGGCGCTGCTCATCGCAGGTCTCGCCTTCCTAGCGACCTTCGTCTTTGTCGAGGACCGGACCGGCGTTCCTTTGATCGACGTCGATCTGTTTAACAACGCGAAGTTTGCTGCATGTAACCTGGTGTTGTTCGCCGCACAATTTAGTAAGATCGCCGTCATTGTCTTTGGAGCCATCTATTTGCAAAATTCATTGGATATGACTCCACTTGAATCGGGGCTTGCTTTGGTAGCGGCTGTTGGGCCGGCACCATTTACGGCCGCATTGTCCGGGAAGCTAGCCGATCGGGTTGGTACCCGCGTTCCGACATTGGCTGGGTTGACGGCTGCTGGCCTGGCCTTGCTTTGGATCGGCTTTGCTGTCGTCAGCGACAACTATTGGATCCTTCTCCCCGCGTTACTCATCTGGGGAGGAGCATCACCATTCCTCTTCATGCCGCCGCAACGAGCCATCATGAATTCCGTTCCTGGGAGCAAGCAGGGCCAGGCTGGAGGCATTGCGATGACGTCGCAGCTTCTCGGCGGCACTATCGGCATGGCTGTCTGCGGGACCCTGTTTGTGATGACAAATGATTTCCGCGTCGTCTTCCTCTCGACTTCGGTGTTGATGCTCGCCGTTCTTCTGATTTGTTGGTTTTCTATCGGACACGAGGCGACCGAAGCCTCACACTAGAGCGCAATGCCTGTCGGCGCCGCTGAAATTGGGCGGCCCAGCCTGGCCGGAGCGGCGCCATCCTGGTCTTGGCAACTCAGGGGCGAGCGGGGGGCGTCGATGAAAAGAGATTTTGCCCTCAGCAATAATCTGTTATGCGATTTGGATGATGAAATTGTTTATCTTTCAGCACCATTTCTCGGTCGCGTTATATTTCAAAGCTGCATCGAGAGTTGATCGTTATCCTCAGGCAATTTCAAACATATGTAAGC
>Ga0209013_10004645_pt1 | contig 11994 bp, 9 predicted proteins | sample Cruoilmetagenom2_FD_187291 | JGI IMG/M metagenome (GOLD analysis project Ga0209013, IMG submission 187291) | Oil polluted marine microbial communities from Coal Oil Point, Santa Barbara, California, USA - Sample 2 (SPAdes) (version 2) | ecosystem: Environmental > Aquatic > Marine > Oil seeps ...
GTTGTTGAAAAATATGTGAATAAAGAAACGTTTGAATGGACAAACATTAAACAAGAAATCCGTGATACGCTAAATTCATATTTATTCCAACAAACAAAACGACGTCCAATGATCATCCCGATTATTATGGAATATTAATATGAGTAAAAGGATTTCCTTCCGCTTGCGGAAAGGGAATCCTTTTTATCTTCAAGAGAAGTAGGTGAGGACACATTGGCAGTGAAAAAGAAAAAAACAACAACGAAGAAAAGTGAGAAAAAATTGTTGCATCCATTAATGTATGAGATTACCGGATTAATCATTATAGGAATCGCTATTATTTCTTTTTTTGAATATGGCTTGGTTGGACGTGGCCTAGCATATCTAGGTTATTTTCTATTTGGAAATTGGCATATTGCAGTTCCGTTTTTCTTCATTATTTTTGCACTTATTATTATGATAAAACAATCAGTTCCTCCTTGGAATCATCGATTGCTATTAGGATCTGGCTTTATATTAAGCAGTCTCCTTCTTTTTAGTCATATTATATTGTTTGAACAATTATTTGAAGGTAAAGCACTAGTGACGAATTCTGTTTTAAGAGAAAGCTACCGTGTATTAGTGGACAGTGGTGGAATCGTGGATAGAAGTAGCTCACTTGGCGGCGGGATTATTGGTGCTGTGTTATTTGCAGCTTTCCATGTACTATTTGATGCGGCTGGAGCAAAAATAGCTGGATGGTTACTATTAATAATCGGAATAGTTTTATTAACAGGTAAAGCGCTAGTCCCATTTTTGGTGGAAGCATCTCCAAAAATGAAAGGGAAATTTAAAAATAGACAAAAACAAAAGAAACCGATTGTATCAGAAAGAAAAGAGAGAAGAGCAAGAAAAGAACTACCGAAAGAAGAAGCTGTAACATCTCATGATGATGTAGATGTAAGAATAGAAGAGATAGAAATAGTTCAACAAGAAAGTTCTCCCATTATCTCTGCATTTACTGAGCGTATTTCTAAAAAAGAAGAACCGATAGAACCTGTAGCTACTGAGGTTGCCGACGTAATTGATATAAATGTAAGTGCTGAGGTCATGGAAAATGAAGATTATCAGATACCTTCTCTAAGTTTGTTAGATGCACCAGAGCATAGTGATCAAAGTGGCGAGCTAAGTGCTATACAAGCAAATGCAAAAAAATTAGAGCAAACCTTCTTAAGTTTCGGTGTAAAAGCTAAGGTAACGCAAGTCCATTTAGGACCTGCTGTCACCAAATATGAGGTACTTCCTGATGTTGGAGTTAAGGTAAGTCGAATTGTAAGCTTACATGATGACTTAGCGTTAGCTTTAGCAGCGAGAGATATACGAATCGAAGCACCCATTCCGGGTAAATCAGCAATTGGAATAGAAGTTCCAAATAAGGAAGTAGCAATTGTAAGTTTGCGAGAAGTATTGGAATCAAAAGAAAATAATATGCCAAATAAAAAATTACTAATCGCTTTTGGACGTGATGTGACGGGTCAAGCAGTATTGGCCGAGTTAAATAAAATGCCTCACTTACTTGTAGCTGGGTCGACGGGTAGTGGTAAAAGTGTTTGTATTAATGGGATCATAATTAGTATTATGATGCGTGCGAAACCTCATGAAGTGAAGATGATGATGATTGATCCTAAAATGGTAGAGTTGAATGTCTATAATGGAATTCCTCATTTATTGGCACCAGTTGTGACGGATCCGAGAAAAGCCTCTCAAGCGTTGAAGAAAATTGTTTCTGAAATGGAACGTAGATATGAACTCTTTTCCCACACAGGTACCCGGAATATGGAAGGCTATAATGGCCATATTGATAAATGGAATATAGAAAATGAAGAGAAACATCCTAAATTACCCTATATCGTAGTAATCGTAGATGAGTTAGCGGACCTAATGATGGTTGCTTCTAGCGATGTTGAAGACTCTATTACTCGTCTTGCTCAAATGGCTCGTGCAGCTGGTATCCATTTAATCATTGCAACGCAACGACCTAGTGTAGATGTGATTACAGGTATTATTAAAGCGAATATTCCTTCTAGAATTGCATTTGCAGTGTCGTCATCTATTGACTCACGTACAATACTTGATATGGGTGGTGCTGAGAAATTATTGGGACGTGGGGACATGTTGTTTTTACCAGCAGGAACTTCTAAACCAGTCCGCGTGCAAGGTGCCTATTTATCGGATGCAGAAGTGGAAAGAATTGTTGACTTTGTAATTGAACAACAAAAAGCAAATTATCAAGATGAAATGATACCAGAAGATATAGTAGAAAAGGATCCACAAATGGAACATGATGATTTGTATGATGATGCCGTACAACTAGTAACGGATATGCAAACAGCATCGGTCTCACTTTTACAAAGACGCTTTAGAATTGGATATTCAAGAGCAGCAAGAATAATTGATCAACTTGAGTTTAGTGGTATTGTTGGTCCATATGAAGGCAGTAAACCGCGCCATGTGTTAGTCTCTAAAAATGATTTAGATCAAGAACCAATATGACAAAATGATTACAATTAGGTGAATTTTTTGTTAAGCTTTTTTTTTGAAAGACGATTAAACTATTTATTTCAATCAGTAATTCTGGTATAGTATGACTGATTAGTAGGAATGTTTTACATCGGAGGTCTGATCTCTACAAATGGTGGTGTTTATATGACAATAAGAATAGACAATCGACATTTATATCTTCAAGTGATTGATCGTCTAAAAGAGGACATTGAAAAGGGCATTTTCAAAGAGAAGGAGAAATTACCTTCTGAATTTGAATTAGCTAAAACGCTTGGAGTAAGTCGTGCAACGTTAAGAGAAGCTCTTCGTTTATTAGAAGAAGAAAATGTCATCGTAAGAAGACATGGTGTAGGTACTTTTGTGAATTCAAAACCTGTATTTACATCAGGAATTGAACAATTAACTAGTATTTCTGATATGATTCGCAGTGTAGGAATGGAACCAGGTACTAATTATTTAAGCTCAATTATCAAACCTCCGTCTGAAGATGACATAAAACAATTTCTATGTAATGAAGATCAAGCTATTATTACTATAGAACGTGTACGTACTGCAAATGGTGAACCAGTTGTCTATTGTATAGATAAGGTTCCAGAAAACTATTTACCAAAGAACTTCCTTACTCGAGAGGAAGGGTCAATTTTTTCAGCTTTAGAGGAATCGAGAGAAATTCGAGTATCGCATGCGGTCACATTTATTGATCCAGTAGGATATCATGAGATTGCATCGCCAATACTAAATAGTGAACCAGGGACTTCACTGCTTTTGTTAATACAACTACACTACGATGATGACGATCGAGTGGTTTTGTATTCGAAAAATTATTTTCGGGCAGATAAGTTTAGTTTTCATGTTGTTCGCAAAAGAGTGTAAAACAAAGCAAATTCCTGCTAATAAGAAAAATAATGGAGGTTTTCAATTTGACAAAACGTAAATTTGGATTAGGACTATCTCTTGTACTAGCTGCAGGTACTATCCTAGGAGCTTGTGGTGCAAGCGATGAAGAAGCTTCAACAACTGTTGATGAAGGAACTGAGAAAGAAACAGCAGATTTTTCAATTGCAATGGTTACTGACACTGGTGGGGTAGATGATAAATCATTTAACCAATCAGCTTGGGAAGGTATCGAAGCATTTGGTAAAGAAAACGGCCTTGAAAAAGGTACCGGTGGATATGATTACCTTATATCTGCTTCTGATGCTGACTATGTTACAAACTTAAATAGCTTAATACGTCGTGATTTTGATGTAGTTTACGGAGTTGGTTACTTATTGGAAGAACCAATTGGTACAATCGCAGACCAAAAACCAGATGCTCAATTTGCTATTATTGACGCTATTGTGGACAAACCAAATGTTGCTTCTGCTATGTTTAAAGAACAAGAAGGTTCTTACCTTGCAGGTGTTGCTGCTGCCCTAATGTCCGAGTCTAAAAAAATTGGTTTTGTTGGTGGTATGGAAAGTGAAGTTATTGGTCGTTTTGAAGCTGGATTCTTAGAAGGTGTTAAAGCTATAGATCCAAGTATTGAAGTTGATGTACAATATTTAGCCTCATTCACTGATGCTTCTTTAGGGAAAACAACCGCTAACCGTATGTATTCTTCAGGCGTAGATATTATTTTCCCAGCAGCTGGTGCTGCAGGTAATGGTGTATTTGCTGAAGCAAAAGAACGTAAAACAAAAGACGCTGATGCAAACGTTTGGGTAATCGGAGTTGACTCTGACCAATATGAAGAAGGCGCTGTTGGTGATACTAACATAACACTTACTTCCATGGTAAAACGTGTTGATCTTGCAGTTCAAAATATTGCTAACGAAGCAATGGCTGGAAATTTCCCTGGTGGAAAAACAGTAACTTATGGTGTAGCTGAAGAAGGAGTAGTCCTTGCTGATTCACGCGGAGCTATTCCACAAGAAGTTTTAGACCAAATTCAAGAATACTCAGATAAAATTGCTTCTGGTGAAATCGTAGTTCCAGAAACAGTAGAATAAATAATTAAGTAAAGCATCATAAAGATCGATTTTTTCGGTCTTTATGATATTTTTAATTAATAGAAGAAAGGCTTTGAAAATTTAATGTCTTATTTTAGATTGAAAAATCTGGGCGCACTGTTTTCTGCGGAGCTGAACGAAGAGAAGCGGAAGTAAATTTGCCTTGCGTATTTGATAAGATGAACTAATCAGATTTTCTTGAAAACGCTTGCGAATATTGTATAATAATAGTGTTTTTGAAAGAAAAATCTGATTAAGAATTTAAAGTCTTTCCTGTATTAATTTTGTACGAGTATGATAGTAGGGAGTGAAATCATTGGATTATGTAATAGAAATGCTAGGAATTCGAAAAGAATTTGGATCGTTTGTAGCAAATGACAACATTACCCTTCAATTAAAAAAAGGAGAAATTCATGCTCTTTTAGGGGAAAATGGAGCTGGAAAGTCTACGCTTATGAATGTTCTTTTTGGTTTGTATCAACCAGAAGCTGGTGAGATTAAAGTAAATGGTAGGTCAGTTAAAGTTACGGATCCTAACGTAGCGAATGAGTTAGGAATTGGAATGGTACATCAGCACTTTATGTTAGTTGAAAATTTTACTGTTACAGAAAATATTATTTTAGGTAATGAGTTAACAAAAAGTGGAGTTATTAGTATTAAAGAAGCCTCTAAGAAAATTAAAGAGCTTTCTGACACATATGGTTTAGATGTGGACCCAACTGCTAAAATTGAAGATATTTCAGTGGGGATGCAGCAACGTGTGGAGATATTAAAAACATTGTATCGTAATGCAGATATTCTCATTTTTGATGAACCAACTGCTTCTTTAACACCACAAGAAATTAAAGAACTAATCCAAATTATGAAACGACTTATTGAAGAAGGTAAATCAATTATTTTAATCACGCATAAATTACAAGAAATCATGGATGTTTCGGATCGTGTAACTGTTATTCGTAAAGGTAAGGGAATTGGAACAGTCATTACTGCAGAGACTAATCCTAATGAACTTGCGGCTTTAATGGTAGGAAGACAAGTTGAATTTAAAACAGTTAAAGGCGAAGCCCACCCTAAGGAAGAAGCGTTAATTATAAAAGATTTAGTAGTAACTGATTACCGGGGCGTTGAAAAAGTAAAAGGATTAAATTTGACTGTTCGTAAAGGTGAAATACTAGGTATTGCTGGAATAGATGGAAACGGTCAATCAGAATTGCTTGAAGCAATTACAGGACTGCGAAAATCGAAAAGTGGAACAGTAACAATCAATGGAAAAAATGTAACAAATCAAAAACCGCGTAAAGTGACAGAAGCAGGAGTTGGACACATCCCGCAAGATCGTCATAAACATGGTTTAGTACTAGATTTTTCAATTGGACATAATATTGCTTTACAAACGTATTATCAAGATCCAATTTCAACGAATGGAATTATGAATTACGGTGAAGTGTCAAAATTAGCTCAAAAGATAATAACAGAATTTGATGTTCGCACACAAGGGGAAGATTCACTTGCACGTTCACTTTCTGGAGGAAATCAGCAAAAAGCTATTATTGGACGAGAAGTTACTCGTAATCCAGAATTACTAATTGCTGCACTTCCTACGCGTGGCCTTGATGTTGGAGCAATAGAATTTATTCATCAACGCTTAATAGAGCAACGAGATAATGGTAAAGCAGTACTTCTTCTTTCATTCGAATTAGATGAAGTTATGAATGTTTCTGATAGGATTGCAGTTATTTATGATGGCCAAATTGTTGATACACTGCTTCCACGAGAAACTAGTGAGCAAGAATTAGGATTATTAATGGCTGGTCAAAGAAAAAATAATAAAGCGAATAACCAGGGGGAGTCTAAGCATGTCGAATAGAGTAATAAATATACTTGTCCCTGTTATTTCTGTCATATTAGGTTTACTTGTTGGTGCAGTCATAATGTTTGTAAGTGGATACGATCCTGTTAAAGGATATATAGCACTTTGGAATGGTATTTTTGGTGATGCTTATAATATGGGAGAAACAGTCCGTCAAATAACGCCATATTTACTCTCCGGACTAGCGGTAGCTTTTGCGTTCCGTACAGGACTATTTAATATTGGGGTTGAAGGACAACTAATTGTAGGGTGGTTTGCAGCCGCATATGTAGGAGTTGCATTTGATTTTCCTATGTATATCCATTTACCACTAGCGATACTTGCAGCAGCAGTTGCTGGTGGGCTGTGGGCGTTTATACCAGGTCTATTAAAAGCAAAATTACAAGTGCATGAAGTTATTGTGACGATAATGATGAACTATATCGCACTTCATACGACGAATGCATTGATTAAAGTAATGTCAGATGGTGGAGATAATACAGGTACCATTCAAGCGTCTGCGTCGTTAAAATCTGCTTTTTTTGAAAGTATGACAGATTTTTCAAGACTTCATTATGGTATTTTTATCGCACTAGCGATGGTAGTTGTTATGTGGTTTATTCTAGAAAAAACAACTACTGGTTTTGAGTTAAAATCAGTTGGATTTAACCAACATGCTTCACAGTATGCTGGAATGAATGTTCAAAAAAATATTATTCTATCAATGGTAATTTCAGGTGTTTTTGCTGGATTAGCAGGTGCAATGGAAGCTCTTGGTACATTCCAATATGCTAGTATAAAAAGTGGATTTACTGGTATTGGTTTTGACGGGATCGCTGTTGCATTATTAGGAGCAAATACGCCACTTGGGATAATATTTGGAGCGACGTTATTTGGAGCATTAAAATACGGAGCGTTAAATATGCCAAATGAAGCTGGTATTCCAGTTGAAATTGTGTCAATTGTTATTGCGATTATTATTTTCTTTGTAGCTTGTGGCTATGTTATTCGCTACTTCCTTGAAAAAACAAACAAGAAAAAGGAGGCGAAATAATATGAGCTTTTTAGAAGTTCTTTACTTCATCATTCCCTCAGCAATATTCTATGCAGCCCCATTGATCTTCACTGCAATCGGGGGAGTATTCTCTGAACGTTCCGGCGTTGTTAACATTGGACTTGAGGGTTTAATGGTAATGGGTGCATTTATTGGGATTCTTTTTAATTTAATGTTTGTAGATACTTTTGGCTCCATGACACCTTGGTATGCTTTAATTGCTGCTATGCTTGCATCTGGATTATTCGCAGTTATGCATGCAGTTGCAACGATATCATTCCGAGCGGACCAAACAATTTCTGGGGTAGCGATTAATATGTTAGGTGTTGCAATCGCATTATTCTCAGTAAAAATGATTTATGGTAAAGGTCAAACGGATTATATTCAAGAACGTTTTATTCGAGATGATATACCTTACTTAAGTGAGATTCCAATTCTTGGACCTATGTTTTTTAAAGATGTATACGGAACATCCATCTTAGCGTTAATAGTCGCTTTACTCGCTTGGTTTGTCATTTATAAGACACCGTTTGGACTTCGTTTACGTGCAGTAGGTGAACACCCAATGGCAGCCGATACTATGGGTGTGAATGTAACTAAAATGCGTTATATCGCAGTTATATTATCTGGAGCATTAGCTGGTATTGGTGGAGCAGTGTATTCTCAATCTATTTCTGGTGAATTCAGTCACTCGACTATTAATGGCCAAGGGTTTATGGCACTGGCGGCAATGATATTTGGTAAGTGGCATCCACTTGGTGCACTCGGAGCAGCATTATTCTTTGGTTTTGCTCAAGCGCTAAGTATTGTAGGTGGAGAAATCCCTTATATAGATCGAGTACCAAGTTATTTCTTGCATATCTTGCCATATGTATTGACGATTCTTGCGATTGCTGGATTTATCGGAAAAGCAAATGCACCAAAAGCAAGTGGAGTACCATATATTAAAGGTAAACGATAACATGAAAAGCGCAAGCGCCTATTACTGCCCCGACAGGCAAGGTGCTGTAGCTAGACAGATACTAAGTGAAAAATTTATAATTCTTCTCCTATACCTCAAGGGACCAATTAAATTTGGTCCCTTTTCAATTGTAGTGTTATGATTAGTACATGTATATTGAATAGATGAAAGAGAAAGACTAAAGAGAAAAAGGGGGAAACTTAATGTTTCAACAGTTTACGTTAGCACAAGGTGTAAAACTTTTCGTGCGACCAACAGAACAATTTAAAACCATTAATATTTCATTCAAGTGGAAAGAGGAATTGACTGAACAAAATGCAGCCATCCGTTCCGTACTTGCAAACATACTTCAATATAGCAATGAGGAATATCCAACTAATTCGGCTTTTCGTAAAAAGCTAGATGATTTATATGGTTCGGTATTATATGTGGATAGTTCAAAAAAAGGAAACAAACATATTTTGTCTTTGAATGCGGAAACGGTGAATGATGCTTTTTTATCAAATGAAAAAGTAGTAGATGAAATTTTTTCTGTTTTACAAACTGTCATTTTCAAACCACTCTTGGAAGAGGGGAAATTTGTTGAATCTATTGTGAAGCGTGAGAAAGAACAAGTGATTGAACGAATTCAATCTATGTATGACGACAAAACAAGATATGCGCAGCAGCGTTTACTTGAAAATATTCGACCTAATCATCCTGCTTCTATCTCTGCTAATGGTACAGTGCCTACTGTACAGGCAATTACAAATGATCAATTAGTTCAGATGTATAAACAGCTACTACATGAAGACGAGTTATCTATTTATGTAGTTGGTGATGTAGATGTAAACGAAATGAAACAAAAATTCGAGAAACACTTCCAATTTACTGGTCGACAAACAATTCCTACTTCTGAAGTGAGCGTTCCACTAGCAGCTAATGATAAAGAGTTTCTACATGAGGTTCAGGATATGAAGCAAGGAAAACTACATATTGCCTATCGTACACCTGTTACATTTTTCTCGGAAGAATTCCCAGTTATGCAAATGACGAACGGTATACTTGGAGGATTCGCACATTCCAAGCTATTTATGAATGTTCGCGAAAAAGAAAGTATGGCTTATTATGCTTCCAGTAGTTTTGCATCTCTTTATGGTCTAATTTTTGTATTAGCAGGAATCGATGCTAATCTGAAAGATAAAGCAGTTAAATTAATAGATGAACAATTAAAAGCAATGCAAGATGGGGAAATTACAGATTTAGAAATCAATCAAACAAAATCCATGTTAACAAATCAATTGAAAGAAGCAATGGATTCTGCAAGAGCGCAAATAGAAATCTACGATCAATATAAAGAATTAAATGAAGACTTTACAGTGGAAGATTGGGTTGGGAAATGGTCTGACATTTCGAAAGAACAAATCGGGCAAATGGCTTCTAAAATAGAGAAAGAATTCGTCTATTTCTTATCTGGTAAGGAGAGTGAAGAAAATGAATGAAACATACTTTAAACAATTAGAAGAAACACTTTACCATGAACAACTAGCTAATGGATTAAAAGTATATATTTTACCGAAAAAAGGATTCTCTAAAACATTCGTGACTTTCACCACTAAATATGGTTCGATAGATAGTAAATTTATCCCACTTGGTAAAGAAGAAGCTATAACTGTACCGGATGGTATTGCACACTTTTTAGAACATAAAATGTTTGAAAAAGAAGATGGAGACGTTTTTCAAAAGTTTAGTGAAAAGGGTGCTTCAGCAAATGCCTTCACTTCATTTACAAGAACGGCTTATTTATTCTCTTCTACCAATCATGTTTTAGAAAATACAAAAACATTGCTTGATTTCGTTCAGCAACCATATTTTACAGAGCAAACAGTTGAGAAAGAAAAAGGGATTATTGCCCAGGAAATCACGATGTATGATGATCAACCAGATTGGCGTTTATATTTCGGCACCATTGAGAATATGTATAAAGAGCATCCTGTAAAAATTGATATCGCTGGCACTGTAGAATCGATTAATAAGATTACTGCAGAACACTTATATGAATGTTACAATACTTTCTATCATCCATCTAACATGGTGTTATTTGTTGTTGGAGCAGTTAATCCACAGGAAATGATGGCATTTATTAAAGAAGATCAAGCATCCAAAACATTTGAAGAACCGCAAGATATTAAGCGTTTCTTCCCAATAGAACAGCAAGCAGTTCATATTTCAGAGCGTGTTTTACAAATGGATGTACAAAAACCAAAAGTTATTTTTGGAGTGAAATCTCCGAACACAACAATTTCAGGGAATGAAATGTTGCAATTTGAGCTTGCTATGCAAGTGGCTATTGAACTTGTTTTTGGACGCACATCTGCTTTCTATCAAGATGTATATGAAACAGGGTTGATCGATGAATCTTACTCAGCGGATTTTTCAATGGAACAAGGCTATGGATTTACAATGATTGGCTCGGATTCTTCCAATCCTGAAAAGTTAGTTGAATCCATTAAAGGTGCAATTCTAAATCATTCAAAAGAGTGGAGCTTTACAGAGGAAGATTTAAAACGAGTAACTCGTAAAAAAATAGGCTTTTTCTTGAGAGCATTAAATTCTATCGAATATATTGCAAATCAATTTACTCGTTATTCTTTTAATGAGATGAACTTATTTGACGTAGTCCCAGCGCTTGAAAACTTATCGATGGATCAAGTCAAAGAAGCGTTCGAAACATTAAAGAATGAAGAAGCTCATACTTCTTTTACAATTATTCCTCTTGAGAAGAACAATGGCTAAAAATTTTGCATTAATTGTAGGTGCTTCAGGTGAGATTGGTCAAACTATTAGCAGAAAACTTGCTGAAGTAGGTTGGTCATTATATTTACATTATGCAAGTAATGAACAAACTGTAAAATTACTTTTAGACGATTTAACATCAGCTTATCCTTCTCAAGAGTTTATTCTTGTGCAAGCAGACTTGCTAGAAATAGAAGCAGTAGAGCACTTAGCTGCTTCTATTTTTTCTCTAAAATCAGTTGTTTTTGCTCAGGGACATAGTCTTTTTAAGGGGTTAGAAGATACTTCTGCAAAGGACATTCGTCAGTTATTCCAAGTACATATTGAACATCCAATGCTTTTATTAGCTCAACTTACGTCTAAACTTCGAGTGCATGATAGTGCTTCCATCGTTTTTATAGGTTCTATTTGGGGAGAAACAGGAGCGTCGTATGAGTCTGCATATTCTGCAGCAAAAGGAGCACAACATGCGTTTGTTAAAGCTTATGCAAAGGAAGTAGCACTTCAACATATTAATGTAAATGCTGTAGCACCAGGATTTATAGATACAACTATGAATGCACATGTCAACGATGACGAACGTCAATTGTTATTAGACGAAATACCTATGGGCGTTTTTGGTTTAACGGAAGATGTTGCTAATACAGTGGCCTTTTTAGTTAGTAATCAAGCAAGATATATTACTGGTCAAATTATTCGAGTAAATGGCGGATGGTACATTTAGTTAATAGAAAAGCGAAAGCGCCTGTCACTGCGTAAGGCAGGCAAATGAGGAATTGCGAGGAGGCAGCACCTCAGCCACCGCGGCGATTTCACATTTGACCCCGAGGGGCAAAGTTCTTCT
>Ga0209013_10004646_pt1 | contig 11993 bp, 10 predicted proteins | sample Cruoilmetagenom2_FD_187291 | JGI IMG/M metagenome (GOLD analysis project Ga0209013, IMG submission 187291) | Oil polluted marine microbial communities from Coal Oil Point, Santa Barbara, California, USA - Sample 2 (SPAdes) (version 2) | ecosystem: Environmental > Aquatic > Marine > Oil seeps ...
GAACGTCCGGCCAGTTGACTATAAAAACGCCTGTTATGGATGAACTCAGACATAATTTATCAGCACTGGAAGTGTATTTTAATTACCCTGAAGCAAGTGAAAATGGTGATATTGGAAAATCCTATTATTACCAGTTAAAAGCCAAAGGTTATTATATGAATGGTAAGTTTATTGACGATGTAAGCAAACCGTATATGGAAGGTCAGCTGGCTTTTAACTTGCCCCTGCCTTTGTCCTACAAGCAGGATCAGCTGCCGGTAAAAGAAATTAGCGGTGATATTATTGTGCATCTGCATGTGTCAGAGCATAATAGCAGTCACGCTGATATGAGTATCGGCGCTCACTGGCAAGATGAAGGCGTTGGTGTAAAAATTGTGCGCATTGCTAATGAGCTTATTGAATTTGAAGTGACGGGTAACCGCAGTCGGCTTTTACAAATCACCTTGCTTGGGGAAGAGGGTGACTGGCTTTCAACTTCAGACATTCACTATGGTGCATTTGCCGCCTCTAAAAAACAAGAGGGGAATATCATTGTGAATTACAAGGGAAATCCGGTCAAGGCGCTTTTAACGGTATCAGAAGGTCAGCAGACCAGACGTTATCCTTTTAAATTAAAATTGTAGGGGCGACAATTACTGCGTGACCCATAAAGGGATTCGCCTGCTTCCGGATAAACACTTGTAACGTTTAAGGAAACAAATTGAATAATACTTTGTCATATTTGATTGTCATTGCAGTATTTCTGGGTTACTTTTTTTTACACTCGCTGACGGCATCGATTATGATGAAGCAGTGGGTGGCAAAGCACTGGCCGGATTTTATGCCTTACTATCGGCTTATGTTTAATGCCCTGGCTGTTATTCTTTCTATTCCACTATTAATTGTTATGTTTTTATATCCCGGCGAACCGCTGTGGCAATGGCAGGGCGTGTGGTTTTATTTGACTTCAGCACTGGCCTTATCAGCGATTATAGGCTTTATCTATTCTGTGCAGTATTATGATACAGCAGAATTTTTCGGTACACGGCAAATTCGGGAACAGAATATCAGTGTTCATGATCAGGAATGCTTTCATATTTCACCCTTTCACCGTTATGTCCGTCACCCCTGGTATTTTTTTGCCCTGCTGCTCATCTGGACACGTGACGTCTCAACGGTTCAACTGTTGGTTTATTCTTTGGTCAGCGCCTATTTTATTTTTGGTTCACGACTGGAAGAACGTAAATTAATTGCCTACCATGGTGATGTTTATCGAAAGTATCAGCAAAAAGTATCCGGTGTTTTCCCCCTGCCATGGAAAATACTCACTAAAGAACAAGCTGAAGAGCTGATACAGGAATATTTCAAAAAGAAAGAAAATGCCTGAATTATTTTATATGAAAAAAATCCTTGCTCCCTGGATACTGGTGATTATCGGTATTATTTTTAATCTTTCCGCAGCATTGATCACTAATTACTTTATCTCTATTAACAATGAACAACTGGGTCAGTTGGAAGTTAAAGTACAACAGATAGAGACAAGAATTAATAATTATTGGCAGGACAAGCAAAACATAGAACGAAAAATGGAATTTATCCTGCTGATGCAGCAACAGGAAAAGCAAACACATGATCCTTTTGTCGCACAGTATATTGAAACATTCATACAGCAGATGATGAAACAATATCAAATTACCGCAGTGAAATATAAAACTCTTACCAGTCAGAAAGTCATTAAGATTGTCCGTAAGACCCAGGAACAGATTATTAATGATATTGACGAAATTTATTTTGATAAGATGACACTGGAAAAAGAAAAAATAGTTCTGGTCGGAGTTAACTCAAAACTGATGAGTATTGCGCTGTTCATGCAATTATTGGGACTTATATTAATTTTGGCAAAAGATTTTCAGCGTAAACCCTGAAGTATTATATAAGCCTGTGTTTGTTGTCTTTTATTGAATCGTTATATAATATTTTTACATTAATAATTTTGGATATGTAGCATTAACATGATAGTTCTGGCTGGAGATATTGGCGGCACCAAAACCAATCTGGGGATTTTTGAGGTACAAAATTCTCAGCTTACATCATTGCATGAATTAACATGGCCCAGTAGTGATTTTTCCTGTCTGGAAGAAATTATTACTTTGTTTTTACAAACAGTTCAAAAGGATACTAAATTACAGATTGTCAGTGCCTGCTTTGGTATTGCAGGTCCTGTTAATGACAATCGCTGTGAAGTGACCAATTTACCCTGGATCATTGATGCGCAGTCGATTCAACAGAAATTTGGCTGGCTGTCAGTAAACCTGCTCAATGATCTGGAAGCCAATGCCTGGGGTATTACTGCTCTGGATGAGGCTGATTTTGTGACCTTGAATCAAGGGAATAACCTTCAGGGCAATGCCTCAATTATTTCAGCAGGGACAGGTCTCGGAGAGGCCGGTTTGTTCTGGGATGGACAGCAGCATATTCCTTTTGCCTCTGAAGGTGGTCATACTGACTTTAGTCCGACAACAGAACAAGAATATCGGCTGCAGCAATTTTTGCGAAAAAAATATAATGGTCATGTCAGTTGGGAGAGAATTGTTTCCGGCATGGGCCTGGAAAATTTATATCAGTTTCTCTGCTCTGAACAGAATGCTCAGCCACCAGTATGGCTGGCCGAGCAAATGGAACAAGGTGATGCTGCGGCAACCATTTCCAAAGCTGCGATGGAAGGCAGGGACTCTCTCTGTGAACAGGCTTTGGACTGGTTCGTTCATCTTTATGGTGTGGAAGCGGGAAATCAGGCATTGAAAATTATGTCCCGTGGTGGTGTTTTTCTGGGCGGTGGTATTGCGCCAAAAATAATAAAAAAACTGCAATCTGGTGACTTCATTAAAGCCTTTACGGCCAAAGGCAGAATGTCTCACTTATTAGAAGCGATGACGGTTAAGGTTATTATGAATGATAAAACAGCCTTATACGGGCCGGCACTTTATGCTGGAATGACGCAATGATCGATAATACCCGCTGGCAACGTCTGGCCAATGCTGAACAGGTTGCACATTTTGCCGTACATCAAATTCTGCTCAAAGCTCAGGAAGCCATTTCTCACAGAGGCATTTTCAAACTGGTTCTGGCAGGCGGCACCACTCCGAAACGAATTTATGAACTCCTGGCAGAGCAGGATCAGCAGTGGTCAAAATGGCATCTGTTTATTGGTGATGAACGTTGTCTGGAAATCAATGACCCGGAAAGAAACAGCCTGATGATCCAGCAAACCTGGTTAAACAAAATTGACTTTTCACCTGCTTCACTGGAGGATAACTTCCACCCCATCAAAGCAGAACTTGGCCCTGAACAAGGCGCAAGCGACTATGCTGAACAGCTCAAATCTTTTCTGCCATTTGATCTTGTGCTGCTGGGAATTGGTGAAGACGGCCACACCGCCAGCCTGTTTCCCGGACATGTACACAATGAAGCCGAACCGACCCATGCCATTTATAATGCACCCAAAGCACCAGCGGAACGTGTCAGTCTGAGTAAAAACACCCTGGCCAGAAGCGAAAAACTCATTATTCTGGTCACCGGCAGCAGCAAAAAAACAGCCGTAAAACAATGGCAGCAAGGAGCCGACCTCCCCGTTGCAAATATAACCACAATCAACGGCGTAGACGTCATGATTGATCAAGATGCTCTACCTTAACACTTAATACTTAACACTTAATACTTAATACTTAATACTTAATACATATACTCTATGGACATATCTCAAATACTTGACCCTCTCAACCAGGCCCAAAGGCAAGCCGTTTGCTCTGAGGCACAAAATACACTGGTTCTGGCTGGAGCCGGCAGTGGTAAAACACGAGTTCTAGTGCATCGTATTGCCTGGTTAGTACAGGTAGAAAATGTTTCACCGTATGGCATTATGGCCGTTACGTTTACCAATAAAGCCGCCGGGGAAATGCGTTTTCGTATTGAAAACCTGCTTAAGACCCCAGTGCGCAATATGTGGGTGGGCACTTTTCATGGTCTGGCTCATCGCCTGCTGCGCGCCCACTGGCTGGATGCCAGGCTGGTGGAAAATTTTCAGATTATTGATAGTGATGATCAATTGCGTCTGATCAAACGCATTATGAAAGAAACAGGTATTGATGATAAAAAACATCCGCCGCGGGAAACACAATGGTTTATTAATGACTGTAAGGACAATGGGCTTCGGGTAGCACAGCTGAACCCTAAAGAATTGCATGGCAAAGAATTTATGCTGGATATTTATCAGCAGTATGAAGAATTATGCCAGCGCACGGGACTGGTTGATTTTGCTGAATTACTTTTACGTGCTCATGAACTCTGGCTTACTCAGCCGCATTTACTGAAACATTATCAGCAGCGTTTCAGTCATATTCTGGTGGATGAATTTCAGGACACCAATACTATCCAATATGCCTGGTTAAAAGTATTAAGCGGCAATAATCTGCCTGAAACTTCCATGCATACTTTTGTTGTTGGCGATGATGACCAGTCTATTTATGGCTGGCGCGGTGCTAAAATTGAGCATATTCGTGAATTTGCCAATGATTTTAAAGCCGGGAACTCAGAAACTATTCGACTGGAACAAAACTATCGCTCCACCGGCAATATTCTTGAAGCCGCTAACTCAGTTATTGCCAACAATACGGAGAGACTGGGCAAGGAACTCTGGACCGAGGATAGTGATGGTGAATTATTGCAAATTTATAAGGCTTTTAATGAAATCGATGAAGCCGCTTATGTTGCCGGGCAGATTGAAAAGTGGATAGATAAGGGTGGTAAACGTAGTGAAATTGCAATTTTATATCGTTCCAATGCCCAGTCACAGCCTCATGAATATGAATTAGTAAAACGAGGGATTCCTTATCGGGTCTATGGCGGATTACGCTTTTATGAACGTGCAGAAATAAAAGATGCCTTAGCTTATATGCGTTTGACAGCCAATCGACAGGATGATGCTGCATTTGAACGGATAATTAATACCCCGACTCGCGGCATTGGTCAGCGAACGGTTGAAATCATCCGTGAAGCAGCCCGAAATAATCAGCAGCATTTATGGCAAACAGCCCGGGAGCTAATCAGCAAAGGGCAATTAACTGCCCGGGCAGCAACTTCTGTACAAAAATTTATTGACCTGATTGATGAGCTTGACTGTACTGCTGAACAGGATAATATGACTCTGGCAGAGCAGGTGACCCATATTGTTGAAGTTTCGAAATTGAAAGAATTTCATGGTAAGGAAAATAGTGAGCGAGCACAGGCAAAAGTGGAAAACCTGGATGAACTGGTCAATGCGGCAAAACGTTTTGATGATGAGGGTGATCCGCTATTGGAAGCGGTCAGGGAAAGTAACTTAGTTGACAATGCAGCCGCGGCAGAACCGCCGACAATGAACCCTTTGGCTGAATTTCTTGCCCATGCCGCTCTGGAAGCCGGTGAAGGTCAGGCTGAGAAATGGGAAGAATGCGTGCAGCTGATGTCGCTGCATAGTGCCAAAGGACTGGAATTTGAGCTGGTTTTTTTAAGCGGACTGGAGCAGGGTTTGTTTCCCCACAAAAATGCTTTACAGGATTATGCCGGCGGGCGACTAGAAGAAGAACGTCGACTTTGCTACGTTGGTATTACACGAGCCAGACAACAATTACATCTGACTCATGCAGAAAGCAGAACAATTTATGGGCGTAGTGAACTGGCTTATCCATCGCAGTTTTTATCAGAGATCCCGGCTTCACTGGTGTCACAGGTTAGGGAGATTAACAGCAACATCAGTCCTGCCTATAAGACAGATTATGGTGAAGAAGGTGAGGTTTATATCGGTCAGGTAGTAAGTCATAAAAAATTTGGTGAAGGAGTGGTAACCAATATTGAAGGCAGTGGTGCCAGAGCCAGAGTGCAGGTTAATTTTGATTATAGCGGCAGCCGGTGGCTGATGTTGAATATTGCTAATCTGGTGTAGCAGCGATTGGGTCTAAAATAAGGAAAAATATGAAAAGACGTGATTTTATAAAAGGTGTTGGGGCTGGTTCAGTTGCCACAGCCAGCATGGCTGGCGGTATCAAAACGGCCTCGGCAGGCAAATCAATAAAATGGAAAATGGTTACATCCTGGCCTAAAAACTTTCCGGGCCTGGGCACCGGAGCAAATTTTCTGGCCAAAACCATTAATGAAATGAGCGGCGGCCGAATGAAGGTCAAAGTTTATGGTGCTAATGAAATCGTTCCGGCACTGGAAGTGTTTGATGCGGTTTCAAGAGGTACGGTTCAAATGGGACATAGCGGTGCGTATTACTGGAAAGGTAAACATCCGGCGACACAGTTTTTTACCTCAGTCCCTTTTGGACTGACCGCACAGGAAATGAATGCCTGGTTATATCATGGCGGTGGTCTGAAGTTGTGGGAAGAATTGTATGATAAATTTAATCTGATCCCCAATGCTGCGGGTAACACCGGCGTTCAGATGGGTGGTTGGTTTAACAAAGAAATAAATAGCCTGAGTGACCTCAAAGGCTTGAAAATGCGTATTCCAGGCATGGGTGGTGAAGTGCTCAAACAAGCCGGCGGTACGCCTGTTACACTGCCCGGAGGTGAAATTTATACCTCTATGCATTCGGGCGCAATTGATGCCACCGAATGGGTTGGCCCTTATAATGATATGGCCTTTGGTTTACATAAAGTAGCAAAATTTTATTACCATCCGGGCTGGCATGAGCCGGGTTCTACCATGGAAGCCATGATAAACAAGGATGCATTCAATGAATTATCCAAAGATCTGCAGATAATTGTTCGCACTGCCTGTCGAGTGGCAAATCAGGATATGCTGGCTGATTATACGGCAAAAAATAATCAGGCTCTGCAAACACTGGTTAATAAACACAAAGTGGAACTGCGTCAGTATCCGGATGATGTCATCAAAAAACTACATGCACTGTCCACAGATGTTGTCGCGAAAGTCGGTGAACATGATGCACTATCAAAGAAAATTCATCAGTCCTTTGTGGCGTTTAAGAACAATGTCATGCAATGGAGCAAGGTCAGTGAGCAGGGTTATATGAAAGCACGGGCCTTAAGCTAAAATCGTAACATGTCCCCCTCTCCCTCTGGGTGAGGGTTTCTTTTTACCCCTCCAATGCCAGTATCTCTTGCTGTAGCTTATTCAGCGAATCCAGCACTTCGTTACGCAGCTTTTCAATTTCCGGGATCATAGCAACTGCCTGAGCCTGCTTTCCTTCTGCGCGTAATTTGAGCATTTTTTGACCGACTTCATGTGTCATTCGATGAGGCTGTTCTAATTCATGATAACCGCTCAGGTGCCCATACTTTTTCTTGCCAATACCATAATACCATTCCCCCAGACGACAATCATTATGTGATAACAGCTCAAATATTTCTCTGTCAGCATCACTTTGTTTTACGGATAGAATGATGTTATTGATACCACTTAAATGATCACTATGAGCGATTAGTAATGGGAAATCAGAAATATCCCATGCTGTTTCTGCCCATAGCAGCCAGTTGGGATCAGGCTGCCAGGTTTTGACCCAGGGTAAAACATCCTCCGTGTTTAATGGTTTTGAGATACCGTAGCCCTGAGCAACATCACAGCCCAGACGTAACAACATGACGCCTAGTTCTTTGGTTTCAACACCTTCAGCAATTACCTGACGCTGAAAAATTTTTGCCAGACTGATGATGCCTTCAACAATAGCACGATCACCTTTATCATCGAGCATGTCAATTACAAAAGACTTATCAATTTTAAGTTGATCGGCAGGTAATTGTTTCAGATAGGAAAGTGAGGCATAACCCGTTCCAAAATCATCCAGGGCAACACTGATATTACGTTCATGACAGTCACTGATTATTTTACTGACGACACTGGTATCCTGCAGAGCGGCTGATTCCAAAACCTCCAGTTCAATGTGGTCTTCAGGAATATCGGGATAAGCGGACAGTAATTTATCCAGCTTGGTAATAAAGTTCGCTGCCTGAAATTGTCTTGGCGCAATATTAATGGAGATCCTGAAATCAAAACCGTCTTTAAGCCATTGACTCAATTGCTCAAGAACCTTGTTAAATACCCAGTCACCAATGCGCACAATGAGGTCGCTGTCTTCGCATAGGGAAATAAATTTATCGGGCAGAATAATATTTTTTTCCTGAGGATTGCGCCAGCGGATCAATGCCTCAAAACCATAAATTTTCCCGGTACGCATATTAACTTTTGGCTGATAGACCAGAAAAAACTCATTATTATTCAGGGCAAACTCAAGGCGCTGGCGCTGTTTTTCCCTTCGTGTTATGACCTGATTAGATTGAACATCAAAGAAATGGTATTGATTACGGCCTTGCTGCTTGGCAATATACATCGCCTGATCAGCGTGTCGCAACAGGGTGTCCGCATCGGAATTATCATCCGGAAAAATAGTGACGCCAATACTGGCACTGAGTACTACATTGGCATTACCAATTGGAATAGGTTGTGAGATGGTATTCATTACTCGATTTAATGCATTGATAATTTCATCATGCTTACTAAATGAAAGTAAAGTGATGACAAATTCATCACCGCCCAGACGGGCAACCATATCATCATTTCGAATTGTTGAGAGCAGACGCTGGGCGATGATTTTTAACACTTTATCGCCCTGCGCATGACCATATTCATCATTGACGGGCTTGAATCCATCAAGATCAATAAAGAAAAGAGTCAAAATACTATTATTTTTATCTGTTTTTACCAGAGAGCTTTCCAGTTTGTCCTTGAGCAGCATGCGGTTAGGTAACTTTGTCAATGCATCATGGGTGGCCTGCCAGGATAATGCTTTAGTCAGCTTATGGGTTTCACTGGTATCATGAAAGACAATAATTGTACCGATAACATTGGTTTCTGAATCATGAATAGGGGCAATGGTATAAACAATCGGGATCTGTTCACCACCATGGCGTTGCAGGTAGACATTCTGTGTGTTTTTTATAACACATTGATCGGTGACTGCTTTATCGACTGGATTATCCTGCAATAAATTATCTTCATTAAAAATTTTAAACACAGTTTGTATCGGAAGCTTGCTGCATATATGGAATTTACAATTTGTTAACTCCTGGGCAGAATTATTCATATAATCAATTTTACCATTGGCGCCGGTAGTGATTACTGCATCACCAATGGCGGCAAAAGTTGTTTGAATTTTTGCAATTTCTGATTTAATTCGTGAATTAGAATGTTTAACTTTTTTTGATGTATGCAGTACTCTGAGCAGGATATAGCTTAAATATAAAAAGATAAATAAAATGACCAGTGACATCAGCTGTTGCTGCTTGTTCATACGAAAGCTGGCAATCTCGCTGCTTTCTTCAGCATGTTGTTCCAGTTGTTTAATGATGTTCAGTATTTGCGTTTTACGTTCTTGTTCTGTTAGAGCGGATTGCTCAGAAGTATTCAGGCTCAATTGTTTGAGCTTATTAATTTGCTCACTGGTTTGCTGATCACGAAATGTTACTTCTTCACTAAAATAGAAGAAAGTTATTGTCGAGCAAGTCAGGGCAATTGTTATAATGGCCAGGCGCCATTTAAAATTCTTCACTAGTGAATATCCACAATTATTGCTTTATATGTCGTTTGCTATGAACATTTTACAAGTAAAGCGTAAGAAAGAGAATAAATCAGCCAAACTAGAAAAAAATCTGTTTGGGTATAAAAAAAGAAGTAATTTTTTAAAAATGGGAGTATAATACCTGCTCCAAACCAAATGGCATCTTAATTTTTGCTGCCATCCAACCTTAGCCCAGGTGGTGAAATTGGTAGACACGCTAGCTTCAGGTGCTAGTGCTCTTCGGGGCGTGGAGGTTCAAGTCCTCTCCTGGGCACCATACATAGCAATACTTTCATAAAACAGTCACTATTCTCCAACTTGCCTTTTCTATTCTGGGTCAAGGGTGGGTCAAGTTTTAGATCAAAAATCAATATTTATTGGAATATCATGCAAAGTCCTTCATTAAAAAATAAAACCAAACGTGTTCAAAAAAAATTATTTCTCGGTGAGTTTGCTGTCTATGGCTTTGAAGTCTCAGGTAAGGTTACACAAGAATCAGAATTTGACTGCTTCTTTGATGATTTCATGATATTTATTGAATCAAAAGGTCTTTGTTTTGGTGGTGGATATACTAAAGATTTCTTTGATGGTTTCATAACTCACATGAATCGGTATGGTTCAGCTAGTGAAGAAGATCGTCAAGAAATAGAAAGTTGGATATCATCTAAAGGCAATTTGACTGATATTGTGATTGGTAGCTTGGTTGATGCTAATTATGGCGTTTAATCGAGATAGGGTGTCCTGTCCTGTCCATAATTCCTACATCCATCCTTCAATATAATTGATATCATCACAACTTGATTTATTATCCATATTTTAGGAAATCACCATGGTATTACCTCGACTAATTGCAAAAATAGAATCTGAAGAACCTTCAATACGACTAGCTGTTCTAATTGACGCTGATAACGCACAGGCTGCCGTAATTGAAGGTTTATTAGCTGAAGTCGCACGCTTTGGTGAGGCTACAGTAAAACGCATTTATGGTGATTTCACATCGCCTCAGAGCTCATCATGGAAAAAAGTTCTTCAGCAATTTGCAATAAAACCAGTTCAGCAATTTGCATACACTACTGGTAAAAATGCCACAGATAGTACCATGATTATTGATGCTATGGACTTACTATATACAAGGAAATTTGATGGTTTCTGTTTGGTCACCAGTGATAGTGATTTTACTGGTCTCGCTATGCGTTTAAGAGAAGAAGGACTTATAGTTTTTGGCTTTGGTGAACAAAAAACACCTGAGGCATTTAAAAACGCTTGTCATAAATTTATTTTTACAGAAGTGCTACGTCCTACACTCCAAAAAGAAAGTGATTTAAATGAACAATTAGAGCCTACTAAGAATATTTCGACAAAAACAAAGCCTAAAAAAGTCTCTAAAGAAAAGCCAAAGTTTCCAAAACAATTTATGCTAGATGCACTTGAGCAGTCAAGCGACGAGGACGGCTGGGCTCAACTAGGCACATTCGGGAGTTACTTGACTAAGCTACAACCAGATTTTGATTCAAGAAATTATGGTTTCAAGAAACTATCTGATTTAGTTAAGGCAAAAGATAATTTGTTCGCTACAATTTGGCGCGACACACCAGGTTCAGGCCTTAAGCAATTATATGTCCGTGCAAAATAGTTATTACAATCACATCTATTGAATGCTCATAAGCAATATTAATTAACCTGCTAGCTATGGGTAGTTCCACCTGCTAAATTAGCTGGCCTTAAAATTAAGGTGAGTAAAGGACGCAAATCCTCCACGCCCTTAAGCATGGCTTAAGCTGTGACAAATAAAAAAGGGAAGCAAATGCCTCCCTTAAATTGGTATTTTCTGTAACTATTTTTTATTGTAGTGAAGTAAATTTCGGTTCATGACCTAAAGCGGAAAATAAGGGGTAGAAGTATTTTGGAATACATTTCTAGATAGCTGACATTTCCAATTTTTCAAAACATCATCATTAGGTGGTTATTAAGGAGAGATTAACGCAGAGCTAAGCGAAAAATTCTGATTGACGTTTTGTGCCAAGCAGTAATTTTCCGATTGAGCGACTTGTTATGTACTGCAGATTAAAGAGGAACAACTTTATTTGCACAAGGGCCTTTTTGACCTTGGCCAACTTCGAACTCCACTGCTTGACCATCATTTAGTGTTGCATAAGCGCCCCCACTTTGAATTTCAGAATGATGTACGAAAAGATCTTTGCTTCCATCTTCTGGGGTAATAAAACCAAAACCTTTTCCAGCGTCGAACCACTTTACTGTACCTTTACTCATATTTATCTATTTCCTATCTTGATTTAAATATCGATATATATCGATGGTGATTATTACCTATATTCTTAACAAGTATTAATATAGATAAAATTTGAATTATCTTGTTTCACATAACAAGTTGTTGACT
>Ga0209013_10004647_pt1 | contig 11990 bp, 11 predicted proteins | sample Cruoilmetagenom2_FD_187291 | JGI IMG/M metagenome (GOLD analysis project Ga0209013, IMG submission 187291) | Oil polluted marine microbial communities from Coal Oil Point, Santa Barbara, California, USA - Sample 2 (SPAdes) (version 2) | ecosystem: Environmental > Aquatic > Marine > Oil seeps ...
CCATGATGCACCAGTTGACTTAAATGGACAGATTATTTATCACTGTGGGCCTGTCATGCAAAAAGATGAAGCTGGAGACTGGCATGTACGTGCTGCAGGTCCAACTACATCTATACGGGAAGAACCCTACCAAGGCGATATTATGAAAAAATTTGGTATTCGTGCAGTTATCGGTAAAGGTGGAATGGGTCCAAAAACACTCGCCGCTCTATCTGAACATGGTGGAGTTTACTTGAATGCAATCGGCGGAGCTGCTCAGTATTATGCAGATTGTATCAAAGGCGTAGAAGGTGTGGACTTGATGGAATTTGGTATCCCTGAAGCAATGTGGCATCTTCGTGTTGAAAAATTCACAGCTGTAGTAACAATGGATTCCCATGGTAACAGCCTACATGCTGACGTAGAAAAATCTTCACTAGAAAAATTATCAGCTTATAAAGAAAAAGTATTTAATTAATTCAATTTGTTGACTTATAAAAACCTCTAGATTATAATTATTATAAATTAGTAATAAATACAAAGTGGATTTCCTATTGGAAGTCCATTTTCTTCATTTATACAGACTATTAATATTGAAATTCATTATCAAGGAGGTTTTTATATGTCAACGATAATCGAAAGTAAGAATCCGCTATTTCTTGAAACCTTAAAGTCTCATATTGAATTGATAGCAGCCCTTTTTTCAGGAGTACTAATCCTTATAGCATGGCTATTGGATAATGCCCAGCAAGAAACTGCATCAATTATTTTCTACTTACTAGCATTTGTAATAGGTGGATACGCAAAAGCAAAAGAAGGTTTAATAGAAACATTTAAAGAAAAAGAGTTAAACGTAGAATTGTTAATGATCCTAGCAGCAGTAGGATCCTCCATTATCGGCTATTGGACGGAAGGTGCCATTTTAATATTTATATTTGCTGTAAGTGGTGCACTAGAAACGTACACGATGAATAAAAGCAAAAAGGAAATTTCCTCTCTTATGGAGCTCCAACCAGATGAAGCATTGCGATTAAATAACGATGGCACTACCTCACGTGTCGCTGTGAGTGAACTTTTAGTAGGTAATCAGCTAGTTGTAAAACCAGGAGAACGAATTCCTGCAGACGGCAAAGTAGTAAATGGAACTACTGCAATTGATGAATCAGCCATTAGTGGTGAGTCAATTCCAGTTACTAAACAGCTCAATGATGAATTATTTGCAGGAACTGTTAATATGAGTGGTGCTATTACGATGGAAATGACAAAGGCTAACAAAGATTCGCTTTTCCAAAAAATCATTAATCTTGTCCAAACAGCACAAGATGAAAAGTCTCCTGCTCAACAGTTTATTGAACGTTTTGAGAGTACTTATGTGAAAATTGTTCTAGTTTCTGTGGCATTCATGCTGTTCCTTCCCCACTATTTACTTGATTGGGACTGGAACACAACTTTCTATCGCGCGATGGTTTTACTGGTAGTAGCATCTCCTTGTGCTCTGGTTGCTTCTATCATGCCAGCTACTTTAGCAGCAATTTCGAACGGCGCTAAAGTCGGGATATTGTTTAAAGGGGGAGTTCATTTAGAAAATGTCAGTGAGATGAAAGCCATCGCATTAGACAAAACTGGAACACTTACTACTGGTAAACCAGTTGTTACAGATTTTATAGTTCGCCCAGATTTAGAAAGAATCGCAACTTTAACAAAGCTAGCGACTATCGAAGGACAATCCAATCATCCACTAGCTCTGGCGATTACATCTTATGCAAAATCGGCAGGAGTAGGGAATCTTCCCCTCATTTCTATTGAAGACAAACCCGGATTTGGTATACAGGCTACAATTGACGGAGAAATAGTATTAGTAGGAAAACCTGACTTTGTCGATAGAAACGATGCCTTTGCCTTCCATAATGGGATAGCTACTACACTTACAGAAGAAGGAAAAACAGTTATCTTTCTGCGAGATGCAAAAGGAATAGCTGCTGTTGCTGCATTAAAAGACACAGTCCGTGAAGAAGCAAAGGCCGCAATTAAACAACTTCAATCACTTGGTATCAAAACGGTAATGCTTACAGGGGACAATGAAAAGACTGCAAGTGTCATTGCAAAAGAGGCTGGTATTGATCAATATATTGCCGAGTGTTTACCAGAAACTAAAGTGAAGCATATGAAAGAATTACTAAGAGAACATAAATTTGTTGGAATGGTTGGAGATGGGATAAATGATGCTCCAGCACTTGCAACAGCTACTACTGGATTTGCCATGGGAGAAGGTACAGATGTGGCACTAGAAACAGCAGATATTGTACTTATGAAAAATGATTTATCTAAAATTGCGTACGCAGTGAAAATGTCCCGTAAAATGCGTCGAATTGTTAAACAAAATATCGTTTTTTCTATAACGGTGATTGCCCTTTTAATAGTTTCTAATTTCCTTCAGGTAGTAGATCTCCCATTAGGAGTTATTGGTCATGAAGGTAGTACTATATTAGTTATATTAAATGGATTAAGAATGCTGAATAGAAATTTATAAGAAAATTTAAAAACGGGTAAAATACTAGCCTTTCTTTACGGTCAAAAACTATTTCTATCGTTTCCGAAGGGCTTTGGCTAGAGGTTTTACTTAACGATTACGGAGTGAATTTTTAAGGATATCGGTTTTGACATCCGCCACAACCAATATCCTTTTTTCGGTAATCTGGTAATATTACCCTCTATATTACGCTCCTGCACTCTTCAAAGTTTTCTACTTCAAAATACCAGGGCATCTGAGCTCTAGGCATAAAATTTAATACTTTCTAAAAAAAGAAACAGAAGACCACGATTAGACGTGTCCTTCTGTTTCTTTCTTTTCTAATGCTATTTTGCGTTCCTGCATAACTGCATTTATTTGACCACCGATTAATAAGATGTTTCCCGAAATATATAACCATAACATTAATACGATAATTCCCCCGATACTTCCATACGTAGAAGAATAGTTAGAGAAATTACTAACATAGAAAGAGAATCCTAATGATACAATAATCCAACCAAACGCCGCAAAAGCAGCTCCCGGTAAAACACTTCTTAGAAACAGTTTTGTATTAGGAACAATCCAGTATAAGGAAATTAACACAACAAACATGATTAAAGGACTAATCGTCCATCTTAGACTATTCCAAAGCTTCACAAAGCTTTCTTCAAATCCAAAGTAGGAGAAGAGAATTGTTCCAATTTGTTGACCGAAAACTGGTAGAACTAGTGCCACCACAAACAACATAATCATTAGTAACGTAAATACGATTGATAATAGGCGAACGATAAAAAATGGTCTTGTTTCTTCAAGACCGTATGAAAGGTTTAACGACTTAACAATTGCATTCACACCATTAGAAGCAGACCATATCGTCCCAATGATACCGATGGACAATAGCCCACCGTTTCTATTTGTGAGAACTTCAGATAATGTATCGCTAATTAGAATATATACTTCCTGTGGAGCATAATTTTCTAAAAGACGAAAGACTTGTGCCTCGTCTATATTTAAGTACGGCAACAGGGTAACTATGAAAATTAGTAAAGGAAATAGCGATAATAGAAAGAAATAGGCCAATTGAGCAGCCAACCCTGGAATATCTATTCTCTGAATATGTTGTATTAAATGCTTTATGTAACCCGACCACGTTGTTAAGTCATGATTGACTTCTTTCTTTTCTTTCTTCTTTATATTTAAAAACTTTAATTTTTCATACCAGCTGTTACTTGAGGATGAAGATTTTGCTTCTTCTTTTGTCTCATGAAATTCTTTCACTTCATCCTCTCCTTTCTGTACAGCCATTACTTTTTTGGCTCAAAAATACTTTTTTCTTCTTTTTCAGGAACAACGATTGATTTATATTCTTCTTTTGATTGTGAAAATGCATCTTTTGTATCTGTTAATAATGTTTTAACCTGAGGTGTTATTTCCTTTGCCTCGTTTACTTTTTCAGTTAAATACATTGCATCTGATGAAAACTGATCATATACAGACTTCCATTTTGTTATTTGATGTTCGACAGTTGTTTTTAACTCTTCCCTATTTTTACTGTAATATTGAATTTCATTTCGCACATACCTTGTTTTGTTCATAACTGAATCTCTTGTTTTTCTATCGAGCAGGGTTAAAGCTCCCCCCACAACTGCACCACATATAATTCCTTTTACAAATTTATTTTCACTCATCCGAATTACCTCCAAGTTTAACTATATAGATGTTTTAATTATACCCTCACTAAAATAGAATCAAACAATATTTTCATTTATTTAAAAAATAGTACTTGACTAGCACTCAGAATTTTACGAATATTGTAACAAGGACAAATAATTTGAAAGGATGATAGATTTCATTTTAAAAAAGATAAAAAAATTGGGGGTTATTGTCGATGGAAAAATTGAATGAGTTTTTAGGTTCTGTATCAACCTTTTTATGGGGTATTCCACTTCTTGTATTAATAGTAGGTACTGGTATTTATTTAACTTTGCGTTTAGGAATCTTACAATTACGCTTGTTACCTGCTGCATTAAAGCAAGTTTTCTCCAAAAACCATGATAAGTCAGCTGAAGGAGATATCTCACAGTTTCAGGCTCTTACTACTGCTTTAGCTGCTACGGTCGGTACCGGGAATATTGTTGGGGTTGCCACAGCAGTAGTTTTAGGTGGACCAGGAGCTATATTTTGGATGTGGGTTTCTGCATTCTTCGGAATGGCAACTAAGTATGGAGAAGCCGTTCTAGCTGTAAAGTATCGTGTAAAAGATGCGAATGGAGAAATGGCTGGCGGACCTATGTATTATTTAGAGCATGGTTTAAAACAAAAGTGGCTAGCAGTCCTTTTCGCCATATTTGGAGCAGTTGCAGCATTCGGTATCGGTAATGGAACACAATCTAATTCCGTTGCTGGAGTAGTTAAAGCAACATTTGGTATTGAAACTTGGCTTACGGGAATTGTATTAACTATTTTTGCAGCTTTAGTTATTTTAGGTGGGATTAAATCCATCGGTAAGGTTACAGCGGTTTTTGTTCCTGTAATGGCTATATTCTATGTAGCTGCTGGATTAATCGTAATGGTTATGAATGTTACTGCTATCCCTGAAGCATTTGCTACGATTTTCAAAATGGCGTTCTCAGGAGAAGCCGCTGCAGGTGGTGCAATCGGTGCTGCTATTAGATACGGTATTGCTCGTGGGGTATTCTCCAATGAGGCTGGTCTAGGTTCTGCTCCAATTGCTGCTGCTGCTGCAAAAACAGATCTTGCTGGTCGCCAAGGACTTATCTCGATGACTCAGGTATTTTTTGATACATTTATCATTTGTTCCATTACTGGTATCACAATTGTCATGTCTGGAATTTATACCGATAAAAGTTTAGCTGCCAATGAAATTACAACAGGAGCATTCGGTCATTTCTTAGGTGACTTCGGACCAATTGTAGTAGCAATTGGATTAATATTTTTTGCTTCATCTACAATCATTGGTTGGGCTTACTATGGGGAAAAATGTTTCCAATATTTATTCAAAAATCCTTCCCTACTAATTGTATATCGTATCGCTTTTGTATTGATGGTATTTGTTGGATCAGTTATTTCTTTAGATTTAATCTGGACTTTCTCTGATATTACCAATGCATTAATGGCCATTCCTAACTTAATAGGTCTTCTAGGACTCTCTGGTGTAATTATTTATGAAACGAAGAAAATTCAAGAGAAGTTAAAGGAAGAAAAAGAGGCTGAGAAATCGATTTAGTGTTTGACATTGTTGCCTTACCATGAAATGATTAATTCTAATTATGAAAGGCAGGTTACAACGAATGAATCTATCACAACCTTCAGCGGAAAATGTAACGTATATGATTGAAACAATTAAAGAGAAGCTTCGTATGGTAAACGTAGACGCAATGAGAGCAGAAGATTTTAATGCAACTCAATATGAAGATCTTGTTTACTTATACGAAATGGTTAAAAAACGAGATACTTTCAGTCCAAGTGAAATGCAAGCAATTGCATCAGAACTAGGAAACTTAAGAAAATAATCATATGTATAGTTGGCCGTGAATTCATTCATGGTCAACTTTTTTATTCTACAAAATAAAAATTGTATAAAATTTTGAGAAGATTCCCCCTGGAGAACCATTTACTCGCGGTGACTACATCGTTACTTGCGCTCACTATGAATTTACTCGCTGTACTCTTTGGGTTACTCGCTCTTATTAGTCATTTACTCGCTCTAGCGGTTGATTTACTAGCAAAACGGGAAAATTATCCACTTAGTTACCTGCCTTTTACAATCCATAAAAAAAGGGCTATCTTTTGTCATCTTACTGACAATAGATAGCCTTTACTATTATAGATTATTTAATTCTACTGCAATTTTAGATCCAACTCGAGCATTATTATAAACTAGTTCGATATTAGCCTCTAACGATTTACCTTCTGTTAGCTCTTTTACTTTTCCTAGCATGAATGGTGTTACGTCTTTACCTTTGATGCCATTTTCTTCAGCTTCTTGTAAAGCAGATTGGATAATCGAGTTAATATAAGAGTCTTCTAATGAATGTTCTGTTGGAATAGGATTTGCGATTACTGCTCCACCATCTAACTTAAGATCCCATTTAGCTTTTAACATTTCTGCTACTTCTTTTTCACTGTTTAAACGGAAATCCGCATTGAATTCACTTGTTGTTGTATAAAACGCTGGGAATGAGTCAGTTTTGTAGCCTACAACTGGAACACCTTTTGTTTCTAAGTACTCTAGAGTTAAACCAATATCTAAAATAGATTTTGCACCTGCACAAACTACTGCAACATTTGTATTTGCTAGCTCTTCTAAGTCAGCCGATATATCCATCGTCGTTTCTGCGCCTCTATGCACCCCACCGATTCCACCTGTAACAAATAGCTTAATGCCCGCCATTTCTGCACAAATCATTGTCGTTGCTACTGTAGTTGCACCAATTTCTTTAGAGGATACTACGTAGGCAAGATCTCTTCTTGAAGTTTTTCTCGCATTTTTACTAGTTCCTAGTGTTTCTAATTCCTCATCAGATAAACCAATTTTAATCTTCCCGTCCATAATAGCGATAGTCGCAGGAACGGCACCATTATCACGCACAATTTGTTCTACTTTTCTAGCTGTTTCAACATTTTGAGGGTATGGCATACCATGGGAGATAATTGTTGATTCTAACGCTACTATAGCTTTTCCTTCTTGCATACCTTTTGCTACTTCTTCTGAATAAGTGATATATTGTTTCATTTTAAATATTCCTCCATCTCATTATTTAAGTTATTTCTGGAAAGTTCTGTTCTTACTGTTTCACTTGAACGGATTGTATTGCTTGCGTTCAACATACCTGTTTGTATGGCAGTTGGAATAACATCCCCATTCAACCATGCATGTAAAGTAGCGGAGACAAATGCATCTCCTGCTCCTGTTACATCAATTACATTCTCCACTTGTATTGCTGAAAAATGCGACGTTCCTATATCACTACCGGCGTACATTATGCCCTGGCTCCCCCAGGTTATAACAACATGAGAAATACCTTTTTGCACAAATTGTCTTGTTGCTTCTTCCCATGATTCTTTATCAATAATACTCAAACCTAAATACGTTTCTGCTTCATCTTTATTGGTGATTAACCACTCAATCCCCTCTAATGATTCAGGCATTCTATCCATTTTTGGGGAAGATACAGGTATTAAAGCTAGTGGTATATTATGACCCACCGAAACAGTCCGAATATATTCAATTACTTCTTTCGAGCAGTTCATGTCTATAATAATAAGCTGAGCATTCGTCAAATGAGCTTCATGTTTTTTTAAATAATCGACAGTCAACTGTTCATAGATGTCCATATTTGCTAGAGCAAGGAGCATTTCTCCATTTGAATCTAACACTGCCGAATATGTTCCAGTTGTATAATTTGGTAGTTTTTCAATTGAAAATAAATTCATCCAATGACTAGAGGCTTTTTCAATAGCTTCGTATTCCATATCGGTTCCAACAACAGATAACAATCGTACAGATTGTCCTAACCTACCTAAGTTTTCTGCAATATTTCTTGCAACCCCTCCTACACTTTGTATGCTAGATGTAGGATTTGATGTACCCATTTGAAGCTTATTGTTTAATGTATATTTTCTATCTACATTTGCTCCACCTATGCAAATAATTTCTTTGTTCTCTGGCAAAATATAAGCTCGTCCTGTGATGTTCCCATTTTTAATTAATTGGGAAATAATATTAGCAACTGCTGGTCTAGACATTTTTAATTCGTTTGCTATTTCCATTTGAGAAGCATATGGATTTTCTCGCAAGTACTTTAAAATACTTGTTTCTTTTGTATTCATTTGGCTTTCCACCTCCTCACCATTTGAACTTTTGTTTTAATTATAAACTTTTGTTTTAAAAAGTCAAATAAAAACTGACAACCATCAAAATAGTTGTCAGTTTCTTTACTTATTCCGGTTGATCATTTAAGGTACCATCTTCTAAAACACGTGGTTGTATTAAGACTTCCACTCTTCTATTTTTTGCTCGATTTGCTGGAGTATCATTTGCAGCTACAGGTTTAAATTCACCGTAGCCCTTCGCACTAAAATATAGAGGATCTATCGTATTGTTTCCTGCTAATATTTTTAGGAAGTTTACTGAACGCATTACGCTTAGTTCCCAGTTAGAAGAATATTCACTGCTAGAGATAGGAATATTATCAGTATGACCAGTAATAACTACATTTCTAGGAGGATCAAACACAAGTAAATCAGAGATATCTTCTGCAATTTGACGATACTCTGCTTTTACTTCGGCTTCCCCAGTATCGAATAATATACTATCTCTTATCGTAACTAGTAAACCTTCATCCGTAAGTTTCGTAACAAATTGTTTTTCAAGTGCGTTTACCGCTATATATTCATCTACACTTTCTTGTATTTCAGCCAGCGCTTGCTGATCTTCCAAGTATGCAGTACTCTCTCCATCTTCACCCTTACCTGAATCGTTAGGAGTATCAGGCATTTCCACTGGCGATGGCTGTTCAAAAATGCCAGTTCCGCCATTAAGAACTTCATTAAATGCTTGGGACATTTGTTCCAATTTTTGCTGATCTACTGAACTGGTAGCAAATAATACGATAAATAAAGCTAATAATAAGGTTAAAACATCTGAATATGGAAGTAGCCATGCTTCACTTACTTCTTCTTCATGCTTATGTTTTTTATGCTTCTTTGCCAAGGCCAGCCTCCCCGCTTTCATCTAAAACTTTTTTACGCTCTGACATAGATAAATAAGAAGCGAGTTTTTGTTCAATAACTCGTGGAGCATCTCCTTCTAATACCGAAAGTATACCTTCAAGCATCATTGTCTTTTGTCTAACTTCTTGCTTAGATTTACGTTTTAACTTATTTGCGAATGGATGCCATAAAACATACCCAGTAAAAATACCTAAAAGAGTCGCTACAAAGGCTGCAGAAATAGCATGTGCTAGTTTATCAATATCACTCATATCACTTAAAGCAGCTATTAAACCTACTACTGCACCAAGTACACCAAGTGTTGGAGCATATGTACCAGCTTGAGTAAAAATTTGAGCACCACCAGAATGTCTTTCTTCTAATGCGTCAATTTCCTCTGTTAGTACATCTCGAATATAGTCTGCATTTTGGCCGTCTATCGCTAATGTAAGACCATTTTTCAAAAACGGGTCTTCTACATCTGTTGTTTTGCTTTCAAGAGCTAATAATCCTTCTCTTCTTGCTAAATCTGCCCAGCTCGAGAACATTTTAATAACTTCAACATCTGGTACTAGTTTTGTTTCCTTAAAAATAACGCCGAAAATCTTAGGTACTCTTTTTAATTCGTTCATTGGAAACCCAATAACTATTGTAGCAATCGTACCGAAAATAATGATTAATATTGCTGCAGGATTTAATAATGCGCCTATGGTAACACCTTTCATAACCATCCCAACTAATAGTGATACAAATCCTATTATTAAACCAAAAACTGTAGACTTATCCATTCAACTTCCCCCACATTCTATTTCTCTACTTTATTTCGGCAATATAAATATTTTATTAATAAAAATTGACCGAATGATTATATTAAATTTCCTAATTATGAACAAATTTTAACTTATCGACTAGTTTGAATATTGATAATACAGGTTCAAAACTGATACTATGGAGATAATAATAGAAAGGGAGTATATATATGACATCTTTTAATACAAAATTAGAAAACTACGCTTCTCTTGTTGTAGAAGTGGGAGTAAATATTCAACAAGGACAAAATCTATTTATCGCCGCTTCTATTGATAGTGTGCAATTAGTTCGTTTAATCACGAAAAAAGCGTACATTGCTGGGGCTAAACAAGTATTTGTAGACTTTACAGATGATGAAATCACACGCTTACGCTATGAGCTTGCACCTGAGGATTCATTTGACTTCTTCCCATCTTGGAAAGCGCAAGAAAAAGAATTATTGGCTGAAGGTGGTGCTGCATTTGTTAGCGTCGTGAGCCAAAGCCCTGACCTGTTAAAAGGAATGGATTCTTCTAAAATCTCAGCGTTCCAAAAAGCTGCTGGCCAAGCTTTGAGTAAATATCGTCAGTATGTACAATCGGATAAAATTAGTTGGTCTGTAATTGCTTCTCCATCGGCAGATTGGGCTAAAAAGGTCTTCCCCGAGTTACCAGAAGAAGAACAAGTACCAGCACTATGGGAAGCAATTTTCCAAGCAGTTCGGGCTGATGTTACCAATCCAACAGAAGCCTGGATTGAACATGATAATCTTTTACATACAAAGGTAGATTATCTGAACGAAAAAAATTATAACAAACTTCATTATACAGCTCCGGGTACGGACTTAACGCTAGAATTACCAAAAGGGCATTTATGGTGTGGAGCTGGTAGCACAAACGAAAAAGGTTTTGCTTTTATGGCAAATATGCCAACGGAGGAAGTATTCTCTGTACCATTGAAAACAGGCGTTAACGGATATGTAGCAAGTACCAAACCATTAAGCTACGGCGGAAATATTATCGATAACTTCACTATAACATTTGAAAATGGTCGTATTGTAAAAGTGGAAGCTGAACAAGGTCAAGAAGTATTAGAAAACCTAATTGCAACGGATGAAGGTTCTCATTATTTAGGGGAAGTAGCACTTGTTCCACATGACTCACCAATATCTAACTCGAATCTATTATTTTACAACACACTATTTGACGAGAATGCTTCTAATCACTTAGCAATCGGTAGTGCATACGCTTTCTGTATAGAAGGCGGCAAAAAAATGAGTCGAGAAGAACTAGCAGAAAACGGATTAAACGAAAGTATTACTCATGTAGATTTTATGATTGGTTCTGATAAAATGGATATCGACGGTATTAAAGAAGATGGGACTTCAGAGCCAATATTCCGCAACGGGAATTGGGCATTTTAATAGTTAACTGAAATTCTATATATTTCTAGTTACTATTCTTTCATTTTTACGTTATAATGAAGACAACAAAACTAGTGAGGTGTTATAAAATGGCTTTATTCACAGTTACAGTACTTGGTTTTGCTGCAATAATGGGAATCGTAGGATACGTAATTCTACATTACTTTGGAAAAGGTATGAGTTCAAAAGATTCCACTACAATAGATCCAAAACCTTTTCAATAACTCACAAAACAACCGTCAAGCAAGCTGACGGTTGTTTTTTTATAATGTTATCTCTTCTCTTTTTCTTTTCAAATCAGCTACAAATCTATTGCATTTAGATGACAAGGTGTTACTATCCATTCATTTTCTCTTTAGTAACCGTTTCGATTGTCCTAGAATTCCCTGAAATATATGTAAAGTTCCATAATGTGACAAATGGCAAGCCCCTGTTTATCTATTATACTTATTTAGTATGATTGGAATAGGAGGAAGACAAATGTTTTCAAACACACATATTGGAATAGATTTAGGTACAGCAAATACATTAGTTTATACAAAAAGCAAAGGC
>Ga0209013_10004648_pt1 | contig 11987 bp, 5 predicted proteins | sample Cruoilmetagenom2_FD_187291 | JGI IMG/M metagenome (GOLD analysis project Ga0209013, IMG submission 187291) | Oil polluted marine microbial communities from Coal Oil Point, Santa Barbara, California, USA - Sample 2 (SPAdes) (version 2) | ecosystem: Environmental > Aquatic > Marine > Oil seeps ...
CCCTGATAAAAGGCCGGATATTTACGGAAAAATAGGAAATTCAGGTGTTTCAATTTCCTGTTTAGATGATATGAAAAAACTTTACTCGGGATTTCATCTCACAGACCCGAAAACATCTGTTTCAATGACCATAAATGGACCTGCTGCCATTATGGTCGGTTATTTTCTGAATACCGCAATAGATCAGGAATGTGAATTGTATATAAAACGGGAGGGGCTTGAAGACAAAGTTGAGAAGTTAATAGAATATCTGTATTCGGAGAAAGGGGTTAAAAGGCCTGTTTATCACGGTAAACTACCTGAAGGAAACAGCGGGCTGGGCTTGCTACTGCTTGGCGTGACGGGAGATCAGGTATTGCCAGATGATGTATATAATAAGATCAGCATTACGACAATTTCTAAAGTGAGAGGAACTGTGCAGGCAGATATTCTCAAAGAGGATCAGGCACAGAACACATGTATCTTCTCAACAGAATTTTCATTGAAACTGATGGGTGATGTTCAGGAGTATTTTATTCAGAACAATGTAAGAAATTTTTATTCTGTATCGATTTCCGGCTATCACATTGCTGAAGCCGGCGCAAATCCTGTAACTCAACTGGCACTAACCCTGTCAAATGGATTTACATTTGTTGAATACTACTTGTCCAGAGGGATGAAGATCAATGATTTCGCTCCCAATCTATCATTCTTCTTTTCAAATGGAATTGATCCTGAATATGCTGTAATAGGGCGTGTTGCGAGAAGGATCTGGGCAAAAGCGATAAAAAACAAGTATAAAGGCGATGAAAGATCTCAAAAGCTGAAATACCATATCCAGACATCAGGCAGGTCATTACACTCCCAGGAGATCGATTTTAATGATATCAGAACTACTCTCCAGGCTATATATGCTATATATGATAATTGCAATTCTCTTCACACAAATGCATATGATGAGGCCATCACCACTCCCACTGAAGAATCTGTAAGGAGAGCAATGGCAATACAGATGATCATTAACCATGAGTTCGGGATCACAAAAAATCAAAATCCGAACCAGGGTTCTTTTATAATTGAAGAACTTACTAATATGGTTGAAAGTGCAGTGCTTGAAGAATTTGAAAGGATCTCTGAGCGGGGAGGAGTGCTTGGGGCTATGGAGAGGAATTATCAGAGAAGTAAGATCCAGGAAGAATCACTCTACTATGAAAAAATGAAAAATAGTGGTGAATATCCTATCATGGGTGTAAACACATTTCTATCCAGTTCAGGATCGCCTACTGTCATTCCGGGTGAGGTTATAAGGGCAACAGAAGAAGAGAAAGCAAATCAAATAGATACGATCAATAATCTGAAGAAAAGGAACCGCGAGAAATCAGCCGAACTTCTATTGCTGCTTAAAGAGAAAGCAGTTGAAAACGGGAATCTGTTTCCAACACTTATGGAAGTAACAAAGTATTGTTCAATAGGACAAATAACGGATGCCCTTTACAGTGTCGGTGGAAGGTACAGACGGAATATGTAATTATTCTTAAAATCTTTTAAGAAATTTTGCAAAGAATATTCTCAAGTCATCAAAATAAGTGTAAAAGATCGGAACAGCAAATAGAGTGAGGAATGTTGAAGTGATCAAGCCTCCTATCAGTGTAATTCCCATTGGTGCATAAGGAATTCCCACGAGTCCTGTATTACCGATTGCCATTGGCAGTAATCCGAAAATTGTTGTTAGTGCTGTCATGAGAATAGGCCTGAACCTATTAACGCCGGCTACAAGTATTGCCTGTTCTCTCTGCATATCAGTTTTTCTGTATTGATTTATCAGATCGATAAATACAATTGCATTATTTACCACAACACCGATCAGGACAACAAGGCCTATGCCCGCCATTATCTCGAATGTTGTTCCTGTAAGGTACATTAACCAGTATGAACCGACAAATGCAGCCGGTATTGCAATAAGAACAGAAAGTGGTAGAACAAATGATTCGAATAATACTCCCATTATAAGGAAAACAAAAATTACCGAAAATATCAGAGCAGTTGAAAGGTCCGAATCCTGATCCTGGAATCTTCTTCCCCTTCCCCCTTCCTCGAAATAATAACCGGTAGGGAATTTATAATCTCTCAATATTTTTGTGATCTTTGCTCCCAGCCTTTTCATGTCTACATCTCCGATATAGATCTTTAATTCCATAAATGATTTACTGTTCTCTCTCCTTATGCTTCCCTGGCTTTTGTGGAAAGTGAATTCAGATACCGAGTCCAGAAAAGTTTCGGCACCGGAATCTGTCTGAAGAAAAGTGCTTTTCAGCTGAGCAATTGAACTGCGGGACTCAGGGTTTGATTTTACATATATCGGAATTTCTTTTCCCGGGGTTTGATAATTTGATATTTTCCGCCTTCTAAGGTTGAAAGCGACAAGCTGGCCAATATAATTTGGATTTACTCCCACATTATAGGCCTTATCCCTGTCGACTGCTATGTGGATCTCATCATTTCCTGTTTCTGAGTCTGTCTCTACACTTAATACACCGTCAATAAGCTTTAGCTGTTTCTCAATATCCTCTGCGAGAGTTTCAAGGACTGTTGTGTCGTATCCCCTCAGAGTGAATGAAACAGCATTATCGTCACCGCCTCCCTGCTCCCTCCAGGATGTTCTTATCCTGACTCCCGGGATTGTTGGAAGATTCTTTTTAATATCTTCTGTCAACTCTTCCCTTGTCAGCCTTTTATATGCGGTCAGTCCGAGCATTGTTTTTATTTTTGTATAAATAACCTGATACCATTGTTTGTTCTTATCGGGTTTTAGATAAACCTCTATTCTTCCGTGGAAACTACGGACTCGGGTGGAAATATGGTCAATGTGGTAAATCTTCTCCTTTTCCATGATTTTATCCACTATATAATTTAATGTTTTATCCACCTTCTCAAGGTTATAGCTGGTTGGAAAATTACAAATCAGCCTTGCGTCCCTTGTTCCCCCCTGTGCTGAATCCGATTTTTTCATATTATTCTGAGGTATAACCTGGCTGATTATGATCAGAATTATTATCAAAAGAAAATCGAATCTGTGTTTAAGGACCTTCACAAGCAAAGTCTGGTAACTCTGAGTTATCTTGCTGTGAGTAGCATGAATAATCTCGGTTTGTGATGGAATAGATTTTGTTGAGGCCAGTGGTATGAAAATAAGGGCGATAAAAAGACTTGCCGCCAATGCGAATATAACGGGAGACCCGATCCTTGTAAGATAAAAGGCCATACCCGAATCTCCTCCCATTACCATGAGTGGGACAAAAACGACAATTGTTGTCAGTGTAGCCATAAGTATCGCCAATCCGACCTCGGAAGCACCGAGCAGAGCTGATTTTTTAATTCCATATCCGAGCCCGTTAAATCTGTAAATGTTCTCGGTTATAACAATGGCATTGTCGACTACAAGGCCGATAGATACCATCAATCCCATCATTGTAAAACCGTTCAGGGTCCACCCTATTGCATAGATGACCATCATCGAAACAAGTAGAGAGAGCGGTATCGCAAGGGTTAGCATTATAGTGATTCTTTTTTTTCTTAGAAATGCGTATAGGATAAAAAATGCAAATACACCACCCCACATCATTGTAGTTTTCACATTACTGATCGAGTCGGTGATCATCAATCCCTGATCCCAGAATATAAAGTAATCAACTCCTTTAAGTTCCGGCCTGGTTTTAAACTGACTTTTTAATTTTTCTACTATATTTTTGCAGACCTCAACAGTATTTGCTTCACTCTCTTTATAGGCAACAATTCCGGCAGCAATCTTTCCGTCAACACGCATCATGTTTCTCTGCTCTTCGTCAAAATCATAACGCACATCTGCAATGTTACTTAATTTGACTCCGTCTTTAACATCAATATTCTGTATATCCTGAAGTGTTTTAAATTTGGCGGTGCTCCGGAGAAGAAATTTTTTCTTCCCCATGTAAACATAACCACTGGACATGGAAAAATTTTCACTCATCAGGCGCTGCATGAGAGTATATAAATTGACATTATATGTCTTTATTTTGTCCTGATTTACTATTATCTGTATATATTTTTCTCTGATACCGAACATTTCGACGTTAGCAACGCCCTTTATCCCGTCCATTGCCTGCTTGATGAATTTGTCTGTTACATAATATGGATCATCAATGTTCTGCTCATAAGAGACCCCCATGTAGATAATAGGTTCATCGTTATCCCGGAACCTTCGTATAAAAATATGTTCGATCTCATCCGGGATCAGTGGACGGCCCCTCTCAACACGGTCTGTCACCTGAGCATAAGCCAGGTCCATATTTGTCCCCTGGGAAAACTCCATCCAGAACCAGACCCCCCTTGTCATAGAGTTGGAGAAAAGCCTTTTAAGGTTCTTAACGGTTTTAAGTTCTCCCTCCATCGGTTTTACGATCTGTTCTTCAACCTCCTTGGGATTTGAGTCTGAATAAGGGATAAAAACTCCTAAATATGGAGGGTTGAAGCCTGAAGGAAAAAGATCTAGTTTTATCCTTGTGTATGCAACAAACCCTATTACCAATACTGCAATAAGTATCATTGAAACAGTAACAGGCCTGTTCAGTGAAAATTTTGGTAAAGCTCTTTCTGTAATTTTTGGTTCTGTCATTTTATTTGCTGAATCTGTTATAAACGAGAGGGATCAGGATCAAAGTTAAAAAGGTTGCACTGAGAAGCCCTGCGATAATTGAGATTGCCATTGGGGTTCTTATTTCTGTCCCCTCTCCAAGGCCGATGGCCATCGGGAGAAGCCCGAGAACAGTTGTGGACGTTGTGATAAGAATGGGCCTGAGCCTCACCTTTCCAGCCTGCTTTATAGCTTCAATTTTTTCAATACCCCTCCTTCTTAATACGTTTATATAATCAATTAGAACAATTGCATTGTTCACCACTATTCCCACCAGAGTTATCATTCCTATATACACTGTGACGCCTATGGGTATTTTTAATATGAATAGAGTAAAAAACACACCAATAAGTGCCATCGGTATTGTAAAAAGGATGAGGAACGGATGGAGGAATGATTCAAATTGAGACGCCATGACAATATAGACAAGAAAAATTGCCAAAGCCATTGCAAGAGTAAGGCTGCTCGAAGATGTTTTCATCTCCTCGTTTTGGCCGGAGAGTTCGTATGTGAAGTCAGGAGGCATCGGATATCGTTCTACTTCTGCATAAATGCGTCTGGCTGCTTCGGTCAGGCTTATATCTGATATATTGGCTGAAATAATTGCTGATCTGTCTTGATTCACTCTTCTTATTTCGTTCGGGCCGTTCAACATTTTCACATCCGCAATGCTGCTCAATTGAATAGGGATCTTAGCTCCCGGGTTGATTATGAGATTCTTAATGTTCTCTGCTCTTGTTCTCTGGTCATCCTTCAAATATACCCTGACATCGATCCGTCTGTCCCTCTCTTTATATTTTGTTGCAACAAATCCTTCGATCTTGTTTTTAATAATGGTGGCAACATCAAAAGCGTTCATCCCATAGTGTGCAAGTTTAGCCCTGTTGAACTCAACAACAAGCTCTGGAAAACCTGATTTCACACTGCTCTCTACATCTTTGAGCCCCGGTATTTCTGAAACCTTTGCGAACAATTCTGAACTAACTCTTCTCAATTCTTCAAGGTTGAAACCTTTTACAACAAGCTCGATCGGAGATTTAATTGTAAAAAGGGCAGGTCTGGAAATATTGTAATCTATATCTGAAAAGTTTTTCAGGACAGTTCTTATATTTGCTATTACCGTTTCTTCGACATCCTGAATATTTCCCGATTTTTTTATATTTACTGTCACTTTACCTATATGTTCTCCAACCTCTTCTTCACTTAGTTCATCCTTGGTCGTTCCGGCAAAATAACTTATCTCTTTGGTCAATGCTATCCGGGATAATTGTTCACTGATCTTCTGGAGGATCCTGTCACTTTTTTCAACGGGAGTTCCTACCGGAAATGTGAGATTCACATATATTGTTCCCTGGTGAACTTCGGGTATAAGTTCTTTCCCAATATTGGGGAATATTACAAGAAGTGTGAATAAAAACACGACAAGAATTGTAATGATGATTTTCCTGTCATTTTTCAGAGAGATGCTTAATAATTTTGGATAATTTGTGTTTATATAATCCATTAACTTTGTGAAAAGGATGTTAATGAACTTGATGACCGGTGCAATGAAGGTCATCAGAATTATAAAAACAGCTTTGCCGAGGATCACAAATAGGGCGATAGATGTAAAAAAAAGCCTGGAGAACATCAGGAGAAAAGAATTTATCAGGAACCTCATAACATAATAAACATATGAAAAAGTCAGATCCCAGAACAACAATTTGATCAATGAAGGAATCATGACCAACAGTTTTCCAGGGATTAAACTTCTTCCTTTTAATGCTCCTGTAAATTTTTTAAAAGAACCGGCAATCCAGGGCTGGTTCTCCTTCATTGATTCAGAGAAAGCAGTAAGGGGAGAGTTGCTAAAATAGTTATCCCAGAGAATTTTTTTCTCTGAGAACTTTTTTTCAGTTAATTTTGAAAAAACTGAAGCGATCTCATTTAATTCTGTTTTAAAAACCTTGTCTATAATTGCAGTTATCGGATATACAAGGATAATTGCAAAAGAGATAAATTGACCTAGGAATACAAGTATAAGTTCCAGAGCTAGAATTGCAATATATGAGATAGATTGGATAAAAATACGGAACCAGTTTTTTATGTTTCTTTCAGATTCAAAGGAAAATTTAAAACCCGGTAGTTGAATATTATCTTTTTTTTCGAATTTTCGTGATGCCAGCATAGGGATAAAGAAAAGAGATACCATGAGAGATGCAAGGAGTGAGAATACTACAGCAAGTGATAAATCACCGAAGATCTGGCCGGCAATACCTTCAACAAATACTATTGGAAAGAAGACTGCAATTGTGGTTAAAGTCGAAGCGATAACTGCACCCCCGACCTCGGAAACACCCCTGACAGCAGATTCAACCCATCCGTCCCCCTCTTCTCTGCACCTGAAAATACTTTCCATTACCACAATGGAGCTATCAACAAGCATTCCAATTCCTAGTGCCAGTCCACCGAGGGACATTATGTTCAGGCTTACCTTGAACATGCTTAAAGGAGCGAAGGTTGCAATTATTGAGAGAGGAATGGAAATGGCTACGATCAATGTCGTTGAAAGATTCTGAAGGAAAAGATAAAGAATGATTATTGCCAGAATTCCACCTAGAATTGCAGTGTTTTTAACTTCATTTATAGAATTCTCAATAAAAATTGACTGATCTGTCAGGATTTTGTATTCAATATTATCAGGAAGCCGATGGGCAAGATAGGCGGTCATCTCTTTTTCCTTAAGCTTTTCCCTGAATGATTTTTTTCCTCCTGCTTTTTTCTTTGCAATGTTTTTTACAAAAGCTCGCTGTTCCGGAGTACCGAACAACTTGTCTTTCACGAGCTGAGCAACAGCTACGATATTCGCATCTGCTTCCTTGAATATGTTAATTTCAATGCTCTCTTTTTTATTAACCCTGGTGATTACTTCTCTCTCCTTATGGCTGTATGAGATCTCGGCAATATCTTTAAGCCTGATAGGGACTTCCCCCCTTTTTGTGATAATAATATTTTCTATTTCTTTAACAGAACGGAACTCATTAAGGGTCCTGACTATATACTCTGTCTCGCCCTCTTTTATATTTCCTCCAGCCAGATTTATATTTTCCTGAGTGAGCCTTCTTGTTACATCTGTAAAAGCGATCTGTGTGATTGCCAGCTTCTCTTCATCGATCTTCACGAGAATCTCTTTCTCAAGTCCACCTTTTACTCTTGCGGCAGCGACTCCCGGAATTGATTCCAGTTCACGGGCGATCTCATCTTCCACCATCTCCCTCAGGTCGATCAGCGGGATGTCACTCACTATTCCAAGCCTGAGAATGGGATCAAGCGAAGGATCATAACGGAGAATCATCGGGCGTTCAACAGCTCTGTCCAGGTAGGTTTGATCTATTTTTTCTCTTATCTCCTGTGCAGCCCTGTCAAGGTTCACATCCCATGTGAATTCAAGGATGATGTCTGATTGCTCGGGACGCGAAACAGAGGTTATGGATGTGAGGTTTTTTATAAGCCCTAACTGCTCTTCCAGGGGCCTGGATACAATATTCTCTACCTCTTCCGGTGCAGCCCCGGGATATTCTGTTCTGATAGTAAATGTCGGGTATGAAATCTCCGGCATAAGGTCCCAACTAAGCCTTTTAAGGCTTACGAAACCGAATACTGCAATGCCCAGAGCGATCATTATGATTGCTACCGGTTTTTTTGTAGTGAACTCAAAACGGGATTTAACTTTCATTATTCAGCCTTTTTAGATTATCGGTTCGATGATCTTAACTTTTGATTCATTTTTGAGAGAACTTTTACCAGCAGAAACAAGTTTGTCTGAGATTTTCAGCTCTTTTAAAATTTCAACTTTACTTCCATCGTCAAAGCCTATTTTAACCTCTTTTTTAAAAGCCATGTTCTCTTCATTTATAAGAAACACAAAGACCCGATCTCCTTCGAACATAAGAACATCTTTTGTGACAAGGATGACGTTTTTGTGTACTTTCTTGATTATCTTTATATTCACAAATTGGCCAATGAACATAATGTTCCTTGAATCCTTGACCTCTATGGTTGTTTTAAATGTCCCCGATTCAGGATCGATTGCCGGGGATATTCTCTTGATGTATCCGTTCATGACCTTCTTTCCCGAGGAAATTATTGCTTTCTGATTAAGAAATATCTGATCCTTCTCCTGTTCAGGTATGTTAACAACTGCTATTTTCTCTTTTGTATAGACCACAGAAAATGCGAGCTGATTAGTATTTATTTTATTTCCTGTTTTTATATGCCTTTTTGAGATCAGGCCGGAAATTGGTGATGATATCCGTGTGTATGATAGGAGGAGCTTTTTTTGCTGCCAGTCAAGGCGGCTCTGTTCGTAGCTGAATCTTAATCTCTCATATTCTTCTTTGCTGATCAACTCCTTCTCAAAGATCTCTTTCTGTCTTTCATATTCGGCCTTCTGCTGTTCATATGTGATCTTTGCTTTCTGTTCGTTTATGGAGGCCTCTCTATCATCAAGAACGGCAAGAATCGTCCCTTTGTTAACACGGTCCCCCTCGTCAAGAACGATCTTTTCTATTATACCCGATGTCATAGGATAAATATCGACCATTTTATCCGTATCAATATTACTGGAAAAGAGGAGGAAAGAGTTTATATCTCCCCGTTCCGGAGACTGAACTGAAACCGGAATTGTGTCAGTGTCCCCTTTTTTGCCTTTTCCTTTCTTATCTTTATCTTTTATTCCTTCTTCAACTTCATTTTTTTCCTTCTTCACATCGCTCTTTTCCTGACCTTTCTTTTTTGTATCATTATTTTGTGAATTACTACCGGAACAGCCTGTAAAATAAAAAAGGGACAAAATAATTGCTAAAACAAGATATACTTTCTTCATAGCCTGACTCCTTAACATTAGAAAACTGTATATAAATTTAATTTATATAGTGATTATAACGTTATTCAATGGCTAAAAGTTTCGATTTGTGTATTAATAAATCCATAATTCACTCATTTTATTGGCATATTAAAATTAAGAGTTTTATAATAACCACCTTTGTATTATAATCTCTTTGGTTTTTCGAGGAGGGTAAATTGAAGAAGCTGTTTTTTAAAGCCTTTATTCTATTTTTTTCTGCAATGATTCTGTTTTCCGGCTGCTCACTAAACAAGCTGGCAATGAACAAGGTTGCTGATATACTTGCCGGGGGAGGAACCGGAAGTGTATTTACCAGTGACAATGACCCTGAATTTGTAGGAGATGCACTCCCGTTTGCTATAAAAATGTATGAGACACTGCTTGCTTCTGTCCCGGGGCACCCTGAGTTGATAGTAACCACAGGCAGTATGTATATAATGTATGCCAATGCTTTTCTCTATACTCCCGCATCCATGATGAACGAGGATATGTACAAAGAGCAGGACAGGCTGATGGAAAGGGCAAAAAACCTTTATCTGAGAGGCCGGGATATAATTCTGAAAGGAATTGAGAGGCGTCACGAAGGCTTTTCTGAACTTCTTAAAAAGAAAGATTTTGAAAATATCCTGAAAATGATGAAAAAAAGTGACGCCCCTTTCCTGTATTGGGCAGCAGCAGGGTGGGTCGGTGCGTTTGCCATAGATCCTTTTGATATGGATTTGGGAATAACCCTTCCAAGAGCCGCCGGACTGATGGAAATGGTTCTGAAAGTCGATCCGGAATTTGAAAAAAGCTCCATTCACGATTTTTATATTTCCTATTACGGCTCTCTCCCTGAATATATGGGTGGAAGCAATGAGAAGGCAAGGGAAAGCTTTAAACAATCAGTAAAATATTCCGGAGGAAAACTTATTGCACCTTTTGTGTCCCTTGCTACTTCTGTCTCGATAAGTACTCAGAACCTTAAAGAGTTCAGGGAACTTTTAAAGAAAGCCGTGGCTTTTGATATTGAGCTGGATCCGGAAAACAGACTTGTAAATATTATTAATAAACGTAAAGCAAAATGGTATCTTGAGAACGAGGAGGACTTTTTTCTCGTAACAGATAATGAAAACTCTTCTGAAACAGAAGAGGAGGAATAAAATGAAAAAAACGATTTTTATAATAATGGTTATGTTGATAATTGTATCAGGGCCTATATTTTCAGTTACAATAAAGATCGGCAGTATTGCTCCTGCAAAATCACCCTGGGACAAAGCTTTACGTGAAATGGGAAGAGAGTGGAAGTCGATTTCGGGGGGGGAGATCAAAGTCAAGATCTATCCCGGAGGCATTGCCGGCAGTGAAGAGGATATGATAAGGAAGATGAAGGTCGGAATACTTGGAGGTGCTGTGTTTACAAACAGAGGGCTGACAAAGATCTATTCAGATTTTTATGTTCTGAACCTCCCTTTTACATTTGATTCAGAGAGAGAGTTTCTTCATGTTGCAGGCAAAATGAATCCTATCTTCGAAAAAGGGATAGAAGCAAAAGGGTATAAAGTTGTGATCTGGTCAATGGCCGGTTGGATCCACTTTTTTTCAAAACACAAAATAGAATACCCGAAAGATCTGAAAAAACATAAATTATCCTTTACAACAGGAGAACCGGAGCTCGAACAGGTTTGGAAAAAGTCAGGATACCAGGTGATCCCCAATGACATGAGTGATCTGATGATGGGACTTCAAAGTGGTATGGTAAATTCCTTTTATCTTCCGCCTCTTGTAGCAGCGTCCGGGCAGTATTTCCCCTTAGCGCCTCATATGCTTTTATTGAAAATAGCTCCTATCTACGGTGGAATAGTTATTTCTAAAAAGATATGGAAAAAAATTCCGGAAAAATTCAAACCAAAGCTCATGGAATTAGCACAGAAACTTTCTGTTGACCTGAAGAATAAAACAGCATCCCTTGAGCAGGAAGCTGTGGACACAATGAAAAAGCATGGATTAATAATTCACGCTCTCCCTGAAGGTGGTATGGTGAAGTGGCGTGCTGCAGTTGAAAAGGGATTCAACTCGTTGATCAACAAGGTGTTCTCCAAACAGATTTATGACAAAATGACAGAGTATCTGAACAACTTCAGAAAAAACAAAGATGGTTAAAAGCCTGGTAAAGTTATTCAGAAAAACAGAGAATTTTGTTGCCTATACTTCTCTGATCTTACTTGCAGCATTGCCTTTTGTTGAGGTAGTGATACGAAAACTATTCCATTCGGGTATTGAGGGCCTTTATGATTATACCCACCATTTAGTGCTTATTGTTACCTTTATTGGCGGAGTTATAACTTCAAGAGACGGAAAACATCTGTCTCTCGCTTTGAATATTCACATTAAAGAGCCTTTTGATGCCTGGATAAAGATTGCAGTAGCAATAGTGGCTTCTTCAATGACAACTGCATTTGCATGGAGTTCTCT
>Ga0209013_10004649_pt1 | contig 11987 bp, 10 predicted proteins | sample Cruoilmetagenom2_FD_187291 | JGI IMG/M metagenome (GOLD analysis project Ga0209013, IMG submission 187291) | Oil polluted marine microbial communities from Coal Oil Point, Santa Barbara, California, USA - Sample 2 (SPAdes) (version 2) | ecosystem: Environmental > Aquatic > Marine > Oil seeps ...
CACTCCACTCACAGCCAGAGCAAAGGTGATGCGGGTTTTTGTTGATGAGGAAAACAATCAATATATTGTCGGTGTGTCAATGGAAGAAGTTGTTTAACGCTTTCTTCAGGCTCCGTATTCTAATATAAATCAGATTCTAGATTTATTTCAATTGTAATTTAAATTCAATATGATAGAAGATATTCTTGATAAGTTAGCTGAGCTATGTATTAATAAAAAGATACAATTTGTTACAGCTGAATCCTGTACCGGCGGACTGGTTGCCAAACTGATTACCGATCGTGCGGGCAGTTCTCAATGGTTTGAACGGGGTTTTGTTACCTATAGTAATCTGGCTAAGGAAGAGATGCTGGACGTCGATGCTGCGCTGCTGAATGAGTGGGGCGCGGTCAGCGAACAAGTTGCTGCAGCTATGGCTGAAGGTGCGCTTAAAAATTCTCAGGCACAGTATTCTCTGGCTATCACAGGCATTGCCGGCCCTGACGGCGGCACGGTTGAAAAAACAGTGGGTACAGTTTGTTTCGGCTGGGCCTGGCTGAACCCTGAAAGTGGTGTCATTAATAGTATTACCACAAGCGAAGTCTTTGCGGGCGACAGGGAAGCCGTTCGAAATCAGTCAGCTTTTTTTTCCTTGCAAAAACTCCATCAGTTGATGGTAGAATATAATTAATAACCATTTCTTGACCACACCAGAAATACTTCTTATAATTGATGTACAAATATCAAAGAGACATTCCTGTCAACGATAATATCTAATTAACTAGATAACAATAAAATGGTAAGCCAACTATGGATGCAAACAAACAAAAAGCGCTAGACGCCGCTCTATCACAAATCGATCGTCAGTTCGGTAAAGGTTCAGTTATGCGCATGGGCGATGCGGGAGCCATTCAGATTGATTCAATTTCGACCGGTTCACTCGGACTGGATGTGGCTCTTGGTATTGGCGGCCTGCCGAAAGGGCGAGTGGTTGAAGTTTATGGTCCTGAATCTTCAGGCAAGACCACATTAACCTTACAGGTGATTGCCGAGGCGCAAAAAGCCGGGGGCACCGCAGCTTTTGTTGATGCGGAACATGCGCTGGATCCCGTTTACGCAGAAAAACTGGGTGTTAATGTCGATGATCTTCTGGTTTCCCAGCCAGATACCGGTGAGCAGGCCCTTGAAATCACTGATATGCTGGTTCGCTCGGGTGCCGTCGATGTACTGGTGATAGATTCTGTTGCCGCACTGACTCCCAAAGCTGAAATTGATGGTGATATGGGTGATTCCCATATGGGCCTGCAAGCTCGTCTTATGTCTCAGGCATTACGTAAATTGACTGGAATCATTAAGCGGTCAAATACTCTGGTGATTTTTATTAACCAGATCCGTATGAAAATCGGTGTTATGTTTGGTAATCCGGAAACGACTACCGGTGGTAATGCGCTCAAATTCTATGCCTCAGTTCGTCTGGATATACGCCGTATTGGCGCTATCAAGAAGGGGGACGAGATTCTGGGCAATGAGACCCGGGTTAAAGTGGTCAAAAACAAAGTAGCACCACCGTTCAAACAGGCTGAATTTGATATTTTATATGGTGAAGGCATTTCCCTTGAAGGGGAACTTATTACCCTGGGAGTTAAGGAAGGTATTGTTGATAAAGCCGGTGCCTGGTACAGCTACAATGGCGAAAAAATTGGCCAGGGCAAAGACAAAGTCAGGATTTTCCTGAAGGAAAACCCTGAAATTGCGGATGAAATTGATGCTAAAATCCGGGCAAAGCTTTTACCTGAGGTTGCTGGTACAGTTAAAGCCGAGCCGGAAACAGAAGAAGCTTGATATTAAAAGTTTTCATTTGAAAATTACAGTTTTAGGCGAATAAATTCGCCTAAAAGCAGAATAAAGATCTCTTGATTAAATTAACTTTATGAACAATAAGATTTTTTTATATCCCTTTATCTGCTTTTTTCTGCTTTTAATCGCTCATTCCAGCCCTGCAGACGTTGTTAAGCCCGCCTTAGTTGAAATTAGTGTCAACACTGATGGCCGCTATCGTATAGAAATACGCGCCAGTATTGAAGCGCTTCTGAGCGGAATTAACAGTCGATATAAAAATACCAAAGATGCACCCAATGCTAAAGCCTATGATGATTTCAGGGTTTTACCTCCGGCACAATTAAGCCAGGTTTTTACTCCCTTTAAAAAAGATTTTCTGGGGGAAATAAAGCTTTTTTTTGATGGCGTGCAGACAAACTCCCGTATAAGCTCAGTCACAATTCCTGAACCCGGCTATGTCAAAGTACCAAGAATCAGCCTTATTATTATTGAAGGTGATATCCCGACGACAGCAAAATCATTAACCTGGTATTATCCCGAACGCTTTGGCGATAATGCGGTCAGAGTTCGGCAGGTTGATGAAGTTAATGAAAAATGGCACTGGTCATCCTGGCAGTGGTTAAAAAATGACCAGACCAGCCAACCCTTTTCCCTTACAGAAGTATTTACTCAGCAAACTTTTCTGCAGGTGGTTTCTATTTATATGGTGTCCGGGTTTGAACATATTCTGCCCAAAGGTCTGGATCATATCCTCTTTATTTTAGGCATTTTCCTGCTCAGTATTAGAATAAGCCCTTTATTGTGGCAAGTGACTATGTTTACCATTGCCCATACCATTACCCTGGGCTTATCAATGAATGGAATTATTAACCTTCCGGCTAATATCGTTGAACCCTTGATCGCTTTGTCCATTGCCTTTATTGGTATAGAAAATATCCTGACTCCCAGGCTGCATAAAAGCCGTTTGTTTATTGTTTTTATCTTTGGTTTGTTGCATGGAATGGGTTTCGCCAGTGTTTTAAGCGACTTTGGCATGCCGGAAAATGATTTTGCGACAGCACTAATCAGTTTTAATATCGGTGTAGAGATTGCTCAGGTGGTCATAATTCTGCTGGCCTATTTACTTCTTGCTCACTGGTTTCGTAATAAACTGGCTAATGATCAGCAATATCGCCACATAGTAGTGATTCCGGGTTCTCTTTTTATTGCGTTGATTGGTTTATATTGGACTTATGACCGAATTGTTCTGTAAGTACGAGTGTATATAATAACTATAAGTAATGCGCAAGTAACCACCTTTATTGCAAAGCATAAACTTATTTACGAGTTTTTTTTAATCTGATATAGTTATTATAAACATTAGAATGCAACTAAAGGAAATAATCATGAAAAGCAAACTTATATACGGTTTTATTTCAGCACTGTTGATATCTTTCTCTGCATCGCAAGTTATTGCTGAAGATTCGACCGGACCCGCGGATGCGGATACAAGTAAGCCGGTGAATTGCTCAACGGCCCAAGCAGATATTGCTACACTGGAGAAAGAAAAGAAAGCAACCAGTGATAAAGCAGTGGGCGGAGTTCTTGGCTTCACCCCTATTGGACTGATTGCCAATGTTGCAACGGGGGGCGATAAAATGGGAGAGGAACAGAAACTGACTGCTAAGGAATACAACAAAAAGATCGATGAACGAATTGCCCAAATCAAGTCGGCCTGCGGTGATGATAGTGATGCTGCTGATGATGCCTTACCAACTGACTGACCATTAATAAGAAGGCCATCTCATTTAGGGTGGCTTTTTTATGGTTGAAACAAAAAAGACGACATTTCTGCCGCCTCTTATTTTAAATGACACCTTGTCATTCTCACCATCTCGGTGGTGTGGCTAGAAATTCGTAGTATTTCAATAGTCTTGCTAAAGTACCCCTGAAAGCCTCATTACGCAGGCTTGACATTTAAAGTACGATAAAAGCATATTTTTTTCTATAGTTTCCCCCTCAACTATTATAGATATTAAAGTCTATATTATGATAAAATTTCACCCGACTTAGCTCCTGGCCATAAGTGTGCTTTTTATAACAACTCTGGTTTAAATAACTCTGATTTAAAAAAATACATGAATGATGAATCAGTAAAAAAAAAGTTGTCAGCTATCAGGGTGTCAGCAATGAATATTCTGGCCGGGCGAGAGCATAGTATTTCTGAATTACGGCAAAAGCTCAGACGAAAGTGGCTGAAGAAATCCGAGCAAGAAGCAGAACAGCAGGAGCAATTGCAGGAACTCATTGAAACAGTTCTTGGGCAATTACTGAATGATAAGCTCCTGGACGAAAGTCGGTTCACAAAAAGCTTTATTCGGTTTCGTATCGCGAAAGGTTCTGGGCCGGTAAAAATTCGTCATGAATTAATGGAACGTGGAATACCCGGTGATTTAACCGATAACTATCTTGATGAATCCTATGACTTCTGGCAGGAACATATTGAAACGGTGCGTAGTAAACGTTTTGGTCTGGAACAACCGGAAGATTATAAAGAACAAAGTAAACAGTCTCGATTTTTATATCAGAGAGGCTTTAGCGGCGAGTTAATTCGCCGGCTGTTTAATGATTTTTAGTTGCGAATCCAGTTATTGTAAGCCCGATTATTATAAACAAATAACGTAACAAATTAATTACAACAAAACTGTAGGAAATAAGTTTTATATGGCAAACGTTTCTATCAAAACAAGTGCACAGCTTCGTAGTGCATTTCTTGAATTTTTTGAAGCGCATGAACACAAACGGGTCTCCAGTAGTCCGCTCGTGCCCGCAAATGACCCAACCTTGTTATTTACTAATGCCGGAATGGTACAGTTTAAAGATGTTTTCCTGGGGCAGGATAAACGTAATTACAAACGTGCTACAAGCTCTCAACGTTGTGTCAGGGCTGGCGGTAAGCACAATGATCTGGAAAATGTCGGTTATACCGCAAGACACCATACGTTTTTTGAAATGCTGGGAAACTTCAGTTTTGGTGATTATTTTAAACATGAAGCAATTCAATATGCCTGGGACTTTTTGACCAAAGTCGTTGGCCTGCCGGAAGAACGCCTCTGGGTAACCGTATTTGAAGAAGATGATGAAGCCACTGATATCTGGCTTAATGAAATGAAAGTCTCACCCAGGCGCTTTTCCAAAATTGGTGCTAAAGATAATTTCTGGGCTATGGGTGATACCGGTCCCTGCGGTCCCTGCAGTGAAATATTTTATGACCATGGTGAAGATGTACCAGGTGGTCCTCCAGGCACACCTGAAGAAGATGGTGATCGTTATATAGAAATCTGGAATCTGGTTTTTATGCAGTATAACCGGGATAAATCCGGAACTATGACTGAACTGCCGCATCCCTCGGTTGATACTGGTATGGGAATGGAACGTCTGGCGGCCATTTTGCAGGGTGTACATAATAATTACGAAATTGATTTATTCCAGCATATTATCAAAACCATTGCTGAAATGGCTGACTGTAAAGATCTGGAAAATAAATCTTTGCGGGTTGTTGCTGATCATATTCGCGCCTGTTCCTTTTTGATCGTTGATGGCGTAATCCCTTCCAATGAAGGTCGGGGTTATGTCCTCAGACGTATTATTCGCCGTGCTATTCGCCATGGACACAAGCTGGGTCTGAGAGAACCTTTTTTCTATAAACTGGTGGATGTTCTGCGTCAGGAAATGGGCGAAGCATATCCCGAGCTGACCAAAGCTCAGGCCCAGGTGGAAAAAATTCTCAAGCAGGAAGAAGAACGTTTTGCAGAAACTCTGGATCAGGGGATGCATATCCTGGAACAGGAAGTTAAACAGCTTAAAGGTAAAGTGATCCCCGGAGATGTGGTGTTTAAGCTTTATGACACTTATGGTTTTCCTGTGGATCTGACTGCTGATGTTGCCAGAGAACATGACCTGGAGATTGACCGGGAAGGTTATGAACAGGCCATGGAAAAGCAGCGCGAGATGGCTCGTGCGTCCAGCTCTTTTGCTATTGATTATAATGACGATATTGAACTGGAAGGTAAAACTGAATTTCTGGGCTATGATGCTCTGGAAAACGACACTAGCAAAATTCTTAATATCATTGTCGATGCTAATATGACAGGCTCGCTAACGGAAAACCCTGCCTCTGAAAACTCAGGCAGTGCAATGATCATCCTGGATCAAACCTCATTTTATGGTGAATCCGGTGGCCAGGTAGGGGACACTGGTACTATCAGTACCGCTGATGCCGAGTTTAAAGTTATAGATACACAAAAAAATGGTGATGTCTTTGTGCATATTGGACAGCTGATTAAAGGCAGCTTTAATGTTCAAGACGTGGTGACTACCCGGGTTAATCCTGAAAAACGTATAGGTATCGCCTGTAATCACTCTGCCACCCATCTTTTACACGCGGCATTGCGCGATATACTGGGTGAGCATGTTCAGCAAAAGGGTTCTCTGGTTGATAATGAAAAACTGCGTTTTGATTTTTCACACTTTGAAGCTATTAATACAGAGCAATTACAAAGTATTGAAACACTGGTTAATCAGCAAATTAGAAATAATCTTTCTGTCGACACAAAGCTCATGGATATAGATGCCGCTAAAGAAAGTGGGGCCATGGCCTTATTTGGCGAAAAATATTCGGAGCAGGTTCGTGTTTTAAGTATGAGTGATTTTTCTGTGGAATTATGCGGCGGCACCCATGTAGAACGTACCGGTGATATTGGTCTGATGAAAATTACTTCTGAGAGCGGTGTTGCAGCAGGCGTTCGTCGTATTGAAGCGGTAACAGGGCAGGGCGCACTGGCTTATATTGAACATAATGAACAGCAAATTGATAATACCGCATCCCTGCTTAAAGCCAATCGTAATTCGCTTTATGACAAAGTTTCAGCACTGATAGAACGTTCCAGAAAACTGGAAAAAGAACTGGAACAACTTAAAGGCAAACTGGCCAATTCACAAGGCAATGAACTGACCGATAATGCCGTTGAAATCAATGGCATCAAAGTGCTGGCGGCTAAGCTCGAAGGTATTGACGCTAAGGGTTTACGTGACACCATGGATAAACTGAAAACTAAGTTGGGCAGCTGTGCTATTGTGCTGGCGGTAGTTAATGGTGATAAAATCAGTCTTGCAGCAGGTGTCAGTAAAGACAGCACACAATTAATTAAAGCCGGTGACCTGGTGAACAGTGTGGCCACTCAGGTGGGTGGTAAAGGCGGCGGACGTCCTGACATGGCAATGGCGGGTGGAAATCAGCCAGAAAACCTGGAAAAAGCCCTTTCTGCTGTTCCATCTTGGGTGGAAAATCAGTTAAAATAAGCGGCTTCCCGAAATATTGCCAAAAACTGGCTTTTTTTATTTATTGCGACTCATTAATATGGCTCTGATTGTTCAAAAATTTGGTGGTACATCGGTCGGTACGGTTGAACGTATTGAAAACGTTGCTGAACGAGTGAAAAAGTTTCGCGATCACGATATTGACATCGTTATTGTTGTTTCAGCCATGAGTGGTGAAACTAATCGATTAGTTGAATTAGCCCATAGCATTGACGAAAAGCCCAATGCAAGAGAATATGATGTCTTACTGTCTACCGGTGAGCAGGTAACCATTGCTCTATTGAGCATGGCTTTGAATAAGCGTGGTGTTCCGGCACGATCTTATACCGGTAGTCAGGTCCATATTCTGACTGACAGCGCTCATAATAAAGCACGCATACTGGATATTGAAGAAAAGCATATGCGTAATGATCTGGAGCAGGGCAGAGTTATTGTTGTCGCCGGCTTCCAGGGTGTTGACGAGCTGGGCAATATCACGACCCTGGGTCGAGGTGGTTCAGATACTACAGCCGTTGCATTAGCGGCAGCCCTTAACGCCGATGAGTGTCAGATTTATACCGATGTGGATGGTGTTTATACTACTGATCCGCGTGTTGTACCTGAGGCCAGACGACTCGATAAAATTACCTTTGAAGAAATGCTTGAAATGGCAAGTCTTGGCTCCAAGGTTTTACAGATTCGAGCAGTAGAGTTTGCCGGAAAGTACAATGTTCCTTTGCGAGTTTTATCCAGCTTTGATGAACCAACATTCAGTGACTCTGAAGGCACCCTAATTACCTATGAGGAAGATGAAATGGAACAGGCATTGATTTCTGGTATTGCCTTTAATCGTGATGAAGCCAAATTAACTATTCAGGGTGTGCCTGACAAACCGGGTGTTGCATATAGTATCTTAGGTCCTGTTGGTGACAGTAATATTGAGATTGATATGATCATTCAAAATATTGGTGCTGATGGAACCACTGACTTTACCTTCACCGTGCATCGCAACGACTACCAGTCAGCAAAAAATGTTCTGGAAACAATAGCCAATGAACTGGGTGCAAGAGAAGTTATCGGTGATGACAAAATAGTCAAAATCTCTCTGGTGGGTGTCGGTATGCGTTCACATGCAGGTATTGCCAGTAAAATGTTTAAAACACTGGCTGATGAAGGTATCAATATCCTGATGATTTCAACTTCAGAAATAAAAATTTCAGTTGTTGTTGATGAAAAATACCTTGAATTAGGTGTCAGAACACTGCATTCTGCTTTTGGTTTGGAACAAAAAGAAATAATTTAAACGTTTTACCTTTGTTGTGCTGTCTATGAAAGATGGTAAAAGTTGCTGTTAATTACTAATGAGCGTTTAGCTCAAATAATATTACTGAATAACAAGCGTATTATTTGCTAAGTGTAAAGGAGAACCATAGTGCTAATTTTAACTCGCCGTGTTGGTGAAACATTGATAATAGGTGATGATGTACACATCACTGTATTAGGTGTGAAGGGAAATCAGGTTCGTATAGGTATCAATGCACCTAAAAATGTTTCTGTACACCGTGAAGAAATTTATGATCGTATTCAACGTGAAAAATCACCAGAAGATGATTTAGACAGCGGCGGGGATGACAGCTAGGCTAATAGGTAGATAAGCCGGCAAAGTTAAAATTGTAGAATAAAAGTCAAAAAAGACTTTACCTGAACGGCAAGTAAGGGTATCCTAGCGTTCAAATTTTGGAGAGGTGGCCGAGTGGCTGAAGGCGCTCCCCTGCTAAGGGAGTATGCGGCTTAATACCGCATCGGGGGTTCGAATCCCCCCCTCTTCGCCATTTACTTTTATGCAAAAGAAGCAAGTTTTATTATCGATTTGGTTGACAAAGCAGCTTCAAAACTTCATAATTCAGCCTCTTTTTAGAGCTAAAAAGACTGATACACATTGCGCTCGTAGCTCAACTGGATAGAGTACTCGGCTACGAACCGAGCGGTTACAGGTTCGACTCCTGTCGAGCGCACCATACAAAACAAAGGCTTACATTCTTTTTAGGTGTGAGCCTTTTTCTTTTCCCACAAGTTTTCCCACAAAAGTTATTCACCTGTTGGTTCAACCCTGTCTGTTTGCTTTAAATAAACAGCTTTGGCTTACATACTCTTAAAGTGCGTTTTATCTGGGCTTTGGTGAGTGAAATTGCTTTGCTCATGTCTGTATATTCCTCTGTGAGTAAGATATGCAGACAAAGCAGATTTAGCTCTGCCTAGCCAGTGTAACACCTTGATACCATTGAGTCTACGGAAAGCCGGGAACGGCAAAACTGGCTATTTAGCCATTTTCGTGGCATCAGGAATATGGTGGTAAAATCATACACTTGGCGGATAAATTGGTAGATGTGAGAGAAGTGTGTTGAATTGCATCTAAAAGTGATCCACTTTACCCCCTAAATTGCACCAAAAAGTGATCCACGTGTAATCCTATCCTGCGAATAAAAAAAGCAGGAGTAAAAAGGAGTGATAGACGTGGCATTATTAAGCGTGATCCGACGCTGGCACCGCCGAGATGGAATGTCCATCAGGGAAATTGCCAAACGAACGGGCTTATCTAGAAATACCGTCAGTAAATATTTGGCAAATAATGAGGTTGACCCTCAGTATTCGAAGTACAAAAAAGCCAGTAAGCTGGATGAATACTCTCAAACACTCACCAGTTGGCTACACAGAGAGTCCAACCGTAGCCGTAAGCAACGACGTTCGGTAAAACAGCTATTTTATAACCTGATCCCTCTAGGCTATACCGGCTCCTATGACCGAGTTGCTGCTTTTGCCAGAAACTGGCGAGTACAACAGCAAGAGGCTGCTCTAAAATCCAGTAAAGGCACCTATGTTCCGTTGCTTTTTGCTTCCGGTGAGGCTTTCCAGTTTGATTGGAGTGAAGATTGGGTAAAGATCAAGGGTAAAGCAACCAAGCTCCAGATTGCTCACTTCAAGTTATCCCACAGCCGGGCATTCTTTCTGCGTGCCTATCCAACACAAACTCATGAGATGTTGTTTGATGCTCACAACCATGCTTTTGTAGTCCTTGGAGGCGTCCCAGAGCGTGGGATATATGACAACATGAAAACAGCTGTCGACAAGGTTGGTAAAGGGAAAAAGCGAGTGGTAAACCGTCGGTTTCAAGTAATGGTCAGTCATTTTATGTTTGAAGCTGAGTTTTGCAATCCTGCTGCCGGATGGGAAAAGGGCCAGGTTGAAAAAAATGTTCGAGATGCCAGGCACAGGCTCTGGCATGAAGCGCCTGCTTTTAAATCACTGGATGAGGTTAATGTCTGGTTAGAAGAACGGTGCAAAATCTTATGGGCTGAGACTCGACATCCTGAGCAAAAGAGACGAACTATTTTAGATGTATGGGAAGAAGAAAAATCCGCATTAATGTCTAAGCCTAAACCGTTCGATGGTTTTGTTGAGCACAGCAAAAAGGTATCCTCCACCTGTCTCATCACCTTTGAGCGCAATCGTTACAGTGTGCCGGCATCCTTTGCCAATCGTCCTGTGAGTCTAAGAGTCTATCCTTATCAGTTGGTCATCGTGGCTGAGTCACAAGTCGTTGCAGAGCATCAAAGGGAGTTTACAAGAGACCATGGTGCTGATGGTAAAACGATTTATGACTGGCGGCATTACTTGGCAGTACTACAGAGGAAACCTGGCGCTCTTCGAAATGGTGCGCCTTTTATGGAGCTACCTTCAAGTTTTCGACAGTTGCAAAAGCAACTTCTAAAGCATCCTGGTGGTGATCGAGAGATGGTCGATATCCTGGCTCTGGTTTTACATCATGATGAACAGCTTCTTGAACAAGCTATTGAGACAGCCCTTAAAAGTGGAAAAGCCTCCAAGCAACATGTGCTGAACTGCTTAAATCGATTACTTGATATACCACATCCACTACCTATGAAAACTCCCCCAGCATTGCAATTGGTTGAAGAGCCAAAAGCCAATACTGGCCGTTATGACAACTTAAGAGGAAAACAGTATGTCCGCTGAAACAATGATTAAGACCATGAAATCACTGAAGCTACATGGTATGGCTCAAAGCATTGCTGAGCTTGATATACAGGGTTCTCCTGTTTATACCCAGTCCATCCGTTTACTCCAACAGCTGATTAAAGCTGAGGTTGCAGATCGTGAAGTACGCTCTATCAAATACCAAATGAAAGTTGCTCGGTTCCCTACTTATCGAGACTTGGGTGGGTTTGACTTTAACGAAAGTGATATTAACGAAGCCCTTGTGAGGTCACTACATTGCTGTGAATTTATGGAACATCACCAGAATGTGGTATTAGTTGGTGGGCCAGGTACAGGCAAAACACACATAGCTACCGCTATAGGCGTTCAAGCCATCCAGCAACATCATAAACGGGTACGATTTTTATCGACGATTGAGCTTGTTAACTTACTGGAAAAAGAGAAGGCTGAAGGTAAGCAGGGGTGCATGGCCAATCGATTAATTTACTCCGATTTAGTTATCCTTGACGAACTGGGTTACTTGCCTTTTAGCCAGGCCGGTGGAGCCTTGTTGTTCCATTTACTCAGCAAACTTTATGAGCGTACCAGTATTGTTATCACAACCAATCTTAGTTTCTCTGAATGGTCAACGGTGTTCAGGGATGAAAAGCTGGCAACAGCATTACTCGACAGGTTAACACACCACTGTCACATCATCGAAACGGGTAATGATAGCTACCGGTTTAAACACTCTGCGAATAACAAGGAGAAAAATCGACAAAAAATCAGGAATTAATACATAATATGACTTAATTGGGTGGATCACTTTTACGTGCAAA
>Ga0209013_10004650_pt1 | contig 11987 bp, 13 predicted proteins | sample Cruoilmetagenom2_FD_187291 | JGI IMG/M metagenome (GOLD analysis project Ga0209013, IMG submission 187291) | Oil polluted marine microbial communities from Coal Oil Point, Santa Barbara, California, USA - Sample 2 (SPAdes) (version 2) | ecosystem: Environmental > Aquatic > Marine > Oil seeps ...
TCCCCGCGTTGATGAGTCCGCGATGGTCCAGATACCGCATGAATCGGGCCTGATAAATCGCCATCAGGGGTCCAAGGCCCATGGAAACCGTGGGGAACTGCCAGAAGTTCGGCATCAGCCACGGATGTGGATACGACGACAATCCGCCCTGTGGCTGTAGTTCGCGTCGGAAGCATTCGAGATTGTCTTCTGACAGTCGGCCCTCGACGAAGGCGCGGATCAGGCTGGTCTTGCCTACGGAAAAGTCACCCAACAGGCACACTTTTTTGCTCAGCTTGCGCACGGTCTTGGTCTCCTATGGGCTTGGGGTTATGATAGCTGGAGGCGGAGGCGCCAGGACCCCCACCCAGCGCCCTGGCACCCAGCCGCTGGGTCCGGCCTCATCCCCCGGTGGCCAGCGGATCAAGTACCAGTCTTGATAAACCGCCACGATTTCAACAGGTAGAGCCGTCAACGCCGATTCCCCGGTCAACGGGCTGCCGGCGCGCGGTTCGGCTCGGAGACGTACATTTCCGATCATGACGCCGAGGGCTATGGTTGGGGCGTCGGTGGGCGTCGGGGTGGGCGTTGGCGTCAGCGTTGGGGTACTGGTCGGCGTGTTTGCCGGCGTGCTGGTTGGCGTATTGGTCGGCGTGCTGGTCGGTGTGTGCGTGGGTGTGTGTGTCGGCGTCGCGGTCGGTGTAGGGGTTGCGGTTGGCGTACTGGTCCAGGTGGCCGTGGCGGACGGCAGCGGGCTCGGCGTGGCGGTGGCAGTTGGTGCGGGCGTGGCGCGTCCCCAGGTGAGGCGCCAGGCGCCCAGGCAGCCCAGGGTCAAGCACAGAAGCAGGATGAGGCCCCCGGCAGCGATGGCGAGCCAGGGAACTCTTCCAGGGGTACCCGGTTCAGCCGGCGCGGCAGCGTCCGAGGCCAGAAGCAAGGGCTGCAAATAGCCCTCGATGCCTGGTAGAGTATCGGGATCGCCCTCATAGTCGCGCAATGCCTGCGAATAGGCCTGGTGTACGTCGCTCAGGGTGTCGTACACCTGATTGTTGAAACCCTTGGGTTGTTCTCCTTCAGTGACGACGGCCAGGTAGGCCCACGGCCCGGGCTCCAGTATGATACGCAGGGTACCGTACTGGATAGCGTCCAGATCGCCCTCTTCTTCGTCGCCAAAAGCATCCTGGGCAAAATCACTGATGGCGGTCAGCATGCCACTGACCAGGTCACGGTCTTGTGCCTGTTCAGGGTCCGAGGACAGATGGGACAGGAGGATGCCCGATTCGCGGTGGATCAAAAAGACTTCTTCCACGCGAAAGGGAAATGACTCGCGGAGCGCCAATTCGGCCACTGGTACGCCCTGCAGGCGCGCCCGGATGGGGCGGGTCAGGCGCTGGATGCCAAATGTACTGCGCAGGTTCTGGTCCACGCGGCGGGCCAGGTCGCGCATGGACTCGGCCACGGCCCTGCGTATCGTCTTGCCAATGATGGGATAAAGAGCGGCAATGATGTCGTCCTGAGAGTCTCTGATCTGGCGGCGGATAGAGGGACCGATGACGGGGGCCAGGGTGTCGGAAACCTCGTCTGGAGCATCGTCGATCTTGCGGGTCAGCGCCGGGGTGATCGCCGACTTGACGGTTTCAATCAGGTACTCGTTGTCTTCCCGCAGCAGGATGTCGCGCAGTTCTGCCAGGGAATCCCCAAGCTGATCCTGATCAGAATCGGGCGGCGGAACGTCGTGCTGGCTTGAGGACACGTTTGCTCCTTGGTTCGTAGAGACTGGCGTCTCAAGGAAGGCGGATCAATCAGACAGGTCGCTGCCGGCAGAGTCATCCAACGGGCCCAGAAGGTCGGCAACGCCGAACTGCTGTTTCAGCCGCCCTCCCATCTCCAGAAGGATGTCACCCATGTCGAGACGACTGGCCTTGTCGTCCTGAAGGGCATCAAGGGCCTCTGTGAACTCGACTCGAAGACTGGACTCCAGCTGATCCAGCCGCTCAGAAAAGGTGCGATCCAGCTCATCGTGACGCCTGCTCTGGTCGGCCTGTTGTTGAGCCAGGGTGGTCCTGAGTTCGTCTAGCTGCTGGCTTAGCAGACCCAATTCGGCTGCTACACGACTAAACTGCCCTCTGTAGTCCTGCATCTGCGGGCCAAAGATAATGTCGCGGATGCGGTCAAGCTCGGTGATGGGGCGATCGGTTGAATCCTGTCTGCCTTCTTCCACACTCATGCCTCTGCTCCTTGGGTCCGAGGTTGTGCGGGGTGTAGAACTACTCTCCTGTACTATTATCAGCAGACCGCAGTACCCGTTCGTAGTAGGCGCTTCAGTGCCGTTCTTCCGGGCTTTCCTGCGCGTGTCAGGGCGCTGAAGCGCCCACTACGAACCTTGGTTGCGGTCCACTAATTATACCTCAGAATAGATTTCTCTGCAAAGGACAGGTTTTACGAGAAACCTCGGAGATCTGGACTGGGTGCGGGTATCGCCAGCGCCCGATAGTTGTCAAACTATGTAGGTTCCTGTATAATGGGCCTGGTGAGGGCTTATGGACTATGTGACACTGCTGCTGGTGGACGACGACCTTGACCTGCTTCGTTTGCTGCGGAGGCGTCTGGAACGGGATGGCTATGAGGTGATAGCCGTCGAGGGGGGGCGACAGGCTCTCCTTGCCCTGGAGCGACGGTTTCCAGACCTGGCCATCGTGGATATCCTGATGCCCGATATGGATGGCTTTCAATTCGCCGCTGAGATCAAGAAGCGGGGGGACATTCCCCTGATCTTTCTATCCAGCGTTGGTGAGACCCGGACCCGGATCGAGGGTATTCGCCGTTACGCAGAAGATTATGTCGTCAAGCCTTTTGACTACCAGGAGCTTCTGGCCCGCGTGCAACGGATCCTGCGCCGCACGGCCGGACCGAGGGCCATTCACGAACCGTTGGTGGTCGTGGACGAGCGCCTGAGCATCGATTTTCACCGGTCAGAGGCGCATACGGCGGCCGGAACCGTTAAGTTGTCGGTCACCGAGGCCAAATTGCTCTACCACCTGGTGCGCAATTCCGGGCAGACGCTGCCAGTGGGCACGCTGGTGGCCAAAATCTGGGGCTATGCCGACGAGACCGGTCCAGAGACCCTGCGCGTGGCCATCTATCGCCTGCGCCGCAAACTGGAGCCGGAACCCTCCAAACCGTACTACGTCCTCACTGACCGTGAGGTTGGCTATCGCTTCATAGCAATCGACAGCCAGTAGGAGAGCCTTTCTTCCGTCTTTGGTGCGGGCGCCGCTTGCGGCGCCCGTTTTCTGATCCCCGCCGGCTCATGCCTCAAGGCGCCCGGAGAACAGCCCATGAAAGGGCATCATATGCTGCCCAGGGAGATCTGAGACTGTAATCTGCGGTGTAACAGTCGTGTGTTACCATGGCATGTGGAGGCCGTCTGGATGCGGGTTGAACAGTTGCCCTACATGGAAGCAGAACAGACCATCCGACTGCGGGCAGCCGGTGTCAACAGCTGCCGTCAGTTGTTGCGCGCCTGCCAACGGCCGGAGAGGTTCCAAAGGCTGGTCAGAGCCACCGGGTTATCGCGGGAGACGCTGGACGACGTCGCGCGGAAGGCTGAGGTCAGCCAAATCCGAGGGGTTGGCACGACAACTCTGGCCCACTTGTTCGAGGTTGGGGTTGATTCCCTGGATGCACTGGCGGCCCGCAAACCGGAATCGCTGCGGGCAGATCTTCAACAGGTCACTGCCCGGCCGCCTAACCTGGCCGTGATCGAGGATTGGATCCTACAGGCGGGGCAGAGGACTATTGGCTGTCCCGAAACACCACCCTTGCAGGCAGGCCTGACATCCAGATAGGGCGAGGGCCAACTGGCGCCCACCAAGTCCCTGACAAAGTAAACGCCTGTTGTTCCAGAGAGGAACAACAGGCGTTTTTCTATTGACTATGATGGCGACCGGCGCTACTTTTTCCCGAACATCCCGCCCAGGCTGCCGCTCATGTCGCCCAGACCGCTCTCATTGCCTTCGAGGATGGAATCTAGTTGGCTGCCATAGGGTTCTGGCAGCTTGTCTTTCACAAAATCCAGGGTCATATCAACTGCCTGCTTGGCTTGCGCCTCGGAGATGCCCGTCTTGCCCGCTATCTGTTTGATCAATTCATCCATCAGAACCTCCCGATATCTTCAAGTTTTCGGGTTCAGTGTACCACAGGCGTGTTACAATGCACATTACAGGCGGTTGTTCGTGAGGCTAGACTTTGCTCAGCGACCGCATTGGCCGGCCAGAACGACCCCCGAGGACGGAGCCAGGTGGGGAACGGGGGCTATGAGCAACAGAGAGCCTGAGCCCGGTCAAAAGCGAGCGCGCCGGAGCGGGGCTGATTTCGGTTGGCGTTCAAGTGATGGTATACTCCATGGACCGCGACGAAGGGGTACTGCGGCCTGCTGAATCTGGGAGTGGCCCGGACAAACCACGCCGGTGTCTTGGCGGTTGGATGTGTAGGATGAGGGTACAGGGAGCCAACATGGATATACGAGCAAGCATGCTACAGATCACTGAGAACGTTGAGCGGGTGATCGTGGGTAAGCGGGATGTCATCGAGCTGTGCCTGGTGGCGCTGCTGTGCGAAGGACACATCTTGCTGGAGGACGTGCCGGGCACCGGAAAGACGACGCTGGCCAAAGCCATCGCCCGCAGCCTGGGCTGCAGCTTTAAGCGGATCCAGTTCACACCCGACCTTTTGCCAGGCGACGTGACGGGCATTCTCTATTTCAATCAGAAGGAACAGGAGTTCGAGTTCCGGCCAGGGCCTATCATGACCCAGGTAGTGCTGGCCGACGAAATCAACCGGGCCACTCCCCGGACCCAGAGTTCCCTGCTGGAGGCGATGCAGGAACAGCAGGTGACGGTAGACGTGGAGACGCTGAAACTGCCCCGCCCCTTCCTGGTGTTGGCCACTCAGAATCCCATCGAGCTGGAGGGTACCTTCCCCCTGCCGGAGGCACAGGTAGATCGATTCTTGATCCGGATCGCCCTGGGCTACCCCAACGAGGAAGACGAAAACGAGATCCTGCTGCGCTACGAGCGGGAAGACCCGCTGGAGACTCTGGAGCCGGTGGTCCAGGCGGAAGAGCTGCTGGCCATGCAGCAATACGTACGGACGATGCGGGTCGAAGAGTCGGTTCGGGAGTATATCGTCAAGGTGGTTCGGGCTACGCGGGAGCACAACGGGGTGGAGCTGGGCGTGAGCCCGCGGGGTACGCTGGCGCTGTACAAGACGTCGCAGGCGCTGGCCGCCATCCGGGGCCGCGACTTTGTGATCCCCGACGACGTCAAGCTATTGGCTCCCGCGGTCCTGACCCACCGTATCATCATCAGCCCCCAGACGCGCCTCAGGGGCCGGCGACCAGAGGAGGTCATGGTGGAGGTCGTGAATACGGTACCGGTGCCGGTGGAGGACTGAGGGCGCGCTCAAGGACGGCATCGAAGCCTGTGGATGGGCCGGATCGGGATGAGCCAGAGAAGGATGCGGAAGGATCTGTCTGCGCCGGATTCAGGCTAGACCGAGAGCTTTCGGCTGTCAGCGGCCAACAGCCAGCCAAGGCCAGGCTGCTGGCTCGCGTCATTCAAACTGCTCCAGAAAGTCAAGTACCTCCTGGAGCACCTGTTCCTCGGTCAGACCACCGGTGGGCAGGTAGAGGTCGCAGTGGGCGCGAGCGTGGCGCAGGCGGTGATGTTCCACATCCAGGTAGGCCTGGTCCCAGCCGGCGCCCGAACGGCCCCGCTTCCAGGCCTCGGCCAGGGTGACATCGAGGTAGACGAGCAGATCTGGCGGGTTGAGGCGCTGCCACATATCGGGCACGTAGGAATGGTCCTGAGCGGCCGAGTGGGCATCGCAGCCCAAGGCCCGCAGCTGGGCCACCAGCACGCTCTTGCCGGAGGCACAAGGCCCCACCACTTTGATACGCATGTTCCCCCGAACTGCGAATTGAACCATCCGGACTGAGAAGCCTGATAAAGTTGACCTGCGGGATCCCCCTCAGTTCAGGCGACCAATAGGTTCAAGCCCATAACTTTCCGCTCAGATGGGCAGGCGCACCGACAGCCGGCGCACATCGTCGGGCTGCCGGCGGGCGACGACCGAAACGACGACCACCGTCACGTCATCCCCGGGACGGCCGCGATCCATCTCGACGGCGCGGGCCAGCAACGCATCGGCCAGAGAGCGGGCATAGGCGCCGGCGGGGCGGTCCTGCAACTGGCGGCGCACAAAATCTTCCACGTCGAGCCGTTCTCCGTAGCGGACTCCGGCCGACAGCACGCCATCGGTGAATACGACGACGTCCATCTCGGGCGAGATGGGCAATTCGGTGATGACCGGCCGGGTCCGGGAATGGATGCCGATGGCGCTGCTGGGTTCATCCAAAAAGCGTACCTCGCCCTCCGCGCCGTGGGCGAGCAGCACCGGGCAGTGGCTGTTGCGCGAGACGACGATGGTACGGGTCAGCAGGTCCACGGAGAGGATGTTGAGGGTGGCCGAAACCTGCCCGCCGCGCAGGGTACGCAGATAGTCGTGAGCAGCGCGCGCTGCGGCGCCATCGCGAACACCGTCGGCCAGGAGCGACACTGCTTTCCGAGCGACGATGTTACTGATCGCCTTGGCTGATTTGCCGCTGCGCTGGCCATCGACGACAACCAGCGACAGACCACCGTGAGGTCGCTCGATCAGTTCTACGCTGTCGCCGCTCTCGCTGACAGCGTATTTGCTGACCTTGGCCACGGCCACTTCAAGCTCAAGTATTGGGACAAGATCCATGGCTGCCGGCACGCTCCTGTTCTCGAATGGTGAGGACCTCACCGAGATGCCGCCATTATACCGTACCTGGGTCCAGGAGGCAAGCGCCGGCCTGGAGGGCCAGCGTATTGATCCGGACAGGTATGTGGAGGCGCCTCAGGAACCTCGCCCTGGCAGATCTGGGCTGGAGGGCGCTGGATCGAGGGCCCGTCAAAGCTTGCAGGAGGATTGCTGTACTGTCGGGGCCGTGGTATAATGGCGCGCTGTATGGCAGATAAGGCGCTGGTCGTATGGTTCTTGGCGCCATTGGAGCGCGCTGAAGCAGGTCCTGAGTGTATCCTGAGGCTTCGAAGGACCTGTCGAAGGGCGCGCACTACAAAGCGTCTCTGTGCCATGGGCCCCGTCTGGGACCGATCAGACTGCCCGGTATGGAAAAGGAACCGTAGGGTATGAATTCGAGACACTGGATCCTCGTTGCAGTTTTGTTTGTGGCGGCTTGCCTGTTGGTGTCCATCGTGGCGGGCGTGGTGCTGGTACAGAATGTTCCTGGCGCTGCCCGGCTGGTCCGTGGAGATCCGGCCAGCCCGACGGCGGCGCCCACGCTGCGAGCGACCTTTACCCCTTTGGTCCCCATCGCGACGCTGACCCAGCCTGCGTCGCCTGCGCCCGCGATCACGCCTAGCTCAACGCCAACCTCGATGCCAAGCCCTACCGCGCTTCCCGGTGAACCCGCAACCAGCGCCCCTGCGGCCGGGGCTGCCACGGATGAGCCCTCCGCCACGCCCACCCTGGAATCACCAACCCTGGAACCACCAACAGCCACTCCGGTACCGGCAACGGCTCCGCCCACAGCCACGCCGCGGACGCAGTGGATTGCTTTTGAGACCGAGCGGGGAGAATTGGGGGACTATGAGGTGTTTGTCACGGCAACCGACGGCTCGCGATCGAGCAACTTGACCCATTCGTGGGCCGACGACGTCGCTCCGGTCTGGTCGCCGGATGGCCTGCGCATCGCCTTTGTCTCCTTCCGGGACACCCTGGCCGGGCGGTGGGACATGGGGCCTGGCTCGATCTGCGTGATGGATTTTGATCCTGTTTCCGGCGTGGGTGGGGGCAGTGTGCGATGCCTGACGGACAAAGAGGGCAAGGATGGGTGGCCGACCTGGTCGCCGGACGGCGGGCGCATCGCTTTTGAGAGCGACCGCAGCGGCAATTGGGACATCTGGGTGATGAACGCCGACGGCTCCGGATTGACCAACCTGAGCCGCAGCCCCGAGGACGAAGTGTACCCTGCCTGGTCGCCCGACGGCAAAAAGATCGCCTTTACGTCCAAGCGGAGCGGGAACCTGGATGTGTGGGTGATGAACAGCGATGGAACCGGGCCGGTGAACCTTACCCAGAACCCCAAACGGGACCGGTATGCGATGTGGTCGCCGGACGGTACCAAGATCGCGTTCAATACAAACCGGGATGGGGACCAGGAGATCTATGTCATGAACGCCGACGGGTCAAACCAGACCAACGTCTCGCGAGCTCCCAAGACCATCGAGGGACTGGCCGACTGGTCACCGGATGGCAAGCGCCTGGTGCTCTACAGCGACCGTCCCGGCAACAAGGATGTCTTTGTCGTAGATTTGGCTTCCAACCAGTGGACCAACGTCACCAACCATCCTGCCAGCGACGAGTTCTGCACCTGGTCGCCCTGAGGGGCTAGCCGCTTCCGGCCAGCAGGGCGAGAACTACCCCCCCGGCCATGACCGAACCGATCTGGCCCGCCGTGTTGGCCCCCATGGCGTGCATCAGCAAAAAGTTGGAATGGTCTTCCTCCATCGCTACGCGGTGTACCACGCGGGCCGACATGGGAAAGGCGCTGATGCCTGCGGCGCCAATGAGAGGGTTGAATTTGTTGCCGCTCAAGATGCGCATGAGCTGGCCAAAGAGCACGCCTCCGGCCGTGTCTAGGACAAAGGCCACGATGCCCATGGCCAGGATGCCGATGGTCCTCCAGTTGAGAAATTGCTCGGCCGTCATCGTAGCGCCGATGGCCAGCCCGAGGAAGATGGTGACAATATTAGCCAGCTCGTTCTGAGCAGCGTTGCTGAGGCGCTCGACGACCAGCGCCTCACGCAGCAGGTTGCCAAACATCAACATGCCGATGAGGGGCACCGCCAGGGGCACAAGCGCCCCGGCTATGAGGGTCACGACGATGGGAAAGAGGACGCGCGTCAGCCTGGACACCGGCTTTGAAGTATAGGGCATCCGGATGCGGCGCTGTTCTTTCGTGGTCAGCGCGCGCATGACGGGTGGCTGGATGACAGGCACCAGCGACATGTAGGAATAGGCCGCCACGGCGATAGGGCCCAACAAGTGGGGCGCCAGCTTGCCGGCCACATAGATACTGGTCGGGCCGTCAGCCGAGCCGATCATGCCGATGGACGCCGCTTCGTTTATGTCAAACCCAAAGAGCGTGGCCAGCAGCAGGGTGCCAAAGATGCCGAACTGTCCAGCGGCGCCGAGAAAGGCCATCTTGGGATTCTCCAACAAGGGCCCAAAATCAGTCATGGCCCCCACGCCAATAAAGATCAACAGGGGGAACAGCTCGGTGAGGATCCCTGCCCTGAAGAGAATGTCGAGCAGGCCGTCGTGCTCGCCAATGCCCATGCCGGTCAGCGGGATGTTGGCCAGGATACAGGAAAACCCGATGGGCAGCAGCAACACCGGCTCGTATTCCTTGGCTATGGCCAGGTAGATCAACGTCCCGCCCACAGCCATCATCACCAGGCGGCCCGGCTCGGTGAACAGGGTACCCAACCCCGCAGTCAGCACATCAAAAACGGTCGCCCAATCCATAGACCCGGCCCCCTATTCCACAACAAACAAGAGGTCGCCATGGTCGACGGTCTGCCCGTCGTGGACCTGGACCTGGCGCACAGTGCCGGCACGGAAGGAGCGAATGGGACTCTTCATCTTCATCGCTTCCAGAGCACAAAGGACCTCGTCTTGCTGCACCAGGTCGCCGGCCTGGACGGCGATGTCCAGAATCGTGCCCGGCATCGGGGCCGTCACCTGGGATGATCCGGCCTCGGCTGCGGCCTCAGCGCCGGAGACTGGGGTATGGTCAGAACCGGCTGGAGAGGCGCCGGCTTTTTCCGCCGGCTGCATGTCGACGCTGAATGTCTCGCCGTCGACGATGATCGTCAACGGAGATTCCTGGGAGTCACCCACCTCCACGTTATAGGACTTGGCGCCTATGGCGACGCGGTACCTTTTCACCGGTATGTTCCCCTTTCCTCCAGGCAGCCACACCCTTGTTGGGCCATGTCAGGTGTCACCGGCCCGAGGTCGTCTGGCCTTTGCGATCCACTTGCTCGCGGGTACGTCTTCTATGGTCGGCGGACCAGCGCCTGGGCGCGATGGGATGCTTGCCAGGAGCTGGTCGTTTCCGATGGGCGGGCAACATCCCAGGCGCCGGCATCGTGGCTCTCGCCGCCAGCCCTGGCCAAAATCATGGCGGCCACCATGGCTGCTACCACGGCCCGTTCTTCCGACTCGGCCCCGGGCTCAGGCGCCTTGTCTTTGGAAGTGGGCCTGGGGCGCAAGAAACGTCCCATCAATATGATGGCCAGCACGATCAACCCCAAGGCCAGGAACACAAGTCCCATACCCACAACGGTGATGGCCAGGCCCTGGAGCACTGTATCCAGATTCAAGATCATGCCTCCCTACAAGAACTGGTCACGGACCAAGTCGGACTCCAGGCCTGGAGTCCGACTTGGTACGGCATTGGTACAACGATCAAAAGTACATGTATTTGTTCCATACCTTGGGTGCGCTGGCCCCCTCCAGCAGGGTAAAGGCCAGGTACCGGGGCCGGCGCGGCTGGCAACGCAGCGGCATCCGCGCTTCGTCAGGCGTGCGACTGCCCTTGCGGCGGTTGCACGGTCCACAGGCAGTGACCACGTTGTCCCAGCGAGTCTCGCCCCCTCGGGAGCGGGGCAATACGTGATCGATGGTCAATTGGGCCCTGCTGAGCCGGATGCCGCAGTATTGACAGGCATAGTGGTCGCGGGCCATGACGGTCCGGCGAGAGACAGGCAAGGAGAAGCGTCGGGGGATGCGCACATAGTAGACCAGACGGATGACGAGGGGCACAGGCAGAGCGAGTTGTTCGGAGCGCAACCAAGCCTCAGTTGCTTCCACAATTTCCGCCTTCTCCTTGAGAAGAAGAAGCACGGCGCGGCGCACTGAAACCACATTCAGCGGCTCGTAGGTTGCGTTCAGAACCAACACAGGGTTCACGGTCCGCCCTTCTTTTCCTCCACCAATGCAGGGGGCAAGCCATCACCTAACCAACCAGTGGGCCCTACAGGATTCGAACCTGTGACCAACCGGTTATGAGCCGGTCGCTCTGCCGCTGAGCTAAGGGCCCCAGACTCGGGGGCGAGGATTCGAACCTCGATATAGGGTTCCAAAGACCCTTGTCCTGCCATTAGACGACCCCCGAACGCGTGAGCGGAGCCATTTTAGCACAAGTGCTATGAAACTGCAAGCGAACTCCCGCATTGAGTTGGGGCGAACACATTCGAGATGAAGGAGAGAATGCGACATCTTGACAGCAAGTGAGAACCACGCTACACTGGCTCCAGGCTATCCTATCGACAGTCGATGATCGTGCAGCGGTTGAAAGGCAACCCAGTGTGGCTTTCCTGCCCATTTGTCCCACACATATTGGATGGAACGATGACATCAGACTTGTCACAACTGCAACGCCTCAAGGTGCTGAACCTACGCGAGCATATCGAAGGCCTGGTACGCAGTGCAATCCTTGGGGGTAGCCGAATCGCTGGCGCACCGGGGGCTAAGCCATAGCCGGGCCGGGTTGTACGCACCTCCGGCACCGAAAGAGTTCGAGTAACGCGAACAAGCCCTTTGAGGTTGCGGAAAACCTCCGAGGGCTGAAGAACGGAGGGAACCTTGAAGACGCTGGATCTCATCGTACAGGGGGACGTCGTTCTCCCGGAAGGAACCATCAAAGATGGCATCGTGGGCATCCTGGACGGAAGGATTGTCAGCATCTTTGACGAAGCGGCGACCCCACCCCATCGGGATGCCGTGCGGGTGACAGGCCAGTATGTCCTGCCGGGCATGATCGACGGCCACGTGCACTGCTTCAGCACGCCCAACGAAGGCTTCACGGATGCCACACGGGCCGCAGCGGCGGG
>Ga0209013_10004651_pt1 | contig 11984 bp, 6 predicted proteins | sample Cruoilmetagenom2_FD_187291 | JGI IMG/M metagenome (GOLD analysis project Ga0209013, IMG submission 187291) | Oil polluted marine microbial communities from Coal Oil Point, Santa Barbara, California, USA - Sample 2 (SPAdes) (version 2) | ecosystem: Environmental > Aquatic > Marine > Oil seeps ...
GTTTAACTTGGTACTCATTATATGCTCGTCCAACTAAGGAATCAATTCTCGAACTAGCCTGATCTTGAAGACTTGCCATAACAGGATTGTATTTCTCTTTAATAGAAGCAACAGTAGCACTATTTCCAGGGGGAACTGTTGAACCATTACCTGTAGAACCTCCAGTATCACTAGAAGAATCTTCACTAGTTTTGTCGGTAGAATCTGAATCTGTATTATTTCCAGTAGAACCTTCAGTACTTCCTTTAGAACCAGAGTTACTTCCATTTGTTTCTCCGCTATTACTATTTGTTTCGCTACTAGTGACGGTAGAACTCTCATCTTCAGCTGCATCGGTAGAGTTAGTCGAATCACTAGTTTCTTCATTATTAGAAGTAGTATTGAGTGAATTTTCGTTTGGTGAAGAATTCGAAGCTGAATTTCCATTCTTATTGGTTTCAACTTTATCAGACTCAATAACATTTCCGTCTTCATCTAATTCAATAGAAGACCCATCGGGTAACTCTATTTTAAAAGTTTCCCTTGTGATTTCTGTAACCTCGGAATCCGCTGTATCGTATTCCTTAAACTGGAATATGTATATTACATAGGCTGCGATTGCTAATAATATTACTATGAGTATTAAAAGTATTTTTTTCCAAAGTTTCATTTTCATTTTTTGTTTCGACATGATTAGCACCTCCATAAACTACCTATTAGATTACCATGAAAATAATAATATTCACATGAGAACGATAGACTATATGTTGAAAATATTTTAAAAAACTATATTTATTACCATATTTAATTGTAATAGCATAATATTGGTCTATAATAGAATAATAATATCTAAAAAATACAAGAGGTGATTAAATGAGGAAGAAAATTAATCAAAAGAAAGTATTTAAGGGAATAATGGTAGGTGCTGTAGCATTTACACCAGTAATAGCGATTGGAATGAATGTTGAGAAAGCAAATGCTGCAGGTGAAGCTACAGCTCAATCTATCGCAGCTGAATACTACTCTTCGGAAATGACGCAACAGAAAAAAGAAATATTAGACATAATTTTGTCGAATGTACGCGCTAGTATCGGAGATTTCATTGTAGACGGTTCTGTTGAAAGCGAAAGTCAACTTGCAGGAGATTTGAATCAATATCTATTAGATGTTCCATCTTCTTCATCTCAAGGGGATTTACAAAGCAAACTTGAACGTAATTTCAACCTTTTTGTTGACGCTGAGAGTGGAAATGTCCCTGATACTAAAATGGTTCAAAATTTAGTGAACTATATTGCTTCTACTCAAGGATCCATTTTAAATGACCTTCAAAGTACGAATCTTAATAGCAGTTCTGACCTTTTAGCTTTTTTCAATCAAACATTTGACACGTTGGAAAATAACCGATCTTTACATGATGTTTCTTCTATTATTGCATTCCCTAACCAAGAAACAGATGCTTTAATATCCCGTATTTTCAATGACGTAGATAATTATTTGAATCCAAGTCCAGAACCAGAAGAGCCAATTTTAGATAATGGGCAAGGGGAAGTTTCGACTGGCTCAGAAAATGTTGAAGAAAATCCAGAACAAGTAATTGAAGTAATTAATCAAGCTGAAACTGTAGATGAACTTGTGATAAATGTGTCTGAAAGTGCCGAACAAGTGAGTGTTCCGGCTTCAATTTTCCTAGCATTAGCAGAAAAAAACACAGATGCAGTTGTGATTTTAAAAATTGATGAAGGTTCATATGAAATTCCAGTTTCTACAATTGATCTTGTGTCATTAGCTGAAGAGTTGGAAGTAACTTCAGTTGAACTGAAAGTAGTTATTGTAATTAAAACTGTTCAAACACCAGCTTTAGTAGATGCACAGTATGAAATTCTTTCTCCTTCAATTGAGTTTGAAATTTCAGTTGTAGCTCCGAATGGTGATTCTATACCAGTCAACTATTTCCCACACCCAATTAAACGAACAATTAACGCATTCCAACCACTGGATACATTAACTACGGTAGGGGTAACAGTAGTTAACGGACAAGTACGAGGAGTTCCGACATTTGTAACAAATGAAAATGACATGAAATCAGCAAATATTTACCGTTCAAGCAACTCAACATATACTTTAGTGGAAAACTTCAAAACATTTAGTGATGTTGATAATGGAGCGAATTGGTCTGAAGAGTATGTTGAAAAACTTGCGTCAAGAATGGTGATTAATGGAACTACCGCAACTGCTTTTTCTCCTGGAAAATCAATTACGCGTGGTGAATTTGCGGCTATGTTAGCACGAGGATTAGGTTTGGAAGCAGAAAATAAAAATGTTCCATTTAGTGATGTTTCTTTAAATCAAGCAATCAACAAAAATGGTGAAATTGCTGCAGTTTTTGAAGCAGGAATTATTGATGGGTACCACGACGGGAAATTCCGTCCAGAAAAATCTATTAGCCGTAGTGAAGCTGCCATTATGATTAGTAAAGCTCTATCTTATTATGGTGAAGATAAACTAGATTTCAACACTTCAAAAGATGTTACCGATTTTAAAGATTGGAAATCAATTGGAAAATCTTCAAAGAATCATATTGAACGTGTATATGAAGCTGGGTTTATTAATGGCTATAGTAATGGACAGTATCGACCAGACAATACCGCAAATAGAGCAGAAATCGCTAAAATATTGTATAATTATTTAGCGGAAATTGAATTTATTAACTAATTATTTTAAGACACATGTCAACATGTGTCTTTTTTTTATGACCTTTTCACCAGAAAAAAGTGTAATTTTATGAAAAATTATCATTTTATGTGGAAATATAGACCAAATGAAATATAGAATTTTCCATTAATTTAATGTAGACTACCTAATAGAAAAGAGAATTAGGAGGAAATTTGTTTTGAAAAAATTGCTTGTTGTGTGCTTTATGACGATGTTGATATTGGCTATCTTGCCAGCCAAAGACTCTGATGCAAATACAATATTTACTGATGTTGGAACTTCTCACCGTGCCCAGGCCGAGATTTATTACTTAGTTCAAGGGAAAATAGCGAGTGGAGTTTCTACATCACAATTTGCACCTGATCGTTTAGTAACACGTGCTGAAGCTGCTATTTTTTTAGGTCGTGCATTAGGAATTAATGGAGAGAAAAAATCGACGCAATTCCCTGATGTATCATCATCTCACACTGCCTCTGGATACATACAAGGAATGGTTGATAAGGGTATTATTCAAGGCTATGGTGATGGCAAATATTATCCCAACTCAACATTAACTAGAGGACAGATGGCAATATTGATTAGTCGCTCATTTAATTATGGAGCTGATTCATCTTCTACTGCATCAACAGCATTAATTAATCGTGGTATTTCTGATGGAATTGCAGACGGAACATTCGGAGCACAATTAACACTGAAACGTGCGGATTTTGCTGTTTTTATAACTCGTGGAATTAATAATAAATTTAGAACTTATCAAAATATCCCTTTTACACAAAAGTTTTATGTTAATACAAATGATCTTAATTTCCGCACTGGACCTAATACTAGTTTTGATTCCATCACAAAATTAAATAAAGGACAACTCGTGGAATACGCATACTCTATTGGTGAATGGTCTTATGTTCGTGCGAATGGACAAGCTGGGTTTTTACACAGTTACTATCTTCAATTGGATAAACCTAATGTAACCACTCCTTTACCGGTACCTCCTGTTACTACACCAGGGGAGAAGTTGAGTGATCTAGTGGTCATTATTGATCCAGGTCATGGAGGTACTGATCCAGGCGGTGTAGGTAATGGATTCCAAGAGAAAAATGTGGTTTTAAACGTTGCAAGACATATGAATAATTATTTTAGTAACGTACCTATTCAAGCAAAAATGACTCGTACAGGTGATACCTATCCAACTCTACCAGAACGTATGGAATTTGCTGAGAAAAATAAAGGCGACGTATATGTTAGTCTACATACAAATGCCTTGAATGGTGCAGCAAATGGTACAGAGACGTTTTATTATGCTAAAACAGCATCAACAAACCCATACGTCAAAGAATCTCGTGCACTTTCAATTTACTTGCAAAATAGAATGATAGAAACGTGGAAATTAACTAATCGTGGAGTCAATCCATTTGGATATGGTAATCTTCATGTTCTTCGAGAGAATACAATGCCGGCAGCTTTAATTGAAATGGGCTTTTTAGATAGTCCAATCGATATTAAATACATTAGAGAAGAAGCAGAGCGGAAAAAAATGGGTCGCGCATTATTTCTTGGTGTCCTAGACTATTACTACCATTATGAGGGACGTACAGATATGAAACCATTGTACTCAACTGTAAATGGCTCGCCAAGCTCAAAACTCCATTAATAGAATAAATAAGCTCTGGATATTATTATCCAGAGCTTATTTTTGAATTTTTAGTTATAATTAAGGAAATTTAAGGTGTAAATGGAGGAGTTATCAATGCTTAAGACAATTATAGGTTTATCATTAGGTTTAGGAATTTTTCTTCCTATACATAGCGATGCAGCAACTAAAACTTCTTATTTAATATATGGCGATGAAGAAAAAATTGAAGAAATCAAGAACAGTTCTTATACAGTAACAACAGAATTTGATGTTATTCCAATGATCGAAGTGAATTTGACTATTGAAGAAAAAAGTGAAATAGAGGAGTCTTTTCCAACTGTTGATATATCAGAAGTAAATACTTATGAAACTGCTTCCTCGAGTGATAGAGTACCTTTCCAATTTAAGTTAGTAAAATCAGAACCAGAAATGACCTCACCATATACAGGATTAGGTGTGAAAGTTGGAGTGATTGATTCAGGAATAGATGTTAATCATGCTGACTTAAAAGTTGTTGGTGGTATTTGTACACTTAATTTGAATTGTTCACCGGGAATTTCATATAATGATAATTTTGGTCATGGGACCCACGTTGCGGGAATTATTGCTGCTTTAAAAAATGATTATGGCATGATTGGCATCGCCCCCAATGTGGAGCTGTTTGCCATAAAAACGATGAATAAAAATGGGGGAGGAAACACAACGGATATCGCCGAAGGAGTTGAATGGGCAATTCAACAAAAGATGGACATTATTAATATAAGTATAACTTCTGATAATAATGATTTAGCTTTAAAAGCGATGATTCAAAAAGCACATGAAGAAGGAATTTTAATTGTTGCAGCAGCAGGAAATGAAGGGCTTTCACAACAAATAGATAGTGTTAAATATCCAGCAAAATACCCTGAAGTAATAGCCGTATCTGCTACTGATGAACTTAATCGGAAGTTAGATCAGTCTTCAGAAGGACCTAAAGTTGAACTTGCAGCTCCAGGAGTTGATATCCTAAGTACCTTTCCATCTTCTCTAGATGTCAATGATGGTAAAAAAGATGGCTTTACTACATATTCAGGTACTTCGATGTCTTCTCCACATGTAGTTGGAATTTTGGCACTTTATAAAGAAAGATTTCCGACAATGAGTAATAATAAATTAAGAGAGTTGTTAACAACAACTGCTTTAGATTTAGGAACGGCTGGAAGGGACCCTAAATTCGGATTTGGTTTAGTTCAATATAGTGATAACATTCTAAACTTGCCTTTACCTATTTTAGAAGAAAGTAATGGTAAGATTTTAATAAAATTCAATAATACAGATCAACTAAAATCAAGTACGTTGAAGATATTCGATCAACTAGTCATACCTTCAAAAGAGAATGAATGGGAATTATATAGGTTAGCTGGAGACTATCCAATATATATCGAATACGAAACAGTAAAGGGTGAAATATTCTCTGAAAAAATGATTACAAAAGTATCAAAACCTACTTTTAACGATGTGAATAATCGAAAGTGGTATGCATCACCCATTGCCTACTTAGCATATGAAAAGATAATTAATGGTCGTTTAGATGGAACTTTTCTACCAGAGCAAAATATCAAACGAGCTGAAGCTGTTGCATTGGTTGGACGAGTTTATGGGTTAAATGGGGAACAACGTAAAACGGTTTTTATTGATGTTAATCCTTCCAGTTTTGCTTCAGGATATATACAATCTGCATTCGAAGAAAATCTATTATCAGGTTTCCCAGATGGTTCGTTTAGACCAGAACAAAATGTTACACGAGCAGAAATGGCCATATTATTACACAATGCTTATTCTTTTAGTACAGATCCCAATCTTGATGTACCATTTTCTGACGTTAGCACGGGGATGGTAAGTTATGAAGCTATTCAAGCTTTATTTTTTTCAAATATTACAAAAGGATATACGGAAACACAATTTAAGCCAGATTATCACATAAACCGCGCAGCTTTTAGTGTGTTTCTAGCAAGATCTGAGAGAAACGATTTGTTTAAATAGCATACAAAAAAGAGTAGGAACAGTCATTTGTTCCTACTCTTTTCATTTTTGCGAATAATTAAATTATTTGTCACACAACTGTAATCTAAACGTAAAGTTATTAACGTGAAAAATCTGATATTATTTAAAACAGTTAGAAAAAAAGAGAAGAATCAAAATATGACATTTTGATTCCAAAAATTACATGAGGTGGAAAATGAAGAAACGTATTATTCAGATGATGATTGCTGTGTTACTGATCTCAGTGGCGCCATTTATGACGACTCAAGCCAGTGCTGCAACAGGAAATGAAATCGTGAACTACGCTAAACCATTACTAGGCATAAAATATCAATATGGTGGTTCGACTACATCGGGATTTGATTGCTCAGGATTTACATCTTATGTTTTCAAAAAAGCAGGTATATCTTTACCAAGAACAGCTGCTTCTCAATATGGGGAAGGAACTTCTGTTTCAAAATCGAATTTACAAGCTGGAGATTTAGTGTTTTTTAATAACTTAGGATACACTTCTCACGTTGGAATATATGTAGGAAATAATCAATTTATCTCTGCAACTTCTTCAAAAGGAATTGCCATTGTTAGCATAAATGACCCTTATTACTGGGGGAAATATTATATTGGTGCTAAAAGATTAACAAACTCAGCTGTGACAACAGTATCAGCGCCAAAGCCAGTTGTTCTACCTCCTGTAACTAATGGTAACTTTAAAGATGTTCCAACATCACATGCAGCATATGAAGCAATCAAAAGTTTAAATGTGGATGGCATTGTTGGAGGTTTTGAGAATCAACAATTTAAACCTGAGGCTGACGTTACACGTGGTCAAGCGGCAGCAATGGTAAACAGAGTTCTTAAATTAACTCCAAAAGCGAATTCTAAATTTGGAGATGTTGGTACTACACATCAATTTGCAAAAGATATAACGGCTATGAACGAAAAGGGAATAATTGAAGGATATACAAACGGGAAATTTGGAGTTAACGATATGCTAACAAAAGCTCAGTTGGCAATAATTTTAGAACGAGCATTTAAAATAACTGAGGCTGCAGATAATCAAGCACATGTTGCAGCAATCTACCATGATGTAACTACGAGCTATTGGGCACATGATTCAATCGTCGCTTTAAAAGCAATTGATCAAACTACTGTATTCCAAACATCTAAGTTTTTAATCAATGCAAAAGCTTCTCGTGCAGAATTTAGCGCAGCTTTATATAGTTCTATTGAAGCACAATAGTTTCGAATTTTCATTGAGCCGTTTCTCATTCCATGAGGAATGGCTCTTTCTTTACTATTTTACCCATAAAGACTTTTTCTAAACCTTTTTTTCGTTTAAGATAGTAGAGACTAAGATTAGGAGGAAGATATTTGAAGAACTTTACATCTATTAAATGCTTTACCATATTTTTAGCATTTGTGATTTTAACATTTTCTCAACTAACAATTGTCCATGCAGATGAACTTAAAGGCCGCACCTTGGAAAACGAATTAAGGGTAATGATGGAAAAAGGTATTTTAACTGGGTATGAAGATGGCAAAATCAGACCAGAAGAAGCAGTAACTCGTGGGCAATTTGCAGCTTTCATTGCAAGAGCACTTGATCTTCCTGAAGGATTGCCAGCTTTCTCTGACGTCCCATCTAGTTTGAATTTAGCTCAAAATATTTACAAGGTGAACGCAGCAGGACTGATGGAAGGTTCTAGCGATAATACGTTTAAGCCAAATGAATTAATAACGCGCGAACAATTAATGATTTCAATGACTCGTGTTTATGCATACACAAAAATGGAACTGAAAGAAGAGAGAATTGATTTCTCAGATGCTGATGAATTTATCTCTTCAGGTGGCATACGTGCAACATTCAATTCTATTCATTATAAAGTGACAAAAGGAATGTTAAATGAGGATGGTGTAACATTTAGATTTGAACCTAAATCAGATGCCACTCGTGAACAAGCAGCAGCTTTTCTGTACCGATTTTTAGAAGCAAAAGAAAGTTATGTTCCTCCTGTAATAGTGGTGCCGCCAGTTGAACCAGAACCACCTGTAGAACCGCCAGTTGATCCGACACTCTTTCAATTAGCGACAATTTCAAGTGGTAAATTAGTGAAAACCACAAATACATATCAAACATATGAACAGGCTCTTGCAGCTTTTAATAGTAATTCAAATTTCGAAGCACTATATCGTGGAGACGAAATTATGAAAATTAAACCAGGTGGAATTGCATTTGGAAACAATAAAACAGCAACTGGTGGAATCGCAAACACGAATGTTTACTTTGACACTAACTTTACGCAGCAAGCAACCTATATGGAACGTGGTAGAGAAATGAGATACTTAGATTCAAATGCTGAATATATTCGTGTTCAGGTTGCTGCAACAATTGGTTATGTGAAACATTCAGAAACTGATTTAAAACCAAAGTCTCTTTTACTTCAAAGAGATTATTATGATGTTAGTCAATGGGGAACGTTGATCCATCATATAGTAAACCATTACACTAATAAATCTACTAGCTATGCAATTGGACCAGCCCCAACTTTCTTAATTAAAGGTATCCCTTATTATAGCCATGACAGTGTTCATTTTATAAATGAAAAAGGACAAGGCGTCGGAACGAATTTACCTTACTTCCAATATCTATCTGCTAGAACAACAACTAGTTACACAGCAGAAGAATTAGATGCACATATTTTTAAGTTATTAACTGAGAAGTATGGTGTTAGAGCATCAGAATCTAAATTAATGGGCATGGGTGCGCATTTTAAAAAGTTAGAACAAGAAAAGCGAATTAATGCTTTACTTATCTTATCTCTTGCCATCCACGAAAGTGCATATGGTATGAGTGATCGTGCATTACAATGTAATAATCTTTTTGGGTTACATATTTATGATTCTGTAACTAAAACCTGTCCTAAAGATGGGACATTTGAGTCTCCCGAGGAGGGAGCAAATAAATTAGTAGATAATTTCTGGAATTCACGTTATGTCAATCCTGAATTTTTGGGAGTTCCTGCACGAAACATGGGAGCTGCATTTGGGAATAAGACCACTGGATTCAATGTTAACTATGCTTCTGACCCTACGTGGGGAGCAAAGGCTGGCGCACATATGTTGAAGTTAGATGCTGACTTAGGTGGAAAAGATTTGAATAAATTCAAGACGATTTTATTCACTAAATTTGAAGGAGCTACAAATATTCGCAAAGAACCGTCTACTTTATCTGAAGTACTATATTCATATCGTCCTAGAAATGTAGGTGTATATAAAGATTCCACTCCGCCAAATGGTTATCCACTTGGTTATCCATTAACCGTTGTTGATTCGGTTCAAGATGGACAGTACACATGGTATAAAGTTTATTCGGATAAATTTGTAGACTCAACATCACCAGTTTATGGATGGATTCGATCAGATGTTGTTAATGTCATAAAATATTGATAAAAAAATTGCGTCCACTAATTAATAGTGGACGCAATTTTTTGCCTTGTTCTTGATAAGTCATTTTAAATAGCAGACTCGTTGACATCAATTAATCAACATCTAACAGGTTGGTAACTTTATCTATTAACTCAATATTATTATTTTCCAAGAATGTCATTTTTGACTCAATCATTTCGTCAAAATAAGCATTTCGAGGCATCTTTAGCTTTTCGAACATTGCTTGTGTCTCCAATAAATCTACGAGGGTTAATTGCGGATAGTCATCTCCAGAAAAAGTTCCATCTGGTTTTGCTTGATACCACAAGTCCCCAGTGTCTCTAATCCACCCCCCAGTATCGATACCAAAGGTTTCAATGCCACTAGTTACATCTTTGGCAACATTTAAATACTTCTCATTGCCAGTAATCTCGTAAGCGCTAAGCAGTATCTTTAAACCGCCAAGTTCATGATTAAGTGATGCATGTGTGATTGGGGTTTCTACAAGGTCATCAAAATAATCGACGATCAAATAACCTTGATCAACTTCAATGATATCTTTATTAGCTACTCGGGTCAGCAGGTAATCTGCATATAATGGCACATATTGAGTATCTTGTGAAATTTCGTCATCAAAAGTAGTGGACATCTTATCCAAATAAAAGGCAATATATTCATTGAAACGAGTATCCACATATGGTGCATGAAGTCCATATGCATTTTTCAGCCACATACTAGTATATTCCGTTGGCCACCTAGTACCCTCGTATTCCTGTAAGTAGGATAATAAATTTACTCTGGAATTTAAAGCCATGGTTTCATGGAATAAGGATCCATCTTTCTCATACCAGGTAAGAGCGATATCGTCTTCAAAGCGACCCATCGCACGTCCGTAACCCATCTTGGGACCGGGTTCAATTGAATGTGGTAGTTTTGTAAATGGCCCATCAGATGTCAACCAATTCAATTGTGAAGTTTGATTGACTAACGAAAATTCGACCCACTCTGATTGAGCGTATTTACTTGTAAATAAATCTTCTTTACTAACTAAAGACCAAGATTCAGCATATCTCTCTGGTAGTGTCCAATAAGTTTGTTTTATAGCAGTGTTAGATATTGTAGTTTTACGAATCTCCTTATCTAGCTTTCGAATTATACTTGTTTTGTTATAACCGTAATCCGTTGTCATCTCTTTTGAAATATAAACATTACCTTTAAGTACTTGCTTTCCCTCAGTAACAATCATTCCCCAAGGATTGACTGTCGGATCTTCACCAAAATCTGGATGATAAGAGTGTTCAATCTCTTTAGGGTTCCATGAATTTGAAGATTCAATTGATTCTCCTAATTTATGAATCGTTTTAACAGGAAAGGGTACCCATGAATTGTTTTTAACTCGCTCAAATAAGAAAGTTGTTCCATTTCCTAATTGTCGTTCGACCAACTCGTAATACCCGATTTTTTGACCGAATAAAGTTAGATTGATATGGTGAATTTCATCAATTGCATTTTCAATTTCAAGTTTTTTTGACTCAGTAACTTTAGCTGTAAAAATCGCAGGGTATGAAAACTCGATTAATTCGTTTTCATGTGTAATTATTTGTACTTGTTGTTTTGAAGAGATAATTGCAAAGAATAGAATAATTAATCCTGCTACTACTCCAAGTGTTATAAAAAATCTTTTTAATATTTTTTTACCCATTATGACACCGCCTTACGATTTCGTTTGACTAAACCGATTAGGCGATTAAAGCCAACCGGGTAGGTGATACGTAACAACAATATATATACGAAAACACCAATAGGGACCAGTACCGCGAGCTGCCATAACGAATACCATTCATCTGCAACCACTAATACTTTTATTCCCCATACAACCAATCCCATAAGAGCAGATGGAATAATGACACGAACGCTCATACGAGCAAAGCGACTGAATTCTGTCATTCCTAAATCTTTGTACACGACGATCATGGAGACTGTGAAATAGTAGATACTAACAACAGATGCCGCAAATGCTAAAGCAGGGTAGCCGTAGTCATCCACTAACCACCAGTTTAATAAGAAGTTTATTAAAATTGTCGTGACACTGATACGGAAGACTATCGCTGTTTTTCCACGTGCATACATAGACTTGGATAATATCAATTGCATGCCTTGGAAAACAATAATTGGCAAGTAAAATAATAAAGCGACATAGGTATTATTCGTATCT
>Ga0209013_10004652_pt1 | contig 11982 bp, 11 predicted proteins | sample Cruoilmetagenom2_FD_187291 | JGI IMG/M metagenome (GOLD analysis project Ga0209013, IMG submission 187291) | Oil polluted marine microbial communities from Coal Oil Point, Santa Barbara, California, USA - Sample 2 (SPAdes) (version 2) | ecosystem: Environmental > Aquatic > Marine > Oil seeps ...
AAAAGGACTGGCGGTACGCCCGCCATATATCCCATATCCAACAGAAATAGAATTTGTCCATAAACAATCGTTTATTTTAGAAATGTTGGGCAAGAGACCCCTCATCGCAACTGAAGTGACAAATCTTTACGCAAATAGCATGACTAATAATGTCGGTTCAATTATTGCCGCGAGTTTTGCTCAAGTAGCTGAAGCAAAAGAAGTCCGAGAATATATTTCAAGAGGGGCAGATATTGCTATTAAGCACATCAAAGTGTTTAGCAGCTATTTGACTAATCATGAACTTCCGATTTCCATCCCATTGTCGGCTAGTCAGGATTTAACTGAATCTACAGAATCTCCATTTTCAGATAAATTGATTATGTACCATTTCGGATTTATGAGCATTGCTGGAGCGGGCAACTATGGTGTATCAATTTCCACAAGTATGAGAAGTGACTTAGTTGTGGACTACTCAAGGTTGCTAGCTGAAATTATAAAGTATTCTGAAGACGGACAAAACATAATGATTAAAAATGGATGGTTTGAACGTCCTCCATTGGCCACATATCGAGAAAAAAATTAGATTGATGTGAAAGTATCCAAAACAAAGAAAGGCAGCCACTAGATTTCAGTGGCTGCTTTACCCTTTTTAGAATGACAATTCCATCTTTTTTGTATAGTTAGCGTGTGCTGTTTCATTCTTCAAATGAACACTAATGCGTTCAATATCTGTGCTAAATATGCGATCTTCAACCATTGATGGTGTGAATGCTCTGAATTCATCCCACTTATCTTGTAGTGATGGAGACATGTTTTCTTTTCCTCGGTATTCAGTTCCTTGGAGTGCACAAAAAGCTTCAATCGCTAAAACACGACGTGCATTTTGAATGATATTTCCTGCATGACGTGCACCAATTGTTCCCATGCTTACATGATCTTCTTGGTTCGCTGATGAAGGAATTGAATCTACAGATGCTGGATGTGCCAATGTTTTATTTTCAGAAACTAAACTTGCTGCTGCGTATTGTAAAATCATCGCACCCGATTGTAAACCTGGCTCAGGGCTCAAGAACGGTGGCAAGCCCTCGTTCAACTGTGGATTCACTAATCGTTCAATACGTCTTTCTGAAACATTCGCCAATTCCGCAACTGCAATCTTTAAAAAGTCCATGGCAAAGGCAATCGGCTGTCCATGGAAATTACCACCAGAAATGATGACTTCCCCATCTTCAAAGATTAGAGGATTATCCGTTGCCGCGTTCATCTCAATTTCTAGTTTTTCTTTTACATAGCCAAGTACTTGCCAGCTAGCTCCATGAATTTGCGGAATGCATCTTAGTGAATAGGCATCTTGTACCCGTTTCTCCCCTTGTTTTGTTACAAGTTGACTTCCTTCTAACCATTCAAGCATACGTTTTGCTACGTCAACCTGCTCCACGTATCCGCGTGCTTCGTGAACCGCTGGATGAAAAGCATCCGTAATTCCGTGAAGCGCTTCCATTGTCATCGCCGCGATCCATTCACTTTGATAAGCAAGTGTTTCTGCTTCCAACCAATTGATTACTCCCTGAGCTGTCATCGCTTGTGTTCCGTTGATCAGTGCGAGACCTTCCTTCGCTTCCAATACAAGTGGCTCTATACCTCGTGATTTCCAAAGTTCCCCTCCAGGTAAATGGTGTCCTTCATTCCAAACGAATCCTTCACCGACTAAAACCAACGCCAGATGTGATAAAGGAGCTAAATCGCCTGATGCGCCTAGTGATCCTTGTGAAGGAATAACCGGATGAATGGAATGATTGACCATATACGCCAAACGCTCCAATACCTCAACTCGAATACCTGAAAACCCTTTCAATAATGCATTTAAACGTAAAACGACCATTGCACGAGATACACGTTCTTCAAATGGTTCACCAATCCCACAAGCATGGGAGCGAATTAAATGAAGCTGTAACGCACGAACATCTTTTTCGTTAATACTGACATCGCTGAATTTGCCAAATCCTGTATTGATACCGTAAACCGTACGTCCTTCGCTTACAATTCTCTCAACTGCTTCACGACTTTTTTGTACGCGTGTTAATGCCTGTGTATCTAACTTAACTTCTTCATTTTGATATATAATAGAACGCATTTGTTCAATGTGTAAACTTTCACCTGTTAATAAAACCATTCCGAACACCCCTTTGTATTGAGTATAATTAGAAGTAGTTAAAAGAACAATTAATATTTGTAAAATTATAACAAGTCACAGTGATAGTATGCTATCTTAATAAAGTGTTAAAATAGGGAATATTCACATTTATCATCTTGAGGGGGAGTTCAGTGGATTGGCAATCGATGTTTCATTATCATCAGTGGGCAACACAAAAGTTATTAGATCATATTAGTTCAAAAGATCCTTCACTTTTTCATGAAGAGGCAAAGAATTCATTTAAAACAATCAGTGAAACATATGCACATGTCCTCACGGTAGACTACTTATGGTTTAAGAGGCTGACAGGAATCGAACAACCTCATTTGAACGATTTTGATGTAAGTTCTGTACAGTCCACAAAAGAAGCATTTGCAAGTCTACATACAGAAATGCAAGCATTTTTCGTGACACTTTCAAAAGCTGCATGGAAAGAAATTTTACATTTCACCAACATGAAGGGACAACCATTTTCAAATACACGTGAAGAAATGTTCTTCACTTTTATCAATCATTCATCCTATCACCGTGGGCAAGTGACTTCATTCTTACGCCAATTTGATGTAGAAGGAATACCTGTTGATTATATTTATTATAGTAGTGATATAAAAAAAGTAGGACCCGACCTTCCAGAAGTAACAATCCGACCTTTTGAACCAGGAGAACTCGGATATGTAGGGCATCTCCATGGAAAACTTTATGACAAAACCTATGGCTTTGGACGTATGTTTGAGTATTACGTAATGAAAGGTCTAACCGAGTTTATGATTCATAACGACGGTGGTGAATTATGGGTTGCCGAGGTTAACGAAAAAGTGGTTGGTTCTATCGCAATTACTAAATCAACTGATACAGAAGCCCAGCTGAGATGGTTTGTTTTGGACGAAGAATTTCATGGTAGAGGCATTGGGAAGAAACTAATGGAAACCGCCCTTAGATTTTGTGAGGAGCAGAATTACAAACAAGTATTCTTGTGGACTGTAAACATTCTCGAAACTGCTCGCCACCTTTACAGAAAATATAACTTTACATTAACCGAAGAAAAACTAAATGAAAATTGGACGGGTACAGCATTATTAGAAGAAAGATGGGATTTAGATTTTCCTGTGAATAAGTGAAAATCAAAAAAATTAAATTGGGGGTTCCAATATGACGTTTCCTATTTTTGAAACACAAAGACTTCAACTGATTCAATTAAATCAATCCCATTCACTTCAACTCTTCAATCAGTTTTCACATGATGACGTCATGCGGTATTATGGGATGGATTCATTGAAAACGGTCGAACAGGCTGAAAAAGTGATTGATAATATGAACGATGGGTTTACTACAAAGCGTTCCATGCGATGGGGCATTCAATTAAAAGAAACGGGCGAATTGGTTGGCACCATTGGCCTAAATAACCTTCAGCTATGGAGCAAGAAATGTGAAGTGGGCTATGATCTACACCCTGATTATTGGGGGAATGGCTATGTAACAGAAGCACTTCAACCCGTATTGCAGTATTGTTTTGATGACTTGGAATTTTCTCGTGTTGGTGCTCTAACCTTCCCTGATAATGTACCTTCATGGAAACTGTTGATCAAAACGGGGTTTAAAAAAGAAGGTTTGCTGCGAAATTATTTATTTCAAGGTGGTAAGAACCATGACGCTTTTGTGTTCTCGATTACAAAGGATGATTGGAAAACGATTCAATAAATCAACAATGGCCTATCCTGCTTGGATAGGCCATTGCTTTATTCGGTTAAGTCGATTTCTACTTTTCCCTCGATCCATCTTGGGTAGTAACTAAATGGAAGTGTTAACGGATTCTCATATTTTTCTGTAGGAAGTTTCATTACTAGTTCTTTCCCGCCATTACTCCATTCTTGAATATACGATTCTTTTCCATTATGATCCACAAATTGGCCAAATAGTTCAAAATGAAAATCTTCTGGTACAGTAGATTCTAATCCTACTCTTCCATTTAATACATTTTGGAAAGAAAAATAGTTTTCATTGGGCTGATTTAGAATAACTTTCTTGTCTGTATCAATCTTAATAAATGCCTCATCTTTTGGCATCGCTTGCAATTTACTGAACGTAAGTGTTAGTTCCTTCGGTTGATCAAAATAATTACTTTGCAAATAGATAATTTCTTCATCATCGCTTACTATACTTGAATTAAATCCATACGTTGCCGAGCTCCACTCTTCTCCCTTTTCGTTCTGCAAAGCCAAATCTTCAATTCTAAAGATTTTCATTTTATTATTTGGGTCTTTTTCTATATGAATTGCCACGCGAAGAGGTGAGATTTTAACATCTCTTACTGTGATTTTTTGACCTTCAATTGTTACGGTTTCATTTACTTGAATGGTTTTAACCGAATCATTTTTTCTAGTTATTTCAAATGGTATTTCAAATTCATAAACTTCTTCATCGCTTTCAAATGTCATCATCAGCTCAAACTTTTCTTCTTGAATCGGCTCTTCGAATGAAATTTCAAGGCGAGATGAGTAGTTGCTCTGTTGATCATCGTTTGGATCTGTATTTAATGACATCGATGCTCCTGGGAGTTTCATTTTATTTTCACCGTAAATTCTTGGTGCTTGAGGTCTCACTTTGCCTATTTCATGATTATGTGCGATCGAATAAAATATTAGCATTTGTTGATCATCAGCAACTACGCCATCAATTGTCATGGTAACACCATTCTGAGTTTGACTCTTAGCGATTTCTTGATAATAGTCATTTTCGATAGCAGCATTGAATCCTATATCGTCCTGAATGAGTGCAACCAACTTTTCCATTCCCGGAAATGAAGCTACTGCATTTGCAAACGCCGGGGATACTCGAATCGATGTAACCAAAGTTATCAGTATGAGAGCAGAAATGGCCAGTGTCCAGAATCCACGTTTTTGCTTCATTCTTCTTAGCTGTTTTTCACGTTTTGCTCTTTCCAAACCTTGCAAGATGACTCCATCCAGCTCATCTCGAGGAATGTCCACATGTTCTAAGTGTTTTCGTAGTTCATTTAATTTCTCTTCTTCCTTTTCAAACATGATCCACTTCTCCTTTCTCGCTGAAATGCTGTCGTAAGGTTTTCATGATTCTATGGAGCCTGGATTTGACGGTACCTTCGGGAATGTTTTCTAAAATCGCTATGTCTTTAATCTTTACGTCTTGAAAGTACTTTAAGTAAATTAATTGCTGCTCTGCGTCTGAGAGTGTGGAAAGTGCTTCTGTAATTTCAAGCTGAGATCTATCATTTGTCACAAGCGATTCACTGACTCTTTCATCCATCACCAGTCGCTTGTTTTTCTTAATTTGATCTTGGCAATAATTCATCATGATTCGTGTTAACCATGTTTTTATATAGCTCGGCTCTTTTACCGTATGAATTTTTTTATAGGCACGATAGGTGATTTCCTGAACTGCCTCGATGGCATCGTGTTCATTCTTCAAAAAAGCGAGTGCAGTTCGAAATAATGGTTCTTTATGTTCCTTCATTATCGCAAGAAAGGCCTCATCATCACCGGCTATTGCCTTTTTAACAATCTCTAAATCCCCCAAATAAACACCTCATTTATACTCTGTTAAACATTAGACATGGTACTCGCAAAAAGGTTCATTCACAAAATAAAAAAACCTACTACAATATCGTAGTAGGCAAATTGGACTTTCACAAGTTGAATATCTTCAATCCTTTATCTTCGTTGATATTTCCGCTTTAAATTGCGGATCCTTAAAATGACATTTCCTAAACGGTTCTTCGGAATATAAACTGAAACTGCTTTCAATAACTGACCTCCAACATTTTTGGTTAATTGCTTGTACTGGTAACTCTTGTTATAGCTCTATTGAACATGCTTGTTTTCGAAATACGATTCACTTTCCTAAAACCTAAGTAGGATAAATGTTTGGTAAGTGATTCATCTCGTTTCGGCGTTGAAATATAAATATCGCTCACTTGATGATCATGACGTAAAAAAGAACAGATTTCAGGTAGTTGGTGAACTTGCCAATCATCCACAAAAAAGCTTTGTTTTGGTAGTGTTTGAAGATAATCGACCTCGTCCAATCGAATCGCCCTGGAATTCACCCAAAAGATTGAGGCATCTGCTGCTCGATATGGTAGGAAGCCACTGTAAAACTTTTTATTGACATGATGAAATTCTTTTTCCTCTTTCAGCATTTCGTCATGGGTCATCAATTGAAAATCTCCTACAGCCGAATTGCCTTGACATTGGTGATAGACATCCAGAGATTTATTCGAGAAGAAAAAACCGCGTAGCTTAGTAAAACTCATTGCCCAATTCATTTCTTTTACTTGTCGAACCAAATGAAATGTTCTATCGAGAACCTGGCGCTTGAACAGAACCATGTTATGATTTTTATTCAAAACTGTTCTTACATATCCGCTGCTTTTCATCATTTGAACCAGAAGTTTTGTAGACCATTCATTCGATGAAAAAAGAATAGTATTCGCTGTGTCTAACCCTGTGTTCCAATCTAATTTATAGGGTTCATCCCCAACATTCATATCAAAAAACTTAATTCCTGGTTTCTTGCTCTTTTCAATTAACTTAGTCATTAAAAGTCGACCTGGACTATACAAATTGTAATCATCGTCGTGACCGATGATAAATGATACATATCTACCGCGGCACATAAAACCATATGTAAATGCAATCATTTGCTCGTTTAGAAATAGTGCATCTACTTTTACTTCCATTGGTCGTTCCCTGACCGATAACAATGATTGGTAAAACTTTTTGTAAGCCTGGTTCTTAAACTTACTTGTATCCAATTTCTGTTTCCAGTGCTTATCATGCAACTTGAAAACGGTGTCCATTTCACTTGGATCGACTGATGCTGTTGTAAGTTCACCAATCAACTGAATTCTTTTTTCTCTTCTATTTAATCCATGCAATTTTTTCCTTGGCTTCATATACTCATTCAAATCGATTAATTCAAGATGAACATACGGTGCGACGCTCGAAAAAATAGTGGTTGGATACTCTCTGCTTTTTAAATAGGCCATTATATTTGTGGTTGTTTTACTGCTGGATAACAAGCCATGGAGATTAAAGACAACATTTGGAATGGATGTAATGAGGTAATTTAGAATAAAAGGGATGGCTGCTTTTTTATCATGGTCATAAACAATGACATCCATATAGTCCGCTTCATCTTTTGCCACGAATTCTACTAGATTTGAATTCCATTTGTTTGTGAACTGAAACGGAAAGAAACCAATCCATTTGTCATTGTTTTCTACAGCAAGTATCTCAATATTCTTATCTTTGCCTAGATGCAACCACCAGTGTACAATCCAATCAAACTCTATAAATGGATTTGTGTTTTGATTACTCGTCAATATTTGATCCCAATTTTCCTTATACTTTTTAAACTCTTCAATCGTTCGGATTCTTTCAAGTTTAATATAGGTCACCTTCCATCTATTTTAAATTTCCTTGCTAGAAAATTAGGCCACTTCCAGTTCTTTGAACGTGATGAATCTTTTGTTTTATTTATGATTACGCCCAGTAATGGAGCTTGGACTTTTTTTAGCTTTTCAATTGCATGGATGGTTTTTTCAACTCTGGACGTTTCTGCATTCACTACATAGATGCAGCCATCTACCATAGTCGTTACTTTTAATGTTTCTGCGAAAGTTAAAGGATGGGTATCCACTATGATCACATCGAATAGTTGCCGTAACTCTTCCAGCAACTGAGCAAAGTTCTCTGTAGAAAGCAGTTCTGATGGATTCGTTTGAACCGGTCCGGCACTAATAAAGGATAAGTTCGGTAGCGTTGTTGGTTGAATGATGTCATTTACACCGCATAAGTCCAATACATAGGAAGTGACACCTATTTGATTGGAGTATCCAAACAGTTGATGCTCCGTTGCTCGGCTTAAGTCGACGTCCACGTACACTGTCTTTTTGTCATCCATGGCAAATGCCACACTTAAATTGGTGCTAACAAATAATTTTCCATCACCCGATTCAGCACTACTTACTAACAACGTTTTTGCCTGATTCTTTGACAGGTCATCCACTAAGTTCTTTTGAATTAATCGAAATGCTTCTGAAAGTTTATGATTGGGAGGGAGTTCATCAATCAGCAATCCATCACTAAACGGCAGAACACCAAGAATCGGTAACTTTAATATCTTTTCGGCCTTTTCAGGTGAATCTAATATGGTTAAAAACGATTGTTGAACGAGAACAATGACATAGCTTATCAAGCAGCCCAAAAGAGCAGATAAGGCAAAAAACAAAACAGTTAAAGGCGTTATTGGTTTTTCATCTTCAACAGTAGCGTCACTGACAATTGACACATGATCTACCTTTTTAGATGTCATTGATTCTTCTTGAAAAACAGTAGCCAATGTATTGGCCAATTTTATGGCTTGATCAGGTGATTTATCCTTTGCAACAATCGTGATTGTTTGAGGGCTTACTTTAGACTCTACTTTTACTTTCCTTTGTAACTCTTCCTTTTTATACGTTGTATTCAATGCCACATTGACTTTATCTAATACGCCATTGTTATTAGTTAAATGTTTATAGGTCTCTGTCAGAAGTAAGTCCTTATCTTCTTTTTCATTTTGCACTGAATCTTCATTTGCCAATTTGACCAGCACATCAGCTTTCGCTTCGTAACTAAGTGGAATCGCAAAACTTGTGAACCCTCCAATAAATGTCATGAAGAAGGTTACCAAGATGATCAATTTTTTCTTTCTTTTAAACAATTGAAATGCATTCTGTAGTTTCAAAGTTTGTTTCATTAAAATCATTAAACCTCCTTTCCAAATTGCCGCATTGAAGAAATATCTCTTATGAAAATATCTATCTACACACCTATATAAATACAAACCGATTATTTATCAATAATGTTTTCCGAAAATTGAATAGCACCATTTCTTAGTGATTATATTCAGTCACCCCTATCCAACAGAACTAAAATTCCATACAACACAAAAACACGTCGCTCGAAGTTGCTCGAGTGAGACGTGTTTTGTGTAACTATTTACCCCATTAATGGACGTTTATTTATTAAGATCTGTTTCTGTTTCCTTTTGTTCTTGTGTATCCGGCATATCCATTTCATCGTCACCGATTACTGCATCTTCTTCCTGCCCTGGCTTCACTTCACTGTCTTCACTTACGCCTTCATTTTCGCTGTCTTTCGGACCAGGTACTTGCGTTTCATCTTGAGTTTGACCTTGCGTTTGATCTTGGGTTTCTTCAGCCGGTGGATTATTTGTAGGATTTGCTTCCTCATCCCCACAACCGACAAGAAGAAATGCTGATAATGCAGCTACTAGTGATGTTTTTTTATACATGAAAATTCCCTCCATCTCTTCTTTGATATTGTTCGTATTTGTACTTTGCCCTACAAATAATCGAACTATGTAAAGATATTTTCAAAAAGGGAAATATGAGTGAAAAAAGCATAAGTTGGACTAATATCTCAACTCACACTTTATTTTTCAACTAATGTCACTCCAATAGTGTGCACACTAATTATACAAAAGGTATGTAGTGGTAAAAGGCGCGTCATTAGCTGGTACATTTGTTATTATTGACTGGTAAAAAAGATGTTACAGGTAGTACATTTCACTGGCCGTAATCATTTTATTATGTGGCAGTCAATGGATTCTGTTGTTTGACCTCTTTTATGGATAAATGTACAGTATAATTCCCATACTCAAGAATTTTATCCAGAAAAGGATTCAATTGCTCTTGAGAGTTAACTTTTATTTTTATATGATAACAGCCTTCTCCCGATACGCGGTGAACTTCCACTACCTCTTTTCGATCATTCATTAGTCGGATAAACGAATCATGGTTTGCTGTTTTCATATAAATAATGACAAACGCTGTATAAGTAAGTCCTAATTTCATTTCATCGACTATTAGAGAGTAGGCTTTAATTACACCACTTTCCTCAAGTTTTTTTATACGATTCCCTACTGCTTGTCCCGTCATATGTATTTGTTCACCTAGGTCTTTCCATTGAATACGTGAATTTTCGGATAGTAACCGAAGGATCTGAAAATCAATATTATCAAGTTCCATAATAAATTCCTTTCACCATGAAATTTTTTGAGATAAAAGTGTTTCGTCAACTTATCGATAAAAATCAATATACGATCTATGATTATAGTGTAACAAAATACGTTAAATGAGGTGGAGAATAATGAGCACAGCTCTAATTATTGTAGATATTCAAAATGACTATTTCCCAAATGGAAATATGGAATTAAGCAACCCCGAAAAAGCGGCCGCTAATGCTGCGAAAGTGCTTGAATCGTTTAGACAGAATCATAAAGATAATATTTTCCATGTTCAACATATCGCAGCTGATCCAGCATTAGGATTCTTCCTTCCGGATACGGTGGGGGCTGAAATAAATGCAACCGTTCAACCATTAGAAACTGAAAGCATTATCATCAAACATTTCCCTAACAGCTTTTTAAAGACTGAATTAGAAAGTAAATTAAAAGAAAAAGGAATAACTAAGGTAGTGGTTGTAGGTATGATGACACATATGTGTATTGACGCTACAGTCAGAGCTGCAGTGGATCTTGGCTATGAAACTACACTTATTGAAGACGCATGTGCGACACGAGACTTATCTTATGAAGGTCAGGTCGTTCCAGCTGAAAAAGTTCATTATGCGTTTGTCGGTGCGCTTAACGGTATGTATTGCGCTGTAGAATCCACAGAAGATTTCCTACAAAAAAATTAACAAAATGTGAAAGGCTGTCCAGATGTTATTTGTTCTGGACAGTCTTTATTCATTACGCTTTATTTGGGTATTTCGTTGTGATGTAGGGCTCATACCCTTTTTCTTCAATGAATTGATCATTGAATTCTAAAACATCTGGGTTAATAAGGACAAACTATCCCCGCTAATTTCTACTTCTATATCTGACGTTTCACTTCCAATTCAAAACCTTAATCTGTTAATTCATTTTTCAAGTTTTCAAATCCAAAACGATTAATAAACTTTAAAAACGGTTCCCTCTTTTTGCCTTGTTCAGCATAAATATGAATAATTTTTTCGACAACCTTATACAGCTCTTCAGGCATTAGCTGCTCCGTCAATAAAGTACCTATTTGGGCATCCTTTCCTTTTGCTTTTCCTCCAATATATAGATCATATCCGTTTTTTACTTTCATTACGCCGATATCATTTACTAGAGGTTCGCCACATCCAACCGGACATCCCGTGTAGGCTGGGCGAAGTGTAAAGGGAACTGATTTTCCTGCTATTCGCTTATTTAGTTCAATAGCTACAGGCATTCCTTCTTCTTCTGAACCTTTACAAAAATTGCAGGTTCTTAAGCTCTTTACAAAATTCCCTACTGGATAACAGAACAATCCTACTTCCTTAAATTTCTCTTCTACTAATTCCACCTTACTTTCGAGTACCTCGATGTAAAGTTGTTGAAAAGTGGTCAACTCCAGTTCATCATTATCGCTCATATACTCCACAATGACAGCCAGTTGGTTTGCATTTAATTTTGCACCGAATGATATTCCACTATTAACAGATAATTTCACCTTTTTTTCTTTTTGGTCCATTACCATTCTCGCCCCCTACCCTCCATTGAAGTTATTAATATGTAATCTATAGAGTAAACGAAGTAGTTTACTCTATAGCCAACAGTTATTTTATTTTTCTAATTTCACTCTTTGTAAACGTAAAGCGTTTAAGACGACTGACACGGAACTAAATGCCATCGCTGCACCTGCAACCCAAGGTGCGAGTAATCCGATTGCTGCAATCGGAATACCAAGTGTATTG
>Ga0209013_10004653_pt1 | contig 11982 bp, 17 predicted proteins | sample Cruoilmetagenom2_FD_187291 | JGI IMG/M metagenome (GOLD analysis project Ga0209013, IMG submission 187291) | Oil polluted marine microbial communities from Coal Oil Point, Santa Barbara, California, USA - Sample 2 (SPAdes) (version 2) | ecosystem: Environmental > Aquatic > Marine > Oil seeps ...
CCTGAGTTGGATGAAAACCAGAAAAAAAATCTTAATATTTATAGGGAGCAGTTGATGAAAGAATAGTTTTTGATTAAATGCTTTACATGCTCCTGGTTCGGAAATTTGAGCTGTTCCGCTTTTTATTCGGGATGAAGACAACCCATCCATTTTTCGATATCTTTCGGAAAAGGGGAGCCGTGATTATTCTGCATGTGCTGTATGTTTCTTTAATCGTTTTTGCAGTTACCGGGGCAAGCCGAAGCCGGTCTCCAATGCCGCTGAAGTACGATCCAGACCAGGATATCATCTTAAACAGCGAGTCGATCACAGACCAATCGTCAATCGGTGTACATGTGGTCAACGATGAAGAGGCTTCAATCGGCAAGGCAATCGAGTTTTCATCAGGAGCGAATCCACAGGCAGAATCGGAGTCCAAGGTTTATGTTGAGATGCGTTTTTCGGCGCCGGCGGGTCGGTACTTCGTCTGGCTAAGAGGCAAAACCGATATAAACAGCGGTTATACGGATTCAGTTTGGGCACAAGTGGACGATCAAATTGGGACTCGAACCAAGAGTGTCCGGTTGGGCAATTGGTTGGATGTTCATCCGGTCGGCGTCTATGGCTGGGCAAGTGATATGGACCATCCCATTGCCATTGTTTTGAAGCATTCCGGGGATCACACGATCCGCATCCAACCACGTCAAATACCTCACCGGATTGATCAGATCTGGTTGAGTCGATTTCAACATCGAATCCCCAACACGCTTAAGCCCATAAGATGATAAGAATCTGGTTTTTGCATTTCCAGTAGCTTAATATTCATACCATATCCAAGAAGGAAGATAGCTGCTTTGTATCGGTAATGAAAGTAGGTCATGAAAAATGCATATACCTCCAACGTATCGGTATCCTACTGTAATAATTAATCATTGTGATATCACTTTTATATCTCTACTATAAAATTCCACAATCTACGTTATTATCCACAATTGCATATTAGGTATGCGCAACCCACACTTTGGCTGGATCGGCTATAAATCAAATCTATTACAAATTTGTATTGTCATTCAAGATTTGTTTCATATCAATCAATAAAAAGGAAACTTCTCCCAGAACTCCTCGTCGTTTTTTTGCCAGTTGGGGCCGAATTTTTTTTCGAAAAAGGATGCCATCCGGCCGTACCAGGTGGTCCAGGAATTTTTACCCTGTTGTTTGGCTTTAAGAATATCTTCCAGAAATGATACGATGTTGATCATTTCTTCTTTGGGCAAATAAGCGGCGGCGCCTTCCTTGTATGAGCGGACGACATTGTCGGGGCTTAAAGCGTGGGCTGTCAACATGACGGCAGTGATGTTGCGGCCAACGGCAATGTCCAGCAGCGCATAGCCCTCAACCCCCATAATGTCTAAAACCGCCATATCGAAATGCCGGGTTTCCATGTAATCCTTGGCAGCTTTGAAGTTGGTGCATTTGACTACCTCGCACATCGACAGCAAATCTTCCAGGGTGTCGAGCACATCCGGTTCGTCGTCAACCAGCAATAATTTTTTACCCTCCATTAAGCTATCTTCCGCCATATTCAATCTCCATTTCTAATATTATAAGCAACACCTGTATTCGGGCAGCATCGTCCTTCTTCTTTCAGTCAGGTTATCCGGTTATCCTGTTCGCCCGTCAGCCATTGGTTGCCGGCCTACCGGCAACTCCTTGTGTCCAACGGGAGTAAGCGGCTAACGGGATAACCGGCAAACCTCAGAATCTGATTGACATACACGTCAACCCCCCATCCATCTTGCGCACTTCACTGGTATCCAGTTCGATAATTGTAAATCCCAGTGCTTCAAGTTTTTTACGTGTGCCGGGATAATCCCGGGGGATTAAAAGATGATCATTGATAAACAGGGTATTGGCGGCATAGGATTCGGGTTTTTCGACGACGATGGTATCATATCCTTTCAGCTGCTCATGTCCGGCGAAATCCTTGGTGACGAGCAGCGTGTTCTTTCCGACATAATTGACACTGGATTTAAAGTGCAGTCCGGCACCCACCACGACTGTCGTCCAGGTATAGCCGTAGCCTTCTATAATTCGGCCAAGCTGGTCGGCACCTTCCGGATTGGTTCGTTCAGATACCCCGATAAAAAAATTTTCGCCCACCTGAAGAACATCCCCGCCGTCCACGGTTCCGGGTGCCTGAATGTTTTCAGTTTTGCGATACCTGGCCAGGACGGGGGCAATAGTTTCTTCTTCGCCTTTGCGGGCTTCTGCCCCCGGATTCGTGATGACCGCCACATCTGCTGTAACTACGGCTGTATCTTCGACAAAATAGGCATCGGGATGATTTGGCAGCGCATCGAGCAAAATCACTTCAAGCCCGATGGATTTCAGTGCGGCGATGTATTCCTTGTGCTGGTTGACGAGGGTTGCATATTTGGGCGGTTCTTCGTTAACGGCCGTGGTGAGTCCCTGTGCAAAATTTGGTCCCGGTTTTCGGGCAATGGCGCGGGTAAACATTTTTTGGTTCTCTTTTCCTTTCCCGGCGGTTTTACAAACCTCCATGGAGCGAAGACGCTCACCGGCATGTTAATTGTTATCAGCCCAGCCCCTGGGCGATTTTGGCTGGTCGGTCCTCATCTTTGGGCCAGTTGCGCACAATTTGCAAGATTTCTCTGACATAGGCGCACTCACAAGATGCTTGACAGGGTTGGAGGTTATTGTCATGGAGGCAATGTCCGGGACATGCCTCAGATTCAGTTAGACGTTGGGAAAACACCGGGCCGTCATAGAGGTCCTTGAAAAGGCCGGCAGGAATAGCAATTGTAGATTGACAGATCAGATGGTTGAAAAGCAAGTAACCCAACTCAAGCTCCCCGAAATTAACCTGATAACCAATGAGTTCGAGCTTACTGTCCTGCAGAAATTTATCTCGGGAAAACCAGGGATGGTCGCAGCAGGTACATTTTTTAAACACTGACATGATTTCCTCAATCCATCTTGCAAACTTGCAAAAATGATAAGATTAAATTTTGGATGCATCAGTCCAGATGGAGGTCTAACCGATGCGTACTGTACAATTAATTAATCCGCAATTCTGAATCTCAAATTCCTGGCCCAGCCCTTGACTCTCTGCAAGATGCTCTTTGCCCTATGCGACTTTATTCCGCATTCCAAATTCAAATGCTTCCCTTTAGATAACGCTGTCTTTTGTTCTCAGGAAACTTCTCAATGGCATATCGCAGCATGGTACGCGGCATTTTTTTGTAAAGGGCTTTCAAATATTTTTCCTCAATCTTCAAATCGCGTTTGCCTATTTCGCGCAGCATCCAGCCTGTGGCCTTGTGAATCAAGTCATGTCGGTCTGAAAGCAGCATGTTGCAGATTTTAATTGTTTCTGAAAACTCGTGGTGTTTTAGAAAGTGAAACGTCGCCATAATCGATATTCTTCGTTCCCACAACGCTTTCGATTGGGCCAGGCGATACAGCGGTGCCTTGTCTTTATCTAACAGGTAAGCACCCACGATGTGTTCCGCTGAGGCATCGACCAGATCCCAGTTGTTGATAAATTCGGTGGATTTCAGGTACAGATCGTAGATATCCTTTTTTACGTCATCATCGCCGTTTTTAAAAATACGAACAAATAGCAAAATTGCAAGTAGTCGTTCTTCATGGATTGGAGATCGGAGCAGGATTTCTACTTCGCTCGCCGGTAAATCTTTAAACTCCATTACCAGCTTTCTGAGCACCGGCACCCGAATGCCAATAAAAACATCTCCTTCCCCGTATTCGCCGGGACCGGTTTTAAAGAATTTTTGACTGATCGCGGCATGCTCTGGATTACCCAGTTTTTTCAGTCGCTTCTGAATATCTCGCGCCTTCAAGAGTCTCAATTTTTTACATTCCTCATTCCGCATTCCCAATTCCGACTTCGCTTCATTCTTTTGCCATCGCGCTGATAAATGCGTCGGCCTCTTTTATGGAAGCTTCCATATCCTTGATCAAAGCGTTTACTTCGGCTTCGACAGATCCCAACTCGGTTTGCAGGGAGGCAATTGCTTTGGCATTAAGGTTGTGCTTTAAAAATAATACCTGATCATGAAAGGCCGTGAGAACCGGATCCATTTTTCTTTCGGCCCGCTTCATGGCGCTGATAAGCTGGGAATATTGCCGTTTGGTTTGACTTAACTTTCGGGCACTGCTGCGACGCAAACTGGCGCTGGAGTATTGACCCAGCTCTTCTTCCCATTCGGTAAACAGTGCTTCGGCCACGTTTTCTACAGAATCAATGCGATCACGCACGGTTTCTGCTCGCGCATTGCTTCTATCGTATGCCGACTTGAGCTGATCGTATTTATCTTCAAGTTTTCCCCCGTCAAATTGTAAAACACTGCTGAATTTTTCAAGGGCTGATTCAAATTCGTCTTTGGCGTCCTCCTGGGCGTCACGGGCAGATTCGACGCGGTTTACCATCAAATCGCGTTTGTGGTAGCCCAGCTTTTCCATTGTACCATAGTAGGCAGATGAGCATCCCAGCAAAGCGATCAATACTGTGACCATCACCATTCTTCGCATAAAAATTATCCTCCCGTTGTGTCGATTACCATTGGTGCCCGGTTCATTTTAAATGACAGATAGCTTCTATACGACCAGCGCCGCCATGTCGCGGCCGAACAGCCCGATACGGTCTGAAGGATTTACAGTTACATTTAAATCCCAGTTGTAGGGGTTTCCTCGTACCTGTCGATAACCGACCATTGAGGCCATACCGGACCGGGCGGCCAGTAGTTTAGAATTAAAAAAAATAGAATAAATCTCATCAACGGGTATATCCAACCGAGCTAAAAGCTTATCTAAAGTTTCATCCGCTTCAGGAGAGATCCGGATGACATTGTCGCTGTCGGTCGGGATATCCTGTGTATAGCGGCGCAGTTTTCCATATATGCGGATATCAACCATAATCATACCTCTGAGAGTGCTTAAGATTTATACTGGAGTTCCTTGTGATTGAGTGGCAGTTTCTATAGAGCTTGCATGTTCGCGGTTCTCCTTGCAGCTATTCGTGGTGAACTACAGTGATATCGCTATTTTGGAACTGCCACTTTTACTGTTTTCCCTCCATATTTGTGAACCGAGTCATGGGCCCGGACGGTGACTTCTGTAATGGATTCAGGAATCTTTACACCGGGCAGGCTACGGGTGAAAGGCTGTTCATCGACATGGGGGTGGTAGAGCGTGCGGGTACCGAGAACTGTGCCGTCGGGCGCTACCACATCCCACTTGTCGGCATAATGGTCCCAGCCTTCATCTTCGTGATGCACCGTCACCTTAAAATAATAAGTATTTTCGCCCATGTGCTTGATATCTACCTCAATAACATCTGCTTCGCCGGCATACACGGCCGTGGATATAAGAAGCAGACAGGTGCAAAGGATATTAGATAATTTCATGATTTATTACCGTGTTTTTGAGTTGTCTAACCACCACAAAATCCATGGCTCTCAATTCGTTGTAAGGACTTTTTTATGCGCGCATCAAGTTCCTCATTATAGGCCATATTTTCAACCTCATAATTAAACCAAAGGCTCTTTTTCGATCAAATTGGCCAGTTATCGGCCAGCGGCTGGGTTAATCCACCGAACCTTTGAACCCTGAACCTCTGAACCTTTTTTTAAACAATCAGAAGAATATATCAATAACCCTCCCATCCGAAACCTGGCATATTCCAAATCCACCGCTGGAAAATCCGATAATAATATCTGTCAAATGAAATCGGCATTGCATGATATTTCCCCGATTGCCGGCTAATACAGCATCTGCGTTTCCGTTAAACATTTGTACAGCATCATAGCTCACATTGCTGCTCGTTACATCGGATTCGGCCCGTGTGCTATCCGTACCTCTTTCAACACGGCCCTCAAAATGCTCTCCTTCGGGCAGCACCACCGTTATGTCGGCAGTACCGATTCTCGAATCCGAATAGTTAAACGGCACTCTCCGGGCATTGTTTCGCACAATACCCTGCATGGTACCCGAACAAGCCGTCAAGACTGCAAAGATTATGGCCATTGCAACGTAGATACATTTTGGGATCATTGTCTAATCCTTTCTAAGAGAAACGCCAACTGCATTTGGAATCGGCCAGGAGAACCATGAATTGGCATTGTTGCTGAGATCTATTTCAGAGTGACCGACAAACTCATACTCACGCCCACCGGATTTGATATACAATTGGGCTTGGGGTCCGCCTTCCGTATACATCGCCCGGGCAATTTGAAGTGGTAGTTCCTGGAGAATGTTGATCAGGTCATGGGTGCTGTACGGTGAGCCGACATGGATAAACAGCACCCTGTCTGCCTTATCCATTCCAATGGCCACGGTGCTCTGTTTCTTGGGTTGCTGCTCCCACACGTTTTTCCCATTGCAGGAAATCATGCGGATACTCTGGACCAGGGTCCCGTATTTATTTTTCCAGGTTTTGAAGTCTTCGCAGTCGCGGTCAATGATTTTTACCTCTGGTACTCCGGGGCCGAGTCTGTCAAAGGCCAGTATGGTCATATCTTTTTCGCGAAGTCTCGGGTTGTTGACATGGGTCCTGGTTCGCATCAATGACACGCTGGTTTTAAGATCCTCCTGGAACATACTGGCATTTATGGCGGCTACCAGCCCATTTTGACGGCACCATTGCCTGGCGGACAGAGAACGGGCATTTTTAGAAACCGAGGCGTTCAGTAATTTTAGTTCATAGCGGGAGGGATCAATCCTTAAAATCCGAATCTTTGAATCTCCGATTTCAGTGGGTTGCGGGGCATCGAAAATTCCGAGTTCAAGGCCATCGGCAAGTTTTTGCCACCCGGTAACTGAGTCGGCAGCAGTTTTCCTGGACTGCTGATCGGCACTGGCAGCTGTCAGGGTTATCGCAATCAAAGTGCAGAATAAAATTGCTGTCGCAATAAGTTTCATATAGAGGGTTAACTATCCAGATTTTTTTCAAATAATTTAGCCAATTCACCAAGTTCATCGGCTCCGTTTTCATAAAAATTTCCAAGTCGTTCAATTTGACCGGGTGTGGGTATCCGCACGCCTTTTTCCAGTTCACTTAATCTGGATTGAGGAATACCGACTCTCTGGCAAGCTTCCTTCACGCTCAGTCCGTGTTCAGTTCTCAAGTTAATTAATTTTTCTCCGAATTCGCTCATTTTAGACCTCCTTCCAGATACGTAATATTGATCCTGTCGCTTGCGTTTTTAAGCTTTTTGGGGCCGGCCACCGTCCAAGTTTGGCGAGGTCCCGCTTTATTTCTTTATAAAACATCTGACGGCCAGTTGTAAAGTGCCAAGACAGCTGAAAATTGAACGTCTCGGAATTTTTACAACTGAATGAAACTACTGGGTATTTTTGAGGCATGAGTTTTTGCCTCAATCATTCCATCATTCCAATTGCACGACTTGGAGGCTCTCGACAGGTTGGGGCGAATCCCCAAACTTGATCTCGGAGTCTAAAAACTTCTTGAAAGCAACCAGCGGCTCCTGTAAAGTTCGGTACATCTCTCTGTAAAGAAAGGAGAATCCCCATGACGGACGAAAAGCATAACATAGATCATCCTGCTACAAAGAATCAGGTGGTCGAGAACAATCTCAATGCCAAAATAGGCGTTTTAACCAGGCGTGAAGTTGAAGCCCGTATACTGGCACCGATGCTTGATGCAATAGGGAATACTTTTGGGCGCGAAAGAGTCCTGGAAGTGATGCGTGAGACAATCGTCAGGATTGCCAAAAATCAAGGCACTAAGCTCGCCGGATATATGGGTGGCGTCACGCTTCAACATTTTGCAGAGTCACTGAGGGATTGGACCAGGGACGATGCGCTGGAGATCGACGTGATCGAACAGACCGAGGAGACTTTTTCTTTTAATGTGACCCGCTGCCGTTATGCCGAGCTCTATGAAAAGCTGGGAATTCGCGAGCTTGGCACGGCGTTATCCTGTGCCCGCGATTATGCTCTGATCGAAGGATTTAATCCAGATGTTTCGCTAAAAAGAACCCAGACCATCATGGCGGGTGCAACCCACTGCGATTTTCGCTACTGTCTTAAAAAAGGAAATGAGAAAAAATGATGCAAATGAGATATTTTTTAATTTTATTCCTTTTATCACCGGCCCTGGCCATGGCGCAATCCGAATTGGTTACCGGAGCTGCCACCCCCCGGGAAGTCTATGAAAAAGTCGCAGAGGCGGCCCTTTTCCTGTCAACGACCGGGGAAGGGGGATTGAAGGAGTTTCAGAACCCGACGGGTAGGTTCGTCTGGAAAAACACCCATGTGGCGGTGACCAAGTGTATTGATAATTATTGTCTACCCAGTCCCAAAGACAGGGATATCGGATTAAATATGGCGAAAATGAAATGCTATAAAACCGGCAAATTCTATATTCTAGAACTGTGCAACGAAGCCATGTATAATCCCAAAGGGGTGTGGATAGAACACTGGTATCCGAAACCGGGATTTGACAAACCCCAGCGAAAAGTGAGCTTTATGATGCCGGCTTCCAATACACCCTACCAGGTGGTATCCGGTATCTATAACGATTCGGCGACGCTGGAGGAGTTGAACAAGATTTCGAACCGGTAGGATTCCGGATAAAATATATTTACAGTTTAATATTTCTATAAATTGAAGGTAGATATTTTCAGCTGACAATAGCTTTTGAAAAGGGGCTTTTAATTATGAGAAATCTCAATTATTATTTTTCGATCTTTTTTTTGGGTACACTATTAATATTAACCCTATCGTGTTCCACCGGCTATAATAAACATGCCGATACGTATTTTGAGGAGGGGTTATTGTTTTACGAAAGGATGGAATACGATAGATCAATTGAAAGTTTTGACAAAACCCTGGAATTGGCGCCATACGGCAAGGATAATAATGTTGTCTATTTTAACCGCGGGATGGCTCACCTAAAAAATCGCCAATTCGATAAAGCCATCTATGATTATAATCAAGCATTGGAAATGACGGCTGCGAGCAACAAGGCGTTGCATTATGATATATTTGTGAATCGTGGCGAGGCTTACCAGAAAAGTGACGATTTGGATCATGCCGCCCAGGATTATACCCGGGCCATAGAACTGCTTCCTGAGCAAAAGAATATTAAGTTCATCTATAGCAATAGAGCCTGGGTTCAATATGCCAGAGAAAATTTTGACGAGGCTGTGGCAGATTTTAGTGAGGCGATCAAAATTGACCCCGAATTCGACAGCGCGTTTTATGGCAGAGCAACCGTATGGTCTAAAAAGAAAGATTACCGGAGGGCGCTGAGCGACGCCAAAGAAGCCGCCAAATTAAAACCGACCAACAAGAAATATGACGATCTGCTGTATGAAATCAAATCGGCTATAAATGAAAAATAAATAGAGAACGGAAAAGTATATGTATGAATTTGGAAAATCTGAAAACCTAAAAAATTTTGAGCTAATTACTGAGGGTATGAAGGATGCAAAAAATAGAGGGCTAAATGAATCCAGTGATGCAATTACTCCAGTCCCACTGTTCCATCCGAAAATTCACGGATAAACCGGTAGATGATGGCATGATTCATGATATTGTTCGATGTGGCCAGGCCGCAGCTACCTCCAGCAACCTCCAGGCCACCACGGCGATCCGTGTCCGGAAAGCTGAAACGCGACGTGAAATTGCCCGGGTGGCCGGGGATCAGAAATATGTCACCACCGCCGGGGCTTTTCTGGTGTTCTGTGCCGATCTCAACCGATCCCGGCGGGCCTGTGTGATGCAGGGCGGTGACTTTGTCACGGGAATGACCGAGCATTTCATCATTGCCACCGTTGATGTGGCCCTGTTTGCCCAAAACTGTGCCGTCGCCGCGGAATCATCGGGTTTAGGCATCTGCTACATCGGCGGTATCCGCAATGATCCGGAGAGGGTGAGTGCGCTTCTGGATTTGCCGGATCAGGTCTATCCTGTTTTTGGGTTCTGCCTCGGATATCCGGCCCAGGATCCGGAAGTCAAACCGCGTTTGCCCCTCTCCGTGGTGCTGAAGGAAGATCGGTATCAAAATTCAGATGATACGGAGGGTATCCTGGCGTATGATGAACAACTACGGAATTATTACCGAACCCGCACGGGCGGCACCAAAGATAGCTGCTGGACCCAGGAGATGAAGGCCCTGGTGGGTAAAGAATCCCGTCCCCACATGCGGGGATTTCTGAAATCCCGAGGCTTTACCATGAAATGACAATGCACCGACATCAAAGGCTTCGTTCCAGGTTAATGGTTTTGGAGGGGCTAAATTGGTTCGCACTAAAGAAATGTATCATTCTGGAATCATTCCAGTCGACCAAGGTGTTTATTTTTTGAACGCCGAGTTTTCTCAAATGATCCATAAATTCATTAATCAACTGCTCACCGATACCCTTATGCTGGTAATCGGGATCAACGCCGATGGTATCCAGGGTTGCTTCTTCCTGGAAAATACCATATTCTCCCAGATAGAGTTCCCCCATTACAAACCCCACCACCGTTCCATCTTCTTGCTCTGCCACAAGCGATGCGGGTAAATAATCTCTGGATTTAAAAAGCTTTTCAAACTTCATTTCATAGTACTCCGGCCGGGAAGCCTTGAGTACTTTCTCGTCAATCCCAACCACAGCGTCAAAATCGTCAGCCTGCATGAGTCTAATTTTAATGGTGCTCTCGTTCATGGGGCCTCCTTTCTCTTTAGGATCATATTTTGAGCATAGCTGAGGCGTGCCAAATTTTGCAACCCTTAATAACGAAATTTACATGCACTCTGGCCAAATTGCAGGTGCTGGTAAGTTATATCAGCCAATGCTTAAATTCCGGTCATTGCCGTTTATCGGTTTCAATCACCAAATCGGCGTTTCATATTATCTTCCGATACAAGTATATAATATTATACCGGAATTTAGGTAAATGGGCAAGATTGTTGCCATGGTGATCTGCTATTTATGAAAGGTCTTGTAATCCGGTTAAAAACCCGTTAATAAACAGACAAAAAAAGACAACGAATCATTCTTATACTATGAAACGATCAATTATAAAGAGTACCGGCAGGTATGTACCCGATAGACATGTCGCAAACGACGAGTTAACCGGATTGATAGACACATCAAATGAATGGATTGTGCAACGCACAGGTATCGAAGCCAGGTACTGGGTTAGTGAAGGCGCGGATGTCGGGACATCGGATCTTGCCTATGAGGCTTCAATTATAGCATTGGAAAGAGCGGACTGGAATCCGGAGGATCTGGATTTAGTTGTATTTGCAACCATGACACCCGACGTGAACGTGCCGGGTTCGGGGGTATTTTTGCAAAACCGACTGGGTGCGAAAAAGGTACCTGCTCTCGATATCCGTCAGCAATGCACCGGGTTTCTGCATGGACTGGAAATCTGCGATGCCTATATCAGGAGCGAAAAAGCACAGAAGATCCTTTTGGTAGGTGCTGAATTCCAAAGCCGGTACTTGGAGTTGACAACCGAAAACCGTGATACAGCGGTGATTTTTGCAGATGGTGCCGGTGCTGTTTGCATTGAAGCTGTTGAAACCAGCGAGGAAGTTGGAATCATAACATCGATTCTTTATGCTGACGGAAAATATGCAGGGGCATTGCGTGTTGGATTACCTGCTCGAAAATCCGGACAGGCAATTAGTCCAACCGTAATAAAAAACAAGGAGCATTTTCCTTATATGGATGGAAAGACAGTATTCAAATTGGCTGTTTCCCGCCTGCCAAAGGTAACAAAGGAGCTGTTGGCAAAAGCAAACATGAAAATTGAAGACCTGAATATGGTTATTCCCCATCAGGCAAATCTGAGAATAAACGAAGCTTTCAGGGAACGGATTAATATCCCGGAAGAAAAAATGTATAACAATATTCAACGATATGGAAATACAACTGCGGCAACCATTCCTATTGCACTTGACGAACTCATGGAAAAAAACATGCTGAAACCAAAGGACACCAT
>Ga0209013_10004654_pt1 | contig 11982 bp, 9 predicted proteins | sample Cruoilmetagenom2_FD_187291 | JGI IMG/M metagenome (GOLD analysis project Ga0209013, IMG submission 187291) | Oil polluted marine microbial communities from Coal Oil Point, Santa Barbara, California, USA - Sample 2 (SPAdes) (version 2) | ecosystem: Environmental > Aquatic > Marine > Oil seeps ...
GGCGTCACTCATTAAGCGATATTAATCTTCAGTCCCATCCGACTTGCCAGTTCGACAAACCCGGGGAACGAGGTATTCACATTGGCGCAGTTGGTAATCTCTATGTCACCCTGTGCGCGCAGTGCAGCCATGGAAAATGCCATGGCAATGCGGTGGTCGCCGTGACTGTCCACGCAACCGCTGCCGATGCTCCCGGCTTCGACAATCATGCCGTCAGGTGTTGGCTGCGCATCAATACCCAGTGTCTGCAGGCCATCGGCCATCACCTGGATGCGATCACTTTCCTTGACACGCAATTCTTCTGCTCCGGTTAATACGGTGCGGCCCTGCGCACAGGCCGCGGCCACAAAGATCACAGGGAACTCATCGATCGCCAGTGGCACCAGTTCCGGCGGGATGTCGATACCGTGCAAGGGTGCAGACTTCACTTGCAGGTCGGCAACCGGTTCACCGCCGACGTCGCGCGCATTCGTCACCGTGATGTTGGCGCCCATACGCTGCAGGATATCAATAATGCCGGTGCGCGTCGGATTCATGCCAACATGCTTCAGTAACAGATCGGAACCGGGTGCGATACTGGCGCCGACCAGGAAAAAAGCAGCAGAGGAGATGTCTGCCGGCACATCGATGGTGATTCCACGCAGCCGGTGCCCACCCTCTATGCAAACGCAATTATCCTCACGTTGTACGGGATAGCCCATGCCGGTCAACATGCGTTCGGTATGATCACGTGTCGGTGCCGGTTCCGAGACACAGGTCGCGCCCTCGGCATACAGACCCGCCAGCAGCAGGCTGGATTTTACCTGTGCACTGGCAACCGGCATGTTGTAATTGATTCCTGCGAGGGTCGCACCTCCGTGTATCTGCAGCGGGGCTGTCCACGCTTTCGTGGTATCTATATCCGCACCCATGGAGACCAGCGGCCCCGTCACCCGCTTCATTGGACGGCCGGACAATGACGTATCACCCGTCAGCGTGGTCGAGAAAGACTGCCCCGCCAGCAGACCGGACATCAGTCGCATGGACGTGCCGGAATTTCCCAGGTACAAATCACCTGCCGGGGCTTGCAGCCCCCGCAAACCCACACCCTCGATCTCGACCCTGCCGCCATCCGGACCGTTGATCTTGACGCCCATGGCACGAAAGGCAGACAGGGTAGCAAGACTGTCCTCACCTTCCAGAAAACCACTGACCAGTGTTTCACCTTCAGCCAGGGAACCCAGCATGATGGAGCGGTGCGAGATGGATTTGTCACCGGGTACACGCAACTGTCCCGCGAGCTTTCCACCTGGCGTTAGCCTGAAACGAATATCAGTTGCATCCGACATGGTTATTTCTCGACATAGCGGTCACGCGCATGCTTGGCAGAGGTAAATATTTCCAGCAGTTGCGGGCCGTCATGGTCTTTCACCGCCCGGTTCAACCCCTGTAAATCGCTAATATAATGCTCAATCATCAACTGTATGGCATCACCGTTGGCCAGACAAATGTCACGCCACATGACCGGGTCGCTGGAGGCAATGCGGGTGAAATCACGAAAGCCTCCCGCCGCGTATTGAAACAGCTCATCGCTGTCATCCAGTTTCGACAGACTATCCACCAGCGTGTACGCCAGCACATGCGGCAAGTGACTGGTTGCCGCAAGAATGGCATCGTGATGCAGCGGGTCCATTTCCGTGACCCGTGCACCGGCCGCCTCCCACATGTCGCGCACCCGGTCTGTCGCATGGGCATCGGTCTCCGGCAACGGCGTAAGAATGACCCGGCGGTCCTTGTACAACCCTGGAAAAGAGGCCTCGACACCGCTCTGCTCGGTACCGGCAATCGGGTGCCCCGGCACGAAGAAATCCGGTACACCGCCAAACGTCCGCTGCGCGGCTTCGATAACGCTGCCCTTGGCACTGCCGGCATCGGTCAACACGACATGCTCGTCCAACTGACCCTTGATTGTACTGAATACACTTTCCATGGCACCCAGCGGCACACACACCACCACCATGTCGGCACCGCTGACCGCCTGTGCCAAATCGGTGTCGTAACGATCGATGACACCCAGGTCCACCGCGGTTTGCAGGTTCACGGTACTGCGACCGGCACCGACCACCTCCTGGCAGGCACCCGCCTCCCGCAGTGCGCGCGCCAGTGAGCCACCGATCAGGCCTACCCCGATAATACAAAGTCTTTCAATCACGCAGTACTTGCTCCAGTGCACCCAGGAACCGGGCGTTTTCCTCGCGACGTCCCACGGTGACGCGCAGGTGGCCCGGCATGCCGTAGTTAGCCACCGGGCGCACGATCACCCCTTTCTGTAACAGGGCCTCGAAGACATCCGCCCCGGATCGACCGGTATCGACGCACACAAAGTTACCCACGGATTCTATATAAGAAAGACCCAGAGCCTCAAATCCTGAAACCAGCTGTGCCATGCCTTCCCGATTCGCCATGATACATTGCTGCAGATAATCGACATCGTCCAGTGCCGCCAGTGCTGCGGCCTGTGCAACGCTGTTGACATTGAAGGGTTGTCGTACCCGGTTCAGCAGGCCGGCGACATCGGGGTGTGACAGGGCATAGCCAATCCGCAGACCGGCCAGACCATAGGCCTTGGAAAAGGTGCGGGTCACAATCAGATTGGGGAAACGTGCCAGCCAGGTCGATGTATCCGGGTAGTCTGCCCGTTCGACATACTCGAAGTAGGCCTCGTCGACAACAACCATGACATGCTCAGGCAACGCCGAGATAAACTGCTCCAGTTCATTACTGTCCAGCCAGGCCCCGGTCGGGTTATTGGGGTTGGCAATAAACACCAGTCGGGTGGCCGGCCCGGCGAGTGCAAGCATGGCCGCCAGGTCATGGCCATAGGCCAACCCGCGACTGCCGTCATGTGCTGCGGCAACACGTGCAGTCGCCCCCACCGCCTGCACGGTAATCGGGTAGACCGCAAACGCATGCTGCGAAAAGACGGCCTCGTGATCCGGCGTCAGGAATACCCGCGCGATGATATCGAGTACATCATTGGAGCCGTTGCCCAGGGTAATACATGACGGATCGAGCTGGTGTTTTTCAGCAAGCCGTTCGACCAGCAGATGGCCACTGCCTTCCGGATAACGGGACAGGTCCTGCAGCGCCCCGGTTGCTGCCGCAATGGCCAACGGCGAGGGTCCAAACGGGTTTTCATTGGAGGCCAGTTTCACGGCATTGCGGATACCGTATTCGCGCTCCAGTTCCGCTACCGGTTTGCCCGGCAGGTACGGCTGCAGGGCTTGCACACCGGGCGCGACGAGGTTGAGAAAATTGTCGATGGAGGCTGACATAAATGCTGTGATTTCTCTCGCCAAGACGCAAAGATCGCAAAGTTACAAACTATTGTAAGAAACCATATCAATATTTCTTTCTTGGCGTCTTTGCGCCTTTGCGAGAATTATTCTTTGATTGAATGGAAACTAGATAACCGCCTTCGGATAGGAACCCAGCACCTTCACGGCAAAGGCTTCCTGTTCAAGGGCCTTCAGGACTGCGGCGACATCGGTATCATCGCGATGTCCATCCACATCAATATAAAACACATATTCCCACATCGCCTGTCGCGACGGGCGTGACTCGATACGCGTCATGCTGATGCCATGTTCAGCCATGGGTTTCAGCATGGCGTACAGGGAACCGGGCTTGTTGTTTACCGATACCAGTAACGAGGTCTTGTCGTCACCGCTGGACAGGGCAGCCTGCGGACCAATCACCAGAAAACGGGTGGTATTGTCCGGATGATCCTCGATATTACGTTCCATAATAGCCAGCTTGTAAAGCTCGGCCGCCATGTCACTGGCGATGGCCGCTGCACTGTCATCAGCACTGACGATGCGTGCAGCCTCCGCATTACTGCCAACAGCCACATGCACGGCATCCGGAAGATTGGCTTCAAGCCAGCCACGGCATTGCGCCAGTGCCTGCTGATGCGCCAGCACCCGGGTCACCTTTACCTCTGCGTTTTTTACCAGCAAGTGATGGTGGATCCGTAACTCGACTTCTCCACAGATATTCAAGCGGGACTGCTGAAACAGATCCAGCGTGTGACTGATCACGCCTTCAGTCGAATTTTCTATCGGCACCACACCATAATCAGCCGCACCGGCAGCCACTTCGCGGAATACATCATCAAGACTGTCGAGCGCCAGCGTTTGCACCGAATGACCAAATTGTTTCAGCGCTGCCGCCTGTGTAAAGGTCCCTTCAGGACCCAGATAGGCAATGGTCAGTGGTTTTTCCAGTGCCAGGCAGGCCGACATGATCTCGCGAAACAGGCGCACCATCTCTTCACTCGGGAGCGGCCCCGTATTGCGTTCACTGACAGCACGCAGAATTGCAGCTTCCCGTTCCGGCCGGTAGAAATGTGTATCCTCGCCCTGGTCTATCTTGACCCTGGCCACTTCCGCGGCACACTCTGCACGGGCGCTGATCAACGTCTGGAGTTGTTCATCCAGTACGTCGATCCTGTTGCGCAGTTCAACCAGTTTTTTCTCTGAATCCATTTTTATCTGCTTGCCTGCCGGGTAAGTGGTGTAATCTGCAGTGACTACAGGGCCCGAACCTTCAAAACACCTTCGATAGAGGCAATATGCTCCAGACAAACAGGTGTTGCCTCGGCATCTACATCAACCAGGGTATAGGCCAGATCATTCCGCGACTTGTTCAGCATGTCGAGAATATTCAGCCCGGCCTCTGCCATGCAGGTTGATATCTGGCCAAGCATATTCGGTACATTCTCATTGACAATGGCCAGTCGGAAACCGCCATTACGTGACATTTTCATCTCGGGGAAATTTACCGAATTTCTGACGTTGCCATTCTCAAGGAAATCACGCACTTCATCAGCCACCATAACAGCACAGTTATCCTCGGCCTGCCGGGTTGAAGCGCCAAGGTGCGGCAGGGTCACGACACGTGGATGATTCTTCAGCAGGTTACTCGGAAAGTCACAAACGTAGGCATAAACCTTGCCGGCATCAATCGCAGCAACCACGGCCTCATCGTCCACGACACCGTTGCGTGAGAAATTAAGGATCACCGCGTTGTCCTTGATCAGCTTAAGTCGCTCGGCATTAATCATGTTGCGCGTTGCATCAACCAGCGGCACGTGAAAGCTCACATAGTCCACATTCGCCAGCAATTCCTCGACACTCGCGGCCTGGCGAACATCCGAAGACATCTGCCATGCACTTTTAACGGTGATCCCCGGATCAAAACCAATGACATTCATTCCCAGCGCAAGGGCACCGTTGGCAACCTGCACACCGATTGCACCCAGCCCGACCACACCAAGCGTCTTACCCGGCAATTCAAAACCAACGAACTGCTTTTTCCCTGCCTCAACCGCCTTGTGTATGGAGGCATCATCACCCTCCAGGGAACGGGAATAATCCCACGCCTGACAGAGATTTCTGGACGCCATTAACATGCCGGCGATCACCAGTTCCTTGACAGCATTCGCATTCGCGCCCGGCGCATTAAAGACCGGGATACCCTTCTCACTCATGCGCTCGACCGGGATGTTGTTCACACCGGCACCGGCACGGCCAATGGCCTTGACCGAATCCGGCACGTCCATGCCGTGCATATTAAAGGAACGCAGCAGGATAGCGTCCGGATGCTGAATCTCGGAGGCCACTTCATAGGTATCACGTGGAAAGTGCTCCAGCCCTGCCGGAGAAATATTATTCAGTGTCAGTATTTTTTTCATTGCTACTCTATATCGTTGATAATCAGAATCAAAATAATTGCTTAATCAGTTTTCATCCATAAACGCCGTAATTTCTCTCGCCAAGACGCCAAGACGCCAAGAAAGATTTTTCTATCACAACCAAGTTATTACTTTGCGATCTTTGCGTCTTGGCGAGATTTATTCTTTCTGGATGGACACTAAATTAATTAACCCTGTGTACGTTCGAACTCACCCATAAAATCAATCAGGGCAGCAACGCCCGCCTCCGGCATGGCGTTATAAATACTTGCGCGCATACCACCGACAGAACGGTGACCCTTGAGATTCAGCAAGCCGGCTGCCTTGGCCTGTACCAGGAATTCAGCATCCAGCGAGTCGTCCGCCAGCGTGAATGGCACATTCATCCATGAACGGCAATCAACATCAACCGGACTGGTATAAAAATCACTCTGTTCAATCGCATCATATAATCGCTGCGACTTGCTCTGGTTGATCCCGGCCATTGCGGCAACACCGCCCTGCTGTTTCAGGTGACTGAACACCAGGCCGGCAAGATACCAGCCATAGGTCGGCGGTGTATTCAGCATGGAGCCGTTATCGGCATGCAACTTGTAGTCATACATTGAAGGCGTGCCCGCGACCGTCTCACCCGTCAGATCATCCCGGACGATCACCACTGTCAGCCCGGCCGGGCCAATATTTTTCTGCGCTCCGGCGTAGATCACACCAAAGCGTGATACATCAATGGGGCGCGACAGTATGGTCGAGGACATATCGACCACCAGTGGCACGTCACCCGTTTCCGGCACCCAGTGAAATTCAACACCGCCGATGGTTTCATTCGGCGTGTAGTGCAAATAGGCAGCCTCTTTATTCAGTTGCCAGGAATCAAACGCAGGGATTGTAGTGAAGTGACTGTCCTCTGATGAAGCGACCACATTGACCTCACAGAAGCGCCGGGCCTCGGCAATGGCCTTTTTTGACCAGGCGCCGGTATTCACATAGTCAGCCTGCTGCCTGCCCCTGAGCAGGTTCATCGGCACCATGGCAAACTGGCTGGTGGCGCCGCCCTGCAGGAACAGTACGCGGTAGTTATCGGGGATAGCCAGCAGTTCACGCAGATCCGCCTCGGCCTGCCCGGCTATCGACAAATACTCTTTGCTGCGGTGACTCATTTCCATCACCGACATGCCGGTACCGTGCCAGTCCAGCAATTCATCACGTGCCTGTTCCAGCACGGCCCTCGGCAGGACCGCGGGTCCGGCGCTGAAATTATAAATCTTAGACATCAGCAGTTACTCGTTTTCAGCCGTGTTTTGCCCGGCATCGTCATCATCCTTGACCTCGACAACACGTTCGAGGCCAACCAGTTTCTCGCCATTACCCAGGGCAATCAAACGCACGCCCTGGGTGTTTCTGCCCATGACAGAAATTTCGTTGACCCGGGTGCGCACCAATGTGCCACCACCGCTGATCAGCATCACTTCATCGTTGTCATCAGCCGGCACCGCACCCACCACCGCGCCATTGCGCTCGGTTACCTGAATGGCTATCACACCCTGGCCGCCGCGGCCATAAACAGGATAGTCGTCTGCCGAGGTACGCTTGCCATAGCCATTTTCCGTGGCTGTTAGCACCGGACTGTCACTGGCAATGATCAGGGAAATCACACGCTGCCCGGGTTGCAACTTGATGCCGCGTACACCGCAGGCCGTACGCCCCATGGCGCGTACGTCGTCTTCCTTGAAACGAATGACCTTGCCGGCATCGCTGAACAACATGATGTCCTGTGAGCCATCCGTGAGCGCTACATCAATCAGGTAATCACCGTCACGCAAATCGAGACCAATAATACCGTTGGCGCGCGGGCGGGAAAAACCGGACAGTGCGGACTTCTTCACCGTACCCATCGCAGTAGCCATAAAGACATAGTGGTCTTCGGAGAATTCGCGAATCGGAAGGATGGCATTAATGCGTTCATTCGCTTCCAGCGGCAACAGGTTTACGATCGGTTTGCCGCGTGCCGTACGTCCGGCCTGTGGCAGTTCGTAAACCTTGAGCCAGTAGACCTTGCCGCGACTGGAAAAGCACAGAATGGTGTCATGGGTACTGGCAATGAAAAGCTTGTCAATAAAATCCTCTTCCCTGACATCGGTCGCACTCTTGCCGCGACCCCCACGACGCTGCGCACGGTAATCGGACAGCGGCTGGGATTTTGCATAGCCGGCATGTGACAATGTAACCACCACGTCTTCCTCGGTGATCAGGTCTTCCAGCGTCAGATCCAGATGATCGGTGAGAATTTCCGTGCGTCGCTCATCACCAAACTGGTCAAGCAGTTCCTGCAGTTCGTCACGAATCACCTCCATGAGGCGATCCGGGTTCTGCAGGATCGCCAGCAGCTCATCGATCAGGTCGAGCAGTTCCTTGTACTCATTGACGATCTTGTCCTGTTCCAGACCAGTCAGCTGGTGCAGGCGCAGATCAAGGATCGCCTGTGTCTGTGTCTCGGACAAGCGATAACCATCTGCCACCATGCCGAAACCGGCTTCCAGGTCATCGGGGCGTGACGCATCGGCACCACTTCGCTCCAGCATGCCGGTCACGGCACCCGGTTCCCAACTGCGATCCATCAGCGCCTGCTTGGCAACGGCACGGTTCGGCGAAGACTTGATGAGTTTGATGACTTCGTCAATATTCGACAGTGCAACGGACAGTCCTTCCAGGATATGCGCACGCTGCCGTGCCTTGCGCAAGTCAAACACCGTGCGCCGGGTCACTACATCACGGCGATGACGGATAAAGGCTTCCAGGCACTGCTTCAGATTCAGCAACTGTGGTCGGCCATCGACCAGTGCCACCATGTTAATGCCGAATACATTCTGTAGCTGGGTATGCTGGTAGAGGTTGTTCAATACTACTTCGGCCACCTCACCGCGCTTCAGGTCCACCACCATGCGCATGCCGTCCTTGTCCGACTCATCACGCAGACCGGAGATACCCTCTATCTTCTTGTCCTTGACCAGCTCGGCAATCTTTTCCAGCAAACGGGCCTTGTTGACCTGGTAGGGCAGTTCGGTAAACACCAGTTTCTGCCGGCCCCTGTCATTCTCCTCAACATGGCTGCGTGCACGTATATGGATACGACCACGACCGGTACGGTAGGCCTCATGAATGCCACGCACACCATTGATGATACCGGCGGTTGGAAAATCCGGGCCCGGGATGTATTCCATCAGACCGGCTATATCAATCTCGGGATTACCAATCAGTGCCAGACAGGCATTGATTACTTCAGTCAGGTTATGCGGCGGAATGTTGGTCGCCATGCCCACGGCAATACCGGCAGATCCGTTGACCAGCAGGTTGGGGACACGCGTCGGGAACACCGAGGGTTCATGTTCGGTCTCGTCGTAGTTGGCAACAAAATCGACGGTTTCCTTGTCAAGGTCGGCAATCAGTTCATGTGCGATCTTTGACATGCGCACTTCGGTGTAGCGCATGGCCGCCGGCGAATCACCATCCACGGAACCGAAGTTGCCCTGCCCGTCCACCAGCATGTAACGCAGCGAGAACGGTTGCGCCATACGCACGATGGTGTCGTATACCGCGGTATCACCGTGCGGATGATATTTACCGATCACATCACCGACGATGCGGGCCGATTTTTTGTAGGGTTTGTTCCAGTCGTTGTTGAGTTCACTCATGGCGAACAGGGCACGACGATGTACCGGCTTCAGGCCATCGCGCACATCCGGCAGGGCGCGGCCCACGATCACGCTCATGGCGTAATCGAGGTAGGACTGTTTCATCTCGTCTTCGAGATTGACGGGCAGAATTTCTTTTGCGAAATCGGTCATTTGAAAGGGTTTTCTACATCCCTGTTAATATCGTTTCAGGTCGCAAACCGCTTCTGACGGCAACGACAGCAATAAAGACCGCTAATTTTAGCACAGCCGACTCCCCCACTACACCAGAAAAATATCGCTTTCTGGCGTCACTGAGGGCCTCTATCAGGAATAACCAGTGAATTGTGAGATTGCAGCAAAATGGCACATAGCTGATGAGGTGCCACCAAGAAAAACGCTCCATTGGCCACGGAAGCACACGGAAAAACACGGAAATAATGCTTTTAAGGTGTTTTTTCTTCCGTGTCATTCCGTGTGCTTCCGTGGCAAGGCATTTGAAGTAAGTGCCACCAGTTTTTCGTGGCTCGGGGCCTCGATTACGCCGGCTTCCGTCACTAAATAGTCGACCAGTCCGGCCGGTGTCACATCGAAGGCCGGGTTCCACGCCGTAGCACCGCTGGCGGCTACCGGCTGGCCGGACAGACCCAGTACTTCCGATTCGGGACGCTGCTCGATAGTCACCTGATCACCGTTTGGCATCGCCATGTCCAGTGTCGACAGCGGTGCCACAACCATCATCTTCACGCCATAATAACGACAGACCACGGCCAGCTGACACGTGCCGATCTTGTTGATGACATCACCGTTGGCAGCCACCCGGTCCGCGCCGGTGATGACCCACTGTACCCGTTTGGACTGCATCAGATATGACGCCGCATTATCGGTAATCAGGGTCACTGGAATACCCTCCTGCAACAGCTCCCAGGCAGTCAGGCGCGAACCCTGCAACCAGGGGCGCGTCTCGCCGGCGAAGACGGTCTGTATCTTTCCGGCCGCCCAGGCACTGCGCACCACGCCCAGCGCAGTGCCGTAGCCACCCGTCGCCAGCGAGCCGGCATTGCAATGCGTCAACAGCGAATCTCCTTTATTTATAAGGTGTGCGCCGTACCCGCCCATGCACTGGTTCGCCTTAATATCCTCGGCATGTATCTGCCGCGCCTCTTCCAGCAGGGCTGCAACCGGCATGTCACCCGCCGTGGACAGGCGTGCCTGCATGCGCTCAAGGGCCCACACCAGGTTGACAGCCGTTGGCCTGGCCTCAGCCAGCCGCTGTATATCCCGCAGCAGCGGGGTACGCCAATCACCGGGCGAATTTGTCGTATGTTGCTGTGCCGCAAGCACAACCGCATAGGCAGCCGTGATACCAATGGCCGGTGCGCCACGCACCACCATGTCACGGATGGCCTCGGCCACGGCGGTTGCATCCACGAAATCGAGGTAGATTTCGGCCTGCGGCAAACGGCGCTGGTCAAGCAGCCGCAGACCCGAGTCAGTCCAGCAAATGGCTTGAAATGAAGAATTCATCACTGTTTGTAAGGCCTTTGGCCCTCCGTCTATATCCCGAATTGGGGTATTTTACTGATTCCATGTGAAAAAACAGTTGTAAAGGGGGGTAGCGCCGGGATAAATTTCCGTCTAGAATGCGTTCCCAGCAATGACTCTTACCCCCTCAACTACCAACACCACAGGAGTGGATAACATGAAGATCAATTTTCGCATTGGAGGTCTGATCACCTCAATGGCTGCCGGCGTGTTGTTTGCAAGCTCAGCAATCGCTTATGAAGGCGGTGTGGCCAATGACAGCTATGTCGGCGACTCATCCGGCCAGAATGTGATGGACAGCAGTGGCGACTGTGTCCGCACCAGCTCATGGAAGGTCGAAGACATGACAGTCGAGTGTGGCGCAGAGCCGCCAGCACCTGAAGTCGTTGAAGCACCACCACCACCGCCACCACCACCTGTCGTCATGTATGAAAAGACCACCATGTCGACATCTGCACTGTTTGCTTTCGACAGCGACGTCCTGAAAGAAGAAGGCAAGGTTGCACTGCATGAACTGGGTGATTCAATCAAGGCCAAGGGTGCCAAGGTTGTCGATATCGACGTCATCGGTCACACCGATAGCACCGGTCCTGAAGTCTACAACCAGGGTCTGTCAGAACGCCGCGCCCAGGCCGTTGCCGATTACATCATTGGTGAAGGCATTGACGCGAACATCATTGATGTCAGCGGTGAAGGTGAGAACAACCCGATCGCCAGCAATGATACGCGTGAAGGTCGTGCCGAAAACCGTCGTGTTGACGTTAACGTTGGTGTAGAACAGCCTCAATAACGTCATAATCAAGTATCGGTATCAAACCCACCGTCCGCATCGCGGCCGGTGGGTTTTTTTTGCCCGGCACAATCACATGTGCCTGATCTATGCAGGACTCTCGCATGACTGCTGTCGATACACTGATTCATAGCCGCTGGATAGCACCGGTTGAACCGGCAGCGACCCTCTTCGAGCATCACAGTATTGCCATCCATGAAGGCCGTATACTGGATATCCTGCCCACCGAACAGGCACTCACGTCC
>Ga0209013_10004655_pt1 | contig 11979 bp, 9 predicted proteins | sample Cruoilmetagenom2_FD_187291 | JGI IMG/M metagenome (GOLD analysis project Ga0209013, IMG submission 187291) | Oil polluted marine microbial communities from Coal Oil Point, Santa Barbara, California, USA - Sample 2 (SPAdes) (version 2) | ecosystem: Environmental > Aquatic > Marine > Oil seeps ...
TCTCTGAAGGTGCTAATTGTTCATCATGTACCACCTATGCTTCAGCACAAAACTTAGGAATAGCAATTCCTGATGGTGTTGGTGCGAACTCACCTGGTGCTCCAGCAACACACATCATTAATGTATCTGCTGGTGAAGATGTGACTATAGATTCTGTTATCGTAAATGCAGACATATCGCATACCTATATTAATGATTTGGAAATTACTATCCAACATCCAGATGGAACAACAGCTGTTATTGTTTGGGATAGGAATTGTATTAGTGAAAATGATTTAGATGTTACTTTTGAAGATGGTGCAGCAGCTATTGTTTGTGCTCAGCCAACTGCAGGAACCTATAATCCTGTTAATCCTTTATCAGTTTTTAATGGATTAACAAGTGCAGGGGATTGGACTATATCTGTACGGGACTATTGGAATGCAGATTTTGGGACAATAAATGATTGGTCAATTGAGATTTGTGGTACAGCTGTATTATCTGTTGCAGAGAACCAATTTGATGAGTTTTCTCTTTTCCCAAATCCAAATAACGGAACTTTTACGATTGCATTAAATTCGTATTCGAATAAAGATATTAATGTTGAAGTTTATGATATAAGAGGACGCTCGATATTTAATAATTCTTATGAAAACACTTCAAGTTTTAATCAAACGATTAATTTAAATAATGTTCAATCAGAAATGTATTTAGTTAAAGTTAGTGATGGTGAACGCATAACAATTAAAAAGATTATTGTAGAATAGATTTTAAATATTTCACATAAAAAGGGGAAGCAAATAGCTTCCCCTTTTTTTATGCTCAATTTCTTTAACACACTAGAAATACTAACATCTACAACTGTTACTATTGTTTTATATATTTGTATTTAAATTTTATTTAAAATGAAAACATTTTTGTTTATTATAAGTTTATTCTTTTTCAGTTTTAACATTCATAGTCAAACCTTAACAGGAACCCAGCTTTTAGATAAAGCTTTAGCTTATCATGACCCTAATAATAATTGGTCAACTTTTAATGGTGAATTGCATATTACCATGGAAACACCTAACAATTCAAATAGAGAAAGTGTTATAAAAATAAACATACCTCAAGAATATTTTTATGTAAAAGCTTCAAGAGATACTTTAACTATTGAATATACCATAATTAAAGACGATTGTGAGATTGCCTTGAATGGGAATAGTAACCTTGATGAAGCAACGCTTAAAGAGAATAAATTAAGTTGTAAACGCGCAAATATGTATAAGAATTATTACACTTATTTGTATGGTTTGCCAATGAAATTAAAAGATCATGGAACACATATTCAAGAAAAAGTTGAACGCAAAACTTTTAAAGACAATGATTATTTGGTATTAAAAGTGATGTATGATGAAGCTGTTGGTAGTGATGTATGGTATTTTTATTTTAATCCAGAAACCTATGTCATGGAAATTTATCAGTTTTTTCACATTGATAAGGATACTCAAAAAGAAACAGATGGGGAGTATATTTTACTGTCGGGAGAAAAAATCATTAATGGTATAAAAATGCCAAAAAACAGAGCTTGGTTTACTAACAAAGAAGACAAATTGTTAGGAACAGATATTTTAAAATAACAATAACTTTTTAGAGTCTCTTTTTTAGTAAATGTGAAAGCAAACCTAATTCACTAAAGGCAAAGCTATGGTTTCGGTATCATACTAGATCGATTCATCTTGTATAAGTTAGGATGAATCATCTATAACATTCAAACCAAATAAAAATAGTCCTAAGGCGCTTAAATAATTTTAAAATTGCAGCTTTATTAATAATTTATTAGGAGCCACACATTAAACAATCGTCTCCTTGTCCATCTTTAGCTTGAGCAATTAGAGCTTTCATTTCTTCGGCAGACATTGGTTCTACGTCTACTTTTTTAGAAGGTGAATTTGTTGCTTTTTCAGCAAATTTTTCAGCAGTTTGTACAGCTTTTTGTTTTTCAATTACAGATTCTTGAACATCTACACTTTCTGCAACAGGCTCTTCTTTTTTCTTAGTGTCTAATGTGAATTTAATAGCGTCAACAGCACTTTTAGTACGTAAGTAATACATTCCTGTTTTTAAACCACTTTTCCAAGCATAGAAATGCATAGACGTTAATTTAGCCATTGTTGCACCTTCTAAGAATAAGTTTAATGATTGAGATTGGTCTATAAAATATCCTCTTTGACGAGACATATCTATAATGTCTTTCATGCTTAATTCCCAAACAGTTTTGTATAACTCTTTGATGTCTTCAGGGATTTCATCAATATTTTGAATAGAACCATTAGCTCTCATAATATCCTGTTTCAAGCTATCATCCCAAAGACCTAATTCAACTAAATCTTCTAATAAATGTTTATTAACAACAATAAACTCACCTGAAAGCACACGACGCGTATAAATATTGGATGTGTAAGGCTCAAAGCACTCATTATTACCTAAAATTTGAGAAGTACTTGCCGTTGGCATTGGCGCTACTAATAAGGAGTTACGTACGCCATTTTTTAATACTTGTTTACGTAATTTTCCCCAATCCCAAAGTCCACTTAACTCTTCATCTTTAATACCCCAAAGGTTATATTGGAATTCACCTTTACTTATTGGAGATCCTTTGTAAGTTTTATATGGCCCTTCTTTTATAGCTTCTTCCATACTTGCAGTAACAGCAGCAAAGTATAAAGTTTCAAAAATATCTTTATTTAATTGTTTGGCTTCATCACTTGTAAATGGTAAACGTAATTTAATAAATGTATCGGCAAGTCCTTGTACACCTAAACCAATTGGGCGATGACGAAAATTAGAATTTTCTGCTTCTTTTACAGGGTAATAATTTCTGTCAATTACTTTATTTAAATTTTTAGTGACACGCTTAGTGATTCTAAATAACTCTTTATGATCGAACGTGTTATTTTTAACAAACATTGGTAAGGCAATAGATGCTAAATTGCATACTGCTATTTCATCTGGAGATGTATACTCCATAATCTCAGTACATAAATTTGAAGATCTAATAGTTCCTAAATTCTTTTGATTGGATTTTCTGTTTGCTGCATCTTTATACAGCATATATGGTGTCCCAGTTTCAATTTGAGATTCAAGAATTTTTTCCCAAAGTTCACGAGCTTTAATAGTTTTTCGGCCTTTATTTTCACTTTCGTATTTAAGGTATAAAGCTTCAAACTCTTCACCATGAACATCACATAAATTAGGACACTCATTTGGACACATTAATGTCCAAATATCATCCTCTTGAACACGCTTCATAAATAAATCTGAAATCCACATCGCATAAAATAAATCTCTTGCACGCATTTCTTCTTTTCCATGATTCTTTTTTAAATCTAAAAAGTCGAAAATATCTGCATGCCAAGGCTCTAAATAAATAGCAAAACTTCCTTTTCTTTTTCCACCACCTTGATCTACATAGCGTGCTGTATCGTTAAATACTTGTAACATTGGCACAATGCCATTACTAGTTCCATTAGTTCCAGAGATGTAACTACCAGTGGCACGTATATTATGAATAGAGAGTCCTATTCCACCAGCTGATTGAGAAATTTTTGCCGTTTGTTTTAAAGTATCATAAATACCTTCAATGCTATCGTCTTTCATTGTTAGTAAAAAGCAAGATGACATTTGAGGTTTTGGCGTACCTGCATTAAAAAGAGTTGGTGTAGCGTGTGTAAAATATTTTTTAGACATTAATTCGTAGGTCTCAATAGCGGCATCTAAATCATTTAAATGAATACCTATTGAAACACGCATAAGCATATGTTGAGGTCTTTCGGCAATTTGACCATTTAGCTTTAGAAGGTAAGAGCGTTCTAATGTTTTAAAACCAAAATAATCATAACTAAAATCACGATTATAAATAATTGTAGAATCTAACCTTTCTTTATTATCCATTATTACTTGGTAGACATCATCTGCTAAAAGAGGAGCTTTTTTACCAGTTCTTGGATTTATATATGTGTGTAAGTCTTCCATGACTTCACTAAATGTCTTCTTCGTGTTTTTATGTAAGTTAGAGACAGAGATTCTTGCAGCAAGGCGTGCATAATCAGGATGCGCTGTAGTCATAGTAGCAGCAATTTCCGCAGCAAGATTATCAAGTTCACTTGTAGTAACACCATCGTATAAACCTTCTATAACTCTCATTGTTACTTTCAAAGGATCTACAAGTTCGTTTAAGCCATAGCATAATTTTCTTACTCTAGCTGTAATCTTATCGAACATCATCAATTCTTTTTTGCCGTCTCTTTTTACTACATACATATTATTTTTTAGTTTTTATTCTTTTCTGATTTGCCTTTCGGAAAAGTGGTTAGTTAGTTAGTCTAAATTTTTTATTATCCTGAAAATATCAGGATAAAACTCAGTTGTTTGTAATTTGGTTTGCTAAATATTTCAAATGAAATTTTTAGCACATATTAATAAGGGTGTTTAGTTTCCGATTAAAAATCGGCATCAAAACTGAATTTATCTTTATCTTCTTCTTTATTAAGAACACCAGCTTTTTGGTATTCGGATACACGTTTCTCAAAGAAATTAGTTTTCCCTTGAAGAGATATCATATCCATAAAATCGAAAGGATTTGTAGAGTTATATACTTTTTCACAGCCAAACTCTACTAATAATCTATCAGTTACAAATTCTAGATATTGCGTCATTAATTTTGCGTTCATTCCAATTAAACTCACTGGAAGTGATTCGGTAATAAATGAGCGTTCAATATCTAAAGCATTAGTTAATATTCCTGTAATACGTTCTTTAGGAACTTTATTAATAATATGATTTTCGTGCAAATGCACTGCAAAATCACAATGTAAACCTTCGTCTCGAGAAATAAGCTCGTTAGAAAAGGTTAATCCTGGTAATAATCCACGTTTTTTAAGCCAAAATATGGAGCAGAAACTTCCCGAAAAGAAGATGCCTTCTACTGCAGCAAAAGCTATTAATCGTTCGGCAAAACTTGGACTATCAATCCATTTCAAAGCCCAGTCAGCTTTCTCTTTAATTGCTGGAAAGGTTTCAATGGCAGTAAATAACTCATCTTTTTCTTTCTCATCTTTTACGTAAGTATCAATTAATAATGAATAAACTTCTGAATGAATATTTTCCATCATTATTTGAAATCCATAAAAGAATTTTGCTTCTGTATATTGTACTTCTGAAACAAAATTTTCGGCTAAATTTTCATTAACGATTCCATCACTAGCTGCAAAAAATGCTAAAATGTGTTTTATGAAATAGCGTTCGTCATCATTTAATTTATTATTCCAATCGGTAAGATCTTGTTGTAAATCTATTTCTTCAGCAGTCCAAATACTAGCTTCTTGTTTTTTATACCACTCCCAAATGTCATGATGCTGAATAGGAAAAATCACAAATCGATCTTTGTTTTCTTGTAAAATTGGCTCTATTGCTTTCGACATTATTTTTTTAGGGTTTTTTAGAAAAAAATTGGACTAAAATAGGATGCTGTTTTGAACTAACAAATATTCAAAATTGATATTGAAAATGAAAGACATACTTATAAACATTGTCAACAAGTTTTTAACAAAACGTTAAGATTTGAAGTTTTTAGTAAATTTTCTAAATCATCATAAATAGCTAATAATCAAATAATTATGAATACTGATATTGGCGCATTGACCATAGAATAAGGATTCTTTAAATTCTTCTAAAAGAGTGAAATTTTGAAGGAAAATAATTTTAATGTAAAATAAATATGAGCAAACAAGCGCCTACTATTATGTATTAAATAATGTTTAATGAAGGGAATCAAAACCATATAGATATAGTTGGTTTTTTTATGAATAAGATACGGTACAGAGCTTATTTTAATGTAGCAGCAACTTTCTCTAATTCCATATACCAGTCTTCTCCAAATTTTCTAATGAGAGCTTGCTTTAAAAATTTATAAATAGGAACTTGAAGTTCTTTGCCAAGCGCACAAGCATCATCACAAATTTGCCACTTGTGGTAATTGACAGCAGAAAACTCACTGTAATCTTTTACACGAACTGGATATAAATGGCATGAGATTGGTTTTTTCCAAGAGATTTCTCCTTGGTTATGAGCTTCTTCAATGGCACATAGAGCAGTATTTTTATCGTCAAAAACCACATAGGCACAATCTGCATTATTAATTAGAGGTGTTTCTAATTCACCATCTTTAGTTGTTATATATGCGCCTTGAGCTTCAATAATAGCGATGCTTTCTTTGCGTAAAAATGGTTTTACTTTAGGGTAAATGTCTTTAAGAATTTGTGCTTCTTCCTTATCTAGTGGAGCACCAGCTTCACCATCAATACAGCAAGCACCTTTGCATGCAGAAAGATTGCAAACAAAATCTTTTTCTATAATATCTTCTGAAACTATTGTTTTCCCAAGTTGAAACATTTTGCAAAGGTAATTGATATAAACACAAAAATGCTAGCTTTAATAACACTTAAAATTTACTATTATTTAATGTTTAGAATATGTTTTAAATACCGAACTTTGTCAAAAATTAAAATCGAGCGAAATGCAACTTAATTTTAAAGAGATATTTACAGCCTTTATGGTGCTTTTTGCGGTCATAGATATTATTGGAAATATTCCTATTATTATTGATTTACGTAAAAAAGTCGGTCACATTCAAAGTGAAAAAGCTTCGCTTATTGCTGGTGTGATTATGATATTGTTTTTGTTTTTAGGACAAAGTATTTTAAGTGTTATAGGGATTGATGTTAATTCTTTTGCGGTAGCTGGTGCATTTATTTTATTTTTTATTGCTTTAGAAATGATTCTTGGAATTACACTTTATAAGCAAGATGATACTAATGCCATGACGGCTTCTGTTTTTCCATTAGCCTTTCCTTTAATTGCTGGTCCTGGAAGTTTAACGACTTTATTATCTCTAAGAGCTGAATTTAGAATTGAAAATATAATAGTTGCAGTAATACTTAATGTTATTATTATTTTTATTGTTCTTAAAACTTCAGCAAAAATAGAACGTATTATTGGTCAGAATGGCATAAATATTATACGTAAGATTTTTGGTGTTATCCTTTTAGCAATTGCAGTAAAGTTATTTGCACATAATATAAAAGCATTAATATTGACATAAATTAAAATACATGAAGATTTTTACAATTATATTAAGCACTATTGCTGTAGGATTAATAATTTTTAATGCTACAAAAGTTGATTTTAAGAACCCTTTTGAAGGCGAAAGTGTAGTCGCTTTAATTGCTGTTTTAGCATCACTTTCTGTAATAGTTTTATTGCAAATTCTAAGAATATCGAAGACAATAGAGCGTAAACAAAAATATAAAAATTAATAGCGTTCACTTAATCTTAATACTTCATCAATCATAACATCTTTTTGGTTTAGAACCTCTTCAAAAGCACCATTATTATATAATTGATCAGCAAAAGAAGCTTTAATATACTGTTTTACTTCATCATGATAAGCTACAAAAGTTATATTATCATGAATTCTTTCATTTAAATACATCTGAAATGCAATAACAATATCATCGTTAATCTCAAAGTTAGAAATGAAGTCTTCTCTAGAAATAGATGTATAATAACTTCTGTTTTTTTCTAATTCTTCAAAAACAAAATTATTTATAAAACCTCTACGCTGTAAAAAAGTTAATGTTTCGTTTTGCATGCTTGTATCTAAAGGGACAAATACATCTGGAATAATACCACCACCACCATAAACTATTTTTCCTTTAGGAGTTTTAAATTTTAATGAATCAGAAACTTTAATTTTTTCGGGATCTAATAACTCACCACTATCTAATCGGTCAAAATAATCATCAAAATAATCTTTGTTTCCATTTTTATATGGACGTTGAATTGAACGCCCTGTTGGTGTATAATATCGCGATACAGTGAGGCGTACTGCACTACCGTCTCCTAGAGCCATTTCACGCTGTACAAGGCCTTTGCCATAAGAGCGTCTACCAACAATAGTGCCTTTATCATTATCCTGTAAAGCACCCGCTACAATTTCACTTGCAGATGCAGAATTCTCATCCATAAGGACATATAATTCACCATGTTCAAAATCACCTTTTTTTGTGGCAAATCTCTTTTCAATTTTTCCGCGTTTGTTTTTAGTAAATAAAATAAGAATATCATCTTCTAAAAATTCATCTACAATCTGCTCAGCAATCGGAAGGAAGCCACCTGGATTATTTCGTAAATCTAATGCCAATTGTATCGCTCCAAGTTTAATTAGTTTTTTTAATTCTGTTTTAAATTCTTTATACGTAGATTCGGCAAAACGATTTATTTTAATATAACCAAGAGTAGGTGTTAGCATATAAGCTGCATCTACACTTTTAATAGGCACATGGCCTCTGGTAACGACAAAATCTAAAAGTTGAGGTTCCCCTCTTCTAAAAACTTTCAAATAAACTTCTGAATCAATAGGACCTTTTAATTTTTTTATTAAGTCACCATCTCTTAAACTTTTACCAAAAAGGGAATCACCATTAGCGTAAACTATCCTGTCACCACCTTTAATTCCAGCTTTTGCACTTGGGCCTCCTGTAATTGCTCTAATTACAGCAATAGAATCTTTATAGGAATAAAAACTTACGCCAATACCAACAAAATCACCTTTTAAGTTTTCTGTAACGCGTTGCAAATCTTCTTTTGGAATATATACTGAATGTGGATCGAGATTGTCTAAAATACCATTTACAGTAATATCAACAATGCTATCAGTATTTACGTCATCTACATACTCATAATCTATATAATCTATTAATCTATTTAGTTTATCTTTCTTACTATTTGATGTAAATAAACGATCAGAAGAATCTGTAAAATTTAATTTTCCACCAATAAAAATACCAGATGCAACAGCAACTCCAACAATAAGAGGTAAATATTTTTTTAAAGAATTCATTATGCTTTTATATCTTCAATTAATGTCAGTTTAATACCAGCTTTTTCTAAAAAGCGTAATCCAGAATCATCTTTATAGGTTTGGTTAAACACCACGCGTACAATACCGGCTTGATGAATAAGTTTACTACATTGTTTGCAAGGCGATAATGTAAGGTACAAAGTAGCATCTTTACAAGATTGCGTAGATGCAGCAACTTTTAAAATAGCATTAGCTTCTGCATGTAACACATACCATTTGGTGTATCCTTCTTCATCTTCACAATAATTGTCAAATCCTGTTGGTGTACCATTATATCCATCCGAAATTATCATTCTGTCTTTAACAATAAGTGCCCCAACTTTTTTTCGCTTACAATGCGATAGTTCTCCCCATTGTTTTGCTATTCTTAAATAAGCTTTATCGTATCTTAATTGTTTCTTTTCTGGCATTGTCTACTTTTAATAATTATGGCGTGTCTTTTTTAAAAAAAAGTCAGGTCTTACACTATATCTTTTTAATGTTTACCCAAAACATAAAAAAGGATGCCGTTGCAACCCTTCACGCAAAATAGTATAACGAAGATACTTGGTTCGTATTTTAATAACAACGCACGAGAGTTAAAGTTTTATGAAAGTTTTGGGTCAAATCTAAATATTAAGATAAAAGGCCGCTTTTTAAAATCATTGGGATAACAAGACCAACAACAATAGATGAAATTATCATCATCCAATCACGCTTAGAAAATCTAAAAACAGTTTGCAATAAAAACCCTAAAAATAACACGATAAATACAATAATAACTTGAGCGATTTCAATACCGAGTGCAAACTCAATAAGTGTTATTATTTTATTGTCTGATGGTCCAACAAACATTTTAAATTCTCTAGCAAATCCTAAGCCATGTACTAATCCAAAAAATAATGTCGATAAAAATAAAACACTTATTTTTCCTTCTTTAGCACTTTTTCCAGCCGTAAAAATATTATAAACAGCAACGATTAAAATAGTAATAGGAATCAAAAACTCTATAAATTCCCCATTTACACTTACGACATTATAAGCTGCTAAAACAAGCGATAGAGTATGACCAAGTGTAAAAACGGAAACTAATATTAAAACACGTTTCCAGTCTTTGAAAATATAAGGAACGGAAAGAGCAATTAAGAATAATACATGGTCGTAGGCATTAATATCAAGCACATGATTAATGCCGTAATGTAGATTAAACCAAAAATTTTCAAGCATAATAATTATAGGTATTTGGGTGGTATCAAATATACGATTAAAATTTACTTTTGGATGAATAGAAGGTGAGATGTGTTTTTCCTTTTTAATTTTTCATCACTTGGTGGTTTTGTAAGAAACTTAAAACTTTCTTGATGGTGACTTACTTTAATTATCAAGCTTATTAAAAAGAGAATTTAAGATCTCCAAGCATGTTTATAATTAAATAATTTAGTTGTGTTTCACAATTTTAGAATAGCGTCACTCTGCTTTTTATCGTTGTTTTTTGCCTTTTATCGTTGTTTTTATTATTAAAAAAGTTATATTGCCGAAAATTAATACATAGTATAATGATAAAATTTGCCCCAAATTTTAGAATTATTGCTACAGTTATTATTCTATTAGCTGTATGCAATATTGCATTTTCACAAAATCAAGACATCAATATTCCAGAAAGCGGAAATGTTGGTAACGTTGCATTAAATACAGCAACAGATTTCATTTTTACAATAGAAAACACAAAATCTGGAGGTAGTCCATCTAGTAATCAACTTACAGTTACAGGGATTACTATTTCTGGCACAAACGCTAGTGAATTTGTAGTCTCAGGAATTTCATTTCCAGTAACTATAAATAGATCAGCTTCAACCTCGTTTACTCTAACGTTTACAGCAACAGATTCAGGAACCCGAACAGCAGTATTAAGTGTCGCTAGTAATGACCCTGATGAGAATCCTTACGATTTAAACCTTTCAGGAGTTGGCGATGCAACATTAACCTCAATAACATTAACTAACACGTATAGTTTAACTGTTCCTGAACCTTCAGGTTTGGCATTTGATTCAACTAATAATCAGTTGTTTACAGTTAGTGATAATACAGGTTTCGTTTATAAACTTTCTACGTCTGGAACTATATTAGAAACCTTAAGTTATTCTGGAAGTGACCTAGAAGGTGTTTCAATGTATACTTCAGATAAATTGCTTATAGCAGTTGAAGGAAGTAGAGAACTTGTTGAATATGATTATGTTGTTGATGATGGGACATTTACTTCGCATGTTATGTCATATTCTAATACCGATTTAAGTTCAGCTGGAGATAATAGTAGAATTGAAGGTGTAACTTATGATTCTGTAAGTGATGTTATTTATTTTTTAAACGAAAAAAATCCTGGAGCATTAATAAAAGCTAATGGGAGTTTTAGTGTGACAAATGAATATCCAGATCCTTTAGGTCATGGTGGGGATTATTCTGGTTCTTATTATGTAGAAGAAACAGGAGAGTTATGGTTGGCTAGTGATCAAACTTCAACAATTTATAAATGTACAACAGATGGAACTATAATTCAATCGTTTCCTATTACAACTTCAGGTGGGGCTAATATTGATAAATTAGAAGGGATAGCTATAGACTATGCAAATCAATTATTATATGCAGTAAGTGATGCTGGAGAAGAACTTTATGTGTTCGATATAAATGATCCAAATTTTGGTGACAAACTTGATTTCGATGGTGTCGATGATCATATCGATTATGGTGACAATCATGATTTCACAGGCTCTTTTTCATTAGAAGCATGGGTTTTACAAGAAGCAACAACAACTTCTGGTTCTATTATTTCAAAGGCAGATGTTAAAACAGGTGCTGGAAACCAAAGAGGCTATTGCTTATTTATAAGTAATGGATTCCCAAATTTAACGTGGTATAATAATTCAGGGACTAAATCAATAGATCTGGTCTCACCTTATGCAATTACAAATAACAAATGGCATCATATAGCAGCGACTTACGATGGTACTACAGCAAAAATATATATTGATGGTGTTGTTATAGCAAGTTGGACACCATCG
>Ga0209013_10004656_pt1 | contig 11978 bp, 12 predicted proteins | sample Cruoilmetagenom2_FD_187291 | JGI IMG/M metagenome (GOLD analysis project Ga0209013, IMG submission 187291) | Oil polluted marine microbial communities from Coal Oil Point, Santa Barbara, California, USA - Sample 2 (SPAdes) (version 2) | ecosystem: Environmental > Aquatic > Marine > Oil seeps ...
GCAGAGGAAAATCCTTAATCTGTTTGGCTTATTGTTCGAAATGCACTGGGTGACTCACCCTTCCAGCGTTTGAAAGCACGTGAGAACGAACTCATTTCTGCGAAGCCGAGAAGGAATGATATTTCTGTCAGGCTTAACTGGCTATCGCGGATATATTTGTCTGCCAGTTCACTGCGCACTTCATTGAGCAATGATTTGAAGTTGCTATTTTCCGTTTGCAGCTGACGCTGCATGGTACGACTGCTGGTGTGCAATGTGTCAGCAACAGATGATTCAGTGATATTACCTGATGGAAGCTGATCGAGGATGGTAGCTTTAACTCGACTGACTATGTCGGCCTTATCAAGATTCGCCAGGTACCTGATCATGACCTGGTCATTCAACTGCGCCAGATGCGGGTTCGAGCCAGCCAGCTGCTTATCAGCATCCTCTGCACTGATGATAAGACTGTTTTCACTGGCATCGAATTCTACAGGGCATCGAAAGTATGCATAGAATTCACTGGCACAATCCGGTGCAGAATGCATCAATGACACCGAGACTGGATTGAAGGCTTTACCCCTGTTAGCGCGGCACATTTCTGTCGTATACGAAAAGAAAGAATCCGTGCGCGTTGGCTGCTGCCGGGAGATCGCTTTATAGTCCAGGACAAGCTTCAAGCCGTCATCGGTATCCTCGAGCAGCAAATCTGCTCCATCTGTCAAAATTCGCATATACCGCTGATAGCGCGCCACAGCCGTACGCAAGCTACTGCTGGTCAACCATGCATAGCCCAGTGCCCCGAAAAAGGATGGATGCCAGTAGTTGGCGACCTTCAATCCAAGGCAGGGGTCCCCGCTCAGTTCCACCATGCGTTTCCACAGATTATCGATTTTCACATAACTGAAACGCGTATTCGGGTCTTCGAGTTTAGCGGGGTCCAGACGCACCTCCCTGAATACAGGATCCGGATCAATCCCATAGGATTCGAGAAGCTTCCAGTATATTTCTACTGCAGGGCCGAGAAATGTCGCTGCCATGTATAAGACTCAACTTTCCAACGTGTGACCAGCATTATCACCAGTGAAATGAGGGCAGGTCAACAATTTGGCGCGTCATGTCATGCGTCAGATATTAATTCACATTACGATAGCTCCCATCTGATGCATCAGGAACTCAGTGACATGACCTACAGACCGACTCAATTATGAAATACGAAGATAAAACAAGGAATGAGACGAGCCAGTATGAATACCGGCTAAAGGAAGAAATTCACTTCTGGCGGCGAATGATCGATGAATGCAGGATAAATGACCGTGAGCATGAGCGGCCCAGGATGCAGGAGGCTCTTGCCCTGGCTGAATTCCGGTTATTGCAGTTCAATGAAGTAAAAGAGAAACCCACGCACCACTAAGATGAAGCACATTACACCAACACGACTATTCGCGCTTACGTTGATAATAACTCAGCTGCTCACAGCAGCATTCACACTTTCTGCAGTATAGTCCTGATCATCTGGAAAGCGCGCATTGCCAGTAACCCGGCGCCAAATATTGCCAGCATAGTAACCAGGCCCAGCAGCACATGTGCTGCATCTGCGTACAGTCCACCTTCTGCGTGTCCGGGATGCCCAAATACCAGTGGCGATACCAGCATCAGTAATGTAATTGCTAATGATTTTTTCATGTGTGTCCTCATCAGGTAACTTTGACCTGCATGACTTCTTCACCATCAGGATCGGTGATGTGTACTGCACAGGCAATGCATGGATCGAAACTGTGGATGGTACGCAGGATCTCGACTGGCTGCTTCGGGTCATGCAGGGTGTGGTTATCGGCCAGCGCTGCCTCATAGGCGCCGGGTTGCCCCTTGGGGTCCCTCGGCCCGGCATTCCAGGTGCTCGGTACAACGGCCTGATAATTGTCGATAATACCATTCTTGATCACGATCCAGTGTCCCAGTGCGCCGCGTGGAGCTTCCATGTAACCGACACCCCGTGCCTCTGAAGGCCAGGATGACGGGTCCCAGAGAACCTCATTAAAGGTTTTGGTATCACCGGCTTTGATATTAGTGATCAGCTGGTCATACATGCCTTGCATGGCATCAACCATGATCTTGGTCTCGAGTGTACGGGCAGCTGTGCGGCCCAGTGTCGAGAACAGCGCTTCAACGGGCACATCCAGTGTGCTCAGGGTCATACTGACCAGTTCCTTGGTCTGCTCGTGGCCTGAGGCATAAAGCATCAACACACGAGCCAGAGGTCCGACTTCCATCGGCATACCCTTCCAGCGTGGAGCCTTGAGCCAGGAGTAACCGTCATCGATATTGAGTTGTTTATACGGTGTCTCGGGACCACCACGCCCTTCGTAGTCCAGAGCCGTCTCGCCATCATAGGGGTGCAAGCCCTTTTCCTTGCCTTCCTCGTAGTCATACCAGGAGCTTGAAACGAACTCCTGAATCTCATCGGCGTTATTCATGTCCACCGGATGTATGGTGGACAGGTCACGATTGAGAATGACGCCGGCGGGCAACATGTACGAAGACGGATCGTCCATGCCCCTTGTCGGCAGGTCCCCGTAACAGAGGAAATTACCGACACCTTCACCACGAGATCCCCAGTCTTTGTAAAAGCCGGCTATGGCCAGAGTATCAGGCACATATACCTGGTCAACAAAGACCATCATCTTGTTGATGACTTCCTGTACCTGGGCCAGCCTCTTGGCATTGATAGCAGAATCAGAATTCAGATCGATGGGACTCGGTACTCCACCGACGAGGAAATTCGGATGCGGATTCTTGCCGCCAAAAATGGTATGCAGCTTGACCACGTCACGCTGCCAGCTCAATGCTTCGAGGTAATGTGCTACCGCCATCAGGTTGGCTTCAGCCGGAAGCTTGTAGGCCGGATGTCCCCAGTATCCTTTGGCGAAGATGCCCAGCTGGCCGGATTCAACAAAGTTCTTGACCTTCTTCTGTACATCCGAGAAGTAGCCCGGGGATGATTTCGGCCATGATGGAGACACCTGTTGTGCCAGTGTCGCTGTAGCCCCTGGATCAGCGCTCAGTGCCGACACCACATCCACCCAGTCGAGCGCATGCAGGTGGTAGAAATGCATTACATGGTCATGCACATACTGTGCTGCAATCATCAGGTTGCGAATTATCTGCGCATTTGGCGGGACGGTGTAGTTCAGTGCATCTTCTACGGAACGCACCGAAGCGAGGCCATGCACCAGCGTGCAAACGCCACAGATACGCTGCGCATAAGCCCATGCATCACGTGGGTCTCGCCCTTTTAAGATCAGTTCTATGCCTCGCACCATAGTGCCAGATGAAAAGGCCTGTGCAATCTTGTCACCCTCCATCTGTGCCTCGATACGAAGGTGGCCTTCTATTCGGGTAATTGGATCAACAACAATGCGTTCAGTCATGGTAGTACTCTCTTCAGGAATTCAGATAATCTTCCAGGATACGGTACTGCTGTCCGGTTTCCTGTGATTCTGCATCTGCATTGTTATCGATAATCGCGCAGGTGCGGGCCATGCGGCCGTTCATTGCCGCTGTCCAGGCCGGGCCGTCACTTCCAATATCTTTTTCTGGTACAACGATCGCTGAAGCGGCACGGGCAACGAAGTAGCCGGCCTGTTCTGACCAGTCAGCATCAGCACCACAGCGCGTATAACAATCCATGGCCGCTGCTTTGGCAGACTTATAGGCTGCAGCTAATTCATCAACGGCGGCATTTTTATTACTTGCCACCCGGGTTGCGAATGCAATACGTTCATCGTCGGCCATCGATGCGACATGCTCGACAAATCGCGCTCCAACTTCACGCTGGTCTGAAAGACTCAAGCCTTTCAGGGCTTCCCTGAACTGGGTTTCATTAGTTATCTCAGTCATTGCTGCTAGCCCTCAGTCTTCTTTTCTTCAACAAGGTGTTCAGCCAGCATCTCGGTCAGGCCGACCACCGGTATATCCATTTCGTTCTCTTCCAGACCTTCTTCAATCTGGATACGACAGTTAGCACAGGCCGTGACCAGTGTGTCGACATTCAACTCATCCAGCTGATGCTTCTTGCGTTTGAAGGCCTTCATCTTGAGTTCTTCAGCATCTTCGTTGGCGCTGACACCACCGCCTGCTCCGCAGCACCAGTTCATCATGCCGTGATCCGACATTTCAACAAAATTACTGGCAACCATATTGAGCAGGGTGCGCGGCTGTTCGATTACGCCACCACGCCGCACCAGCTGACATGGGTCATGGAAGGTCATCTTCGCTTCCTCGAAACCTTCAGTCTTCAGCAAACCCTGTTCGCGGAATTCGTCGAGCACTTCGAGTATGTGCCTGACCTTGAATGGGAATGGACGCCCGACCAGGTTCGGACCATCCCAGCGTATTGCTGTATAGGCATGCCCGCATTCAGGGCTGATGACAGTTGACACTTTTAATTTTTCAGCTGCATTGACGATGCGGCTGACCAGTTCCCTGGCGATGTCAGATGAGCCGATCTGGATGCCCGAATTGGTCGCCTCAAAGGCTTCTGATGAAATGGTCCAGCTCTTGCCTGCCTGCTCGAATATTTTGGCAACCGCCTGCATGTATTCCGGATAGTTCATGATTTCCATCGATGACATCAGCATCATGTACTCGGCACCTTCTACATCGAATGGTATCTCGATACCAATATCTTTCTCTGCGTGCCTGGCCTGGGCCTGCAACGCCGGTAGCTTGACACCCATCGGACTGCCGGTCTGAATAGCGCGGGTTGATGCTCCGACCAGCCCCTCAGGTGCATGACCGGATGCCGCCATACCTTCACGCATCTTGCGTATCATGTAGGTGATATCGTTACCCACCGGGCATACCACGGTACAGCGCCCGCACAACGAGCATGCGTTGTAGGCATACTCTTTCCATTCTTCCAGCTCTTCATCAGTAACTGGTTTTGACAGTCCCAATGCCTTCTTGACGCGGCCGATCAGAGTGTATTCCTGTTCCCATACCCGGCGCATTGGCTCGACCTTGTTGATCGGTGTATAGGCCGGATTTTCAGTTTCCGTGTAGAACAGACAGGCTGTAGCGCACATTCCGCAGTGGGTGCAACTGCTGAAGAACGACGCAATCGGGGTATCGATCTGTTCCTTCAGGGCTCTCAGCCCGCGTTCCAGTGTTGCCTCGCTCATTGTTGTACTCCTTTCTCGCCACCCATCATGCCGTTGTACCAGCGCGATATGAACAACGTCATTGCATGCGTCAACTTGGTAAACGGAAAAAATACCAGCAGTATGCAAACGCTCAGTATATGGAAGCCCAACAGCCACTCGTAGCGGAAAAACAGATGGTGATATGCCATATAGCCGGTCAACAGTGGCAGGAAGGTCAATGCCCAGACCACGTAATCCTGCCCGACTGACAGGTACTTCAGTACCGGGTTGGTGATGCGGTGAAACAGGATAGCCAGTAGAGCGATCATTGCAATGACTGCTGTCAGGTCAACGATAGGCGTCGGCAGTGCCCACCAGCCAAAGCCAAGGAATGATTTGAATAACTCTATGTGTGGCGTCAGCAGAAAAACAGTTATGAACAGGCCAAGATGAAAGACCCATCCGGAATAGTAGGTGAACTTGGTATGCCGGGTGCTGTATGTATCAGCATGCCGAGAACGTGTGAAGATGGTAACAAAACCCTCCTTGATCCCGGAGCCCCTCAGCTCAGCCAGGTTTTTCTTGCGCCCCAGCATGAAGATCTCGAACAACTTCAGCGTCATGCCGAATACGAAGATGATCGAGGCAATCGCCAGCCCGGGACCTCTTACCCAAAGCAGGAAATCTACAGCACTCATGATTTTTCTCCTTTCTCGAGATCGTCGACCGTGACTGTTTCATGTTCACGCGTCGCTTTGGCTTTTTTAGCGCGGTTCAGCGCTCCTGCGGCAACACCTATGGCTGCACCCGCAGCAAGTCCAATACCTGCTGTTTTGGCAATATCAATCGTTGGTGTTGACAGGGCATTGTAAAAGCCGCCCATATCCCAGAACCGCGGCTCTGAACAACCCAGACAACCGTGTCCGGATTCCACCGGCCAGCTTGTCCCCTCATTCCACTTGGTCGTGGCACAGGCGTTGTAGGTGATTGGCCCTTTGCAGCCCAGCTTGAACAGGCACCAGCCCTTCTTTGCGCCTTCATCATCGAAGGTCTCGGCAAACTCGCCGCGTTCATAGAATGGACGACGATAACAGCGATCATGGATGTTCTTGCCATAGAAAGCCATAGGCCTGCCCAGCGAATCCAGATCGGGAACCTTACCGAATGTAAGGAACTGTGCCAGCACACCGGTGATTACAACCGGGATGGGCGGACAGCCTGATACATTGATGATCGGCTTGTCCTTGATAATGTCAGATACAGCCGCCGCGCCGGTAGGATTCGGGTTAGCCATAGGCAGGCCGCCGAATGCTGCACAGCTGCCTACGGCAACAATGGCTGCTGCACCCTTGGCCGTCTCTTCCAGCATCTTCAGATTGCTGATGCCGGCGATGGTTGAATAGTTTTCATGCCCGACAGGAATGGAGCCATCGACAACCAGGATGTACTTGCCCCAGTTTTCCTTCATGGCTTCTTCGCGGGCATGCTCGGCTGCATCACCCGAAGCCGCCTGGAGGGTATGGTGGTAATCCAGTGAAATCGCATCAAAGATCAGGCCTTCGATGGTAGGGGTATGTGAACGCGTCAGGGATTCGGTGCATCCTGTACATTCCTGGAAGGAAAGCCAGATGACGGACGGCCGTCTGGCCTGCTCCAGGGCTTCCGCTATGCGGGGCACCATCGCTGGCGACAGAGCCATCATCGATGCAGTGGTTGCACAGAATTTGAGGAACCCTCGTCGTGAAACTCCCTGGTTCCTCAGTACTTCTGCCAGCGTTTTATCATCCGACATAACCGCTCTCCATTCAGGAATCTATGGTCAGACCCTCCTGAAGGGCCTGTATCCCACTTTTAATATCTTCAGTTTGTGATTCGATGATCGAAGGGACATGGGTGATCTCTATAAATTTACCCATGATCTCCTCTTCAGTATTGTAGTGCACCACCAGCCAGACACCAGCGTAGCTGGTCTCTTTTATGACTGAAGGACCCAGTGCCTCGATCCGGACTGTTACCTCACCGGTGCCCAGGCGCGCTTCAAGTTCATCCTCTTCACCCGGTGCAAACGGCATAGCGCGCAGATCGATAATCGTGGCCTCGCCTTCATCCAGCAACTTGCGCAGGGCATGGCGTATCTCGTGCAGGATCGGCACCACATTTTGTGTCAACGGATAGTCGCCAGATGCACTGCATGTGTTCAGTTCAGTCACTGTGGCGGCTCCGAGAATGTCTGCATCAGTTCAAGCACGTGATTGACGGCAACAGGGATGGCGTCTGCGACAGGCCTGGTAGGTTGCTCACCCCAGTCTATCGTGTCAGGCTGAATGGCTACCAGAGCCCTTTGCTCTGGCAGGCTGTCGGTCAGCCTGGCGATATCCAGAAGGTCGAGCAAACCAACTTCATGCACACTGCGTTTGCAGGAGCCGAGAAATTCGTCCATGGCTTCATTGGTCATACAAGCCACTGTGCCGGGCTCGCGCTTCAGTTGCGCAGCATCGATGACAATCAGGTTATCGGCATCTTCAACATCACCTGCAAGCGTGAAGCTCAATGTACCGCCGTCGAGGTAGGTCACATTGTCTGGTTCAGGGTGTGCAGCGCGTAATGCTTCCAGCGCATGCACGCCCGCGCCTTCGTCCGTAAGCAAAGTATTACCAATACCCAGCACCAGTGTTTTCATAGTTGCTATGCTATACCCATTGCAAGCCCTGACATTTGATCAGGATCAACAAATTGATGATTATCAATAGCTGCCTGTGTATTATTTTATGAGTCTGTCCATATCAGTGTATACCCATATATATTTCAAGTACATAGGACTCATACTGCTGGTGTTGCTGACACTGCCTGCTGCCTCTGCGGCACCCATGGAGAATATCACCGGATGCCTGCACTGCCACGCTAATAAGGCCACAGGCTTCTCTGACAAACACGCCTTTGCCGCAGCACAATGCACGACGTGCCATAAGGGTGACGAGACTGCCAATGATCTGCCACAGGCGCATGAGGCGTTGATCGTATTTCCAGGTGACATGGAGCATGCCCGGACAGCCTGCGGGGATTGTCACGCGAAACGTGTACACGATGTCACTCACGGCCTGATGAACACGGGCAAAGGCATCATCAGCAAAACTCGCCATGCCTTCGAACAAAAGCCGCAATCGGAAGCAGATGTTGACTTCAGATCCCTTGGCCACACACCGGCGGACAGTCTGCTGCGCAAGCTCTGTGCAAGCTGCCACCTGGGCAACAGCAAATCAAGCCATACACTGGATGTGACACGGGACCGGGGCGGCGGCTGCAGCGCCTGCCACATAAACAGCTATCCGAAAGACCAGCACCCTGCCCTGACCTCACGCGTCGAAGACGGGCGCTGTTTCGGATGTCATTCCCGATCAGGACGGATTTCGCTTAACTACGCGGGACTGGCTGAAGCTATGCCCTCTGAACAAAATGCTGACACCCCTGAAGACCCACTGCAGCTGGCCGACGGTCGCCCGGTTGTTAAACGACCGGCTGATGTCCACTACGAAGCAGGCATGAGCTGCATCGACTGCCATACATCAACGGGCCTGATGGGCGGCAATGACAACACACAGCATCAGCAGCAGGCAGTGGACATCCAGTGTGAGGATTGCCACAGAAATGAGCTTGCCTCAATGAAGACTGCACACAGTGAAACGCCGCTCTCACATATCAGCCACGATAAAAATGGCAATGCACAGCTAAAGCCCAAACCAGGCGGTCCTGCCATACCAATACCAGGCTATACAACTGCCAGTCACCCGCTTGCTACGGAACATGAACGCCTGCATTGTTCAGCCTGCCATAGCCAGTGGGCGCCGCAATGCTACGGCTGCCATATTGAGTATGACCCGGAGGGCAGACAAAAAGACCACCTGCTGCAAAAGGAGACACCGGGTCGCTGGAAGGAAACACGCTGGGATGTGCGCAGTGACCTGCCCCCTCTGGGCATCACTGTGGACGACAACATCAAACCATTCGTGCCGGGGATGATCATGACCATCGATCACCCGGACTGGGAAGAGAGGAAATTCAAACGGATCTTTGCGTCGACAGAACCCCACACGACAGGCAAGTCGCGCAGCTGCGAGTCATGCCACAGATCTTCAACTGCACTCGGACTGGGCCAGGGGGTGCTCAAGAAGTCCAGTGATGGGTGGAGCTTTTTGGCCGCACATCAAGTCCTGACAGATGGGCTGCCGGCCGATGCCTGGACCTCAATCAATAATTTAGCGCCTGACCCGTCAGCATACCCTGCCAACAGGCCATTCAGCCGGGATGAAATGTTACGCATCCTGAACGCCCTGTAAAAAACATATCCAAGAAAACTCGACCTGGGAGGTACAAATAGACTATATATGTAGGACCTGCTTCATCTAGACTCAGGCAGGGCTATAAAAAAAACAATGAGTCCATTTTAAGACAACCACAAAGGGGTAATTCAAATGACTAGTCTTGCTAGCCGCTTAACCTTCGTAGTTTCTCTGCTCTGCCTTGCAACAACCACAGCATGGTCCGCAGAAGAGAGTGCATCCCTCCATGACGTAGCGCCTGAGGCCTGCAAGCAGTGCCACGAAGAGATCTACACACAATGGAAGGAGTCAATGCACGCCAACAGTTCAGCCCTGAAGGATCCAATTCATGGCGCTTTCTACAAGAGTGTGATGGGTGATCCAACCGTTGAGGGTCTTAAGTCAAAGAAGGGAAAATACCCGGTCTGCCTGAAATGCCATGCCCCGGTCGCCGCAATGGAAAAAAAGACCAAGCTGGACGCCAAACCAGCCTATTCCAATGGCATTGGTTGCGTTACATGTCACTCATTTACCAAATTCAAGGGCAACGAGACAAAGGAAGGCAAACCGCTGTATGGCATTGACGCCTATGAAATCGATACTGCCAGTCTGCATGGCCCGAGTGGAAACACCTACACTACCGAGCGTGTCCCTGAAGGCTCAAAATGGCCAACAGCGATCAATCACACCGTACCGCTGCAAGGCAACAGTGCAGCCCTGTTCAGGAGCAACGACGCCTGCATGGGCTGTCATGAGAAACGCAGCAACGCCAAAGGCACACCCCTTTGCGTCACTGGTCAGGAATACCGCGACAGCAAAAACTTTGTTGCCTGCCAGGCCTGCCATATGTCAATTGTAACGGTTCCCAAACTCAAGGACGGCAAGACTGTAGAGGGACAGACGGTGTCGATTGCCGATCATTCCATGGCAGGTGGTCATGACGGCAGAATGGTCACACGCGGCATCGCGATGTCAATGGAAACGGAGAAAGCCGCTGATGGCATCAAGGCGAAAATCACGGTCACAAACCGCCTGCCCCACGCCTTCCCGACAGGCGCACCTTTCCGCAACTTCTTTATTAAAATTGCTGCCTATGACAAGGACGGCAAGGAACTGTGGAAGAATTTCAAGGTGCACCCGATCAAGGACGATCCCAAGTCGGCATTCTGGTACACCCTCGGTAACGAGGCGGGCAAACCAACCTCACCGCCCAAGGCGACGCAGGTCCTGTCCGATACCCGCCTGAAGCCGAATGAGACCCGCACACTGGAATATGCCATCCCAAATCAGGCAGGTATTGCCATCATTCGCGCCGAAGCACTCTATGACCTGCTGCTGCCTCCAATCAAAGGCAAGTTCAAGGGCAAGATCCCGGCTGAGTTGATGAAGCCAACATTGGCAGCATCGGCCGAGGTTAGGCTTTAAGAACACAGACATGCCGAGGAAACAACCAGCGCCGCTGACAAAATCACTGGCGCTGGCCATTTTCATACTGGCGATGTTATCGGGTTATGTGGAATACACGCATGCCGAGCAAGACGATGATTCCGACTGGGACTGGAGCGGCGTCACTGCAGATGACACTACGCCCGCGGAGACTGCTCAAACCGATAAACCTGTGCAAGCTGCCAGCACACGTGATTCGACCACAGCAGAACCCGACTACGCTGCAACACCCGGACCTGCATTGGCGATCTTCGCCAATGCCCCGGAGTTCGATGTCATTCCAAGCAAAAAGAGGCAGGATCTGCACCCTTGTACCAACTGCCACCAGTGGACCAGAGGTGACACCAGGCCCCGAAAGCTAAAACAGCCACATGACGACTTCGAGTTGAAACATGGCCTGCATGGCAAGGGCAAATTCTGGTGCATGACCTGTCACAATGAAGATATCTCACGCGGTCTTGTCACTCTGGAAGGGGATAAGGTTGATTACAATGATGCTTACGTGGTCTGCAGTCAGTGCCATGTCCACCAGGCCAGGGACTGGGTCTACGGAGCCCATGGTAAACGGGTCGGCAACTGGCAGGGCAAACGGCAGATTTTGAATTGTACGGCCTGCCATTACCAGCATCGTCCGGCAATTAAAACACGCGCTCCGCTAGGTGGCCCGGTTGTTCGTATGGGTCTTGAACGTCCGTCACACTGGAAACCCCTGCAAGACCGTCCCAGACATGATGACAATGCAGCGATAGCACCGCCGAAATCGCTCTCGTTTTCAAGGGTGGGCGACGATGAGTAAAGACACGTCAGACAATGACATGCCTTCCAACGACAATCTGGCGCGGCGCCATTTTCTGAAAAAGCTCGGCGGTGTAGCCACTGCAGCGGGCGCTGCAACTACGGTACATGCCGCATGGGGTGGAAATACGCTGAGCGATACCTTTGCGGATTTCTTTCAGCAGCACTATCGTGAAATGTCGAGCGAGGAAATCAGTGAAACTATCGAGCGCATCGAACGTAAAGCAAAAAAACGCTATGACGTCGATATCCATTGCAAAAACACACCAGCTCAGGAGGGTGTACTGTTTGGTTATGC
>Ga0209013_10004657_pt1 | contig 11977 bp, 15 predicted proteins | sample Cruoilmetagenom2_FD_187291 | JGI IMG/M metagenome (GOLD analysis project Ga0209013, IMG submission 187291) | Oil polluted marine microbial communities from Coal Oil Point, Santa Barbara, California, USA - Sample 2 (SPAdes) (version 2) | ecosystem: Environmental > Aquatic > Marine > Oil seeps ...
ACCTCAATATACTATTTAGGAAAAAGATTAATAATGGATTTTAAGCTCGTTATATAGGGAACTAATGGGTGTTTAAGTATGGCCGGGAGAGGGGGATTCGAACCCCCAACAAGCAAAATAGATGCATGCAGGAGAGCCCTTAAATACGGGCTTAAAAAAAGATTACACAAAATAAAAAATTAAAGTGTCAGTAGATAGTGGGCATTTCTGACTGACAATTCCACTGACAGTTTCACATCATATTTAAACTATTCTTAGTAAAACGTTCTAAAGATAGCATTGGCATATTTAGCCCAGATGGAATCACTCTCTTCAGTGCCAGTAAATAGAGTACCGCTATAACCTATCTTTTCATTATCTATCTCAGATAAAACAAGATCAACAGTTTTAATACTATTCTCTTTTAGGTACTCATTCATCCTAATAAATCCACGACCACCCTCACCGCTTTTTGCATCGTTGGTTCCCCACGCATGTAAACATGCCGAATACTCACCTATAGTACACTTGCTTTTAAAGATTGCCATAAATGAGTAATTGTCATTACCATCATTAATACGAGCAACACATACTAATTCATTAGAGTTTTCTTCGATTAGTTTCATAAGCTGACCAATATACTTAGTAACACCAGCTTCACCAATATTAACCATTTTTATTAACATATTCTTCCTTATTCATTTTTATTAACCTGAGCATGCCCAAGTTTTATATTTTACCTATTTTTCTTCTCATGTTTCAGATAAATGTGATGTTTGACTATTTTTTTATTATTATAATTGAGATATCCGAAAGATTTTATCAATATATCAGGAGAATTGAGCCCTTTGTTCACCAAAAAACAAAACAGTTGCAACGCTGCTATAATACACGTTATAAGTCTTTTACTGACATTTTCTGAAAACTTAAAGATTTATTATGTTAAGCTTTTTTACTTTAAAAAAAAGGTGATAGCGTGAAGTTAAAATTATTATTTCTTGTTTCTTTGCTTCTGATAAATGGTTGTACTACCCAGCCAAATGCGAAATCTAATTCGAAAGCAGAAAAACTATTTGCTGCAGGGTATACTCAGTTTAACGCAAAAAACTACAAGAAGTCATTTGATTTTTTTTATGATTCCTGTCGGTTGGGTGACGTAGAGGCTTGCGGCATGCTTCCATATTTCTATGAAAAAGACTTATTAAAAACTGGTAATAAGAAAAAAAATATGGTAACTGCAAAGAATCTTTATAAGACTGCATGTGAGATGGGTGATAAAGATGCATGTATTGGCTATAGTCGTATGTCTTCAATTTTGAGTGGTAACCCTTGTCATAGATACCTTGATGATTATAAGGAATCTTTTGACTATATCATAAAGTATCAGCCACGTTCATGCAAGCGTTTTGAAACTTTATTAAAGCAGGGGCGTAAAGTTCAAAAATCTTGTGATAATCAAACATTAGCAGAACGTGATTATTATAAGTCTATCAAAATGCTGAAGAAGACTTATACTTGGAGAAGATGTTATTAGTCTTCCCTAACCATTGATTTTTTATAAAATTTATACATTTCTTTAATATCTTTATGATCAATTGCATTAAACGTCTCTCTCCTTTTATTTCTGAATGCATTTTTTGTAAGATTGCTATACATAGAAAGAAAGAAGTAAGCTAATTGAAGATCTTCATAATTTGCGACATCATACACAGATATATTTTAGATAAATATAAAAAATATATTTAATAAAGTTTAATATTTATTTTAAATACTCTATTGCTCTATTTTTATTGATTATGATTATTTCAATTTCTTGGTCTGTTAAATAATTGTCAATAAATACAGTAAGTAATTGTTTCCAATTTTTGTGCTGCCCCTTAATGATCTTTGTTTTGTACGCATTTATTTGATCATATAGACTTTGTTTGTCAACCGTTTTATTATCTTGCAATATTTCTTTGAATAACTTTTTTACATTAAGTTCCATGTGTATCTTGAACATTGCTGTCTTAAATATGTATTCATCGTTGTTGATTATATTTTTTTGCAGATCATTTATTTTCCCAGTTTGAATAAATTCATCAATAATATCGTTGCTATTCAAATATTTACGGATGAATTTTGTAACATATCGTCCTTCCTTCTCCCAATTTTCCACTGTTCGCTCTGTGTTCCCCAGAAATTCAGCAATTTTTTTTCTGCTTGCACTCATGTTTTGTCCTTTTTTACCTACCAATATATCTAATTATCATATATTTGTCAAATATTTCTACAATAATGTGTATTGTTGCGTATTTTATTTTAATTTAAGAAAGAAATAGTTATCATAACATACGAATTAATTGACATATGTATACAAATTATAGGGAGTTAATCGCATGAAAAAAGAATATTGCAATACTGTAGAGTTTGTGGATGCTGTAATCAGGGATGTTGAGCGTATTATTAATAAGTATGCATTCGTGTTAGAGCATCGAAAAAACAAAAAACTGATGTGTGAGTTAATGACTAAAGAATCGCAGTTTGCAATATTTCAAATCAGGCACGATAATATAGTCGCGCTGATAGATGACGATGTAGGTTCTTCTTGTCCTGTAATTACATTTATTCGGTGTACTGACACCAAAAAATATTATGTCAATTTTCGTATTCGCTATGACTTGGAATGGTGTTATTACCCAATATACCAATGATCTTGTTCTCCCTCCTCATCTTACCCCGTTGGGGAGGGACTTGGTAAATCGGGGTAAAACACTAAAACACCATAAGGGGTTAAACATGCAATATCAACTAATCGGTCAAATTTTTGAAGTAATACCAAAAGAATTTAGAGATAAAAAAACAGGTGAAGTTACTAAGTCTTTTTGTGAAGTCACTGTTGAGCAGGTCGCTACAGATGGAAACGGCTTTCGTGTAAAAGATGTAGAGCGTATCAACTTTGATCAGGAACATTTTCAGGATTTAAAATCAAACATTGATAAATATATCGTTGTGCCTTATGAACATAGACAATGGCGTGACGCGAATACTAAACAGATGCAATCTGCGATGATGATGTCAGAGGGTGCCGTTTATGTTGTTTACGACAAAAGCCCCCTGGACCAGACCAAATTAGAAACAAAGAAAGCTGCTGCTTAAGAGGTTTTCCTCTTTTGCATTTCTTTAAGTTGAGTTAATTCTTGATTATCAAGTCTTAACTGAGCTTAGGCTCTCAAAAAAAACAAGGAGGACATTAAAAATGTTCAACACAGCAAAAACAAAACTATTCGCATTCTTAGGTATGTTCGCAGTCGCAGTGTCAAATGCTAGTGCAGCAGTGCTCACACCAGAGCAAAAAACAGAGCTCACTACTTCATTGACTTCAGGTTACTCTGAATATGTAGGTCTTTTGGTAACAGTAGTTGCAATTGTGATCCCAGTTGTTCTTATTGGTCGTTTCCTATGGGGAAGACTCGGAAAAGGCGGAAACGCGTAAAAATCAGTAAAGGGTTTTTCCCTTTATTGGACTCACAGGGGTTATTTTCATGGAAATTTATATAACTGACTTAGGTTTTTATTTCTCTTTACTTTATTTATTGGCAATTAATATTCGTTTTGCAATTGCAATCAAACGTCTGTTTATTCGTACGGTTAGAGGTATATGGTAATGAAAAATAAGTATCTATTTTTATTTGTATTGTTTTCATCTTTTGCTTTTTCAGATGTTCTTTATGTCAAACAAAAAAAATGTATTCACGATGATTATTATTTTTCCAATGGTAAATTTAACTATATATATAGCTCTGATTCAGTTGCATCTTCTACAAAAAAATTTAAAGCTACAGATCTTGAGTATGGATATGAATATGTTGATAAAAAATGCCAAAAAGTACAAGTTCTCCAATACACAAAAATGACTTATCATGATTATAAATTCATGACTGCTCTTACTGGTATGCTTCTTGGTTTGGTTGTTTTTATTGTGACAATATTTATATTTATTAAAAAGGACTGATCGTGCCGTTTATTATACTTCATTTAACAAATGACTTTACACTAAATTTTTTCTTTAGCATTTTTTCATCTATTCTTATTCCAGTGATTTTTTCTATGCTGATTTTGAAATTATTTCTAGGTGATAGACATGATTAGATTTTTTACTTTTTTACTTCTTTCTACTGTATTTGTGTTTTCGGCAGAAGAGTATAAAATTGGTGATCAGTTTATGTATCAAGGTCAGAAATATGAAGCTACTTATGTTTCTTTTCAGTGTGATAGCAATAAAAATCAGTTTCCAGAACTAACTAAGGTTAATACCAACGTATGGTATATAAATGCTTCAACTAAAACGTGTAATTATGGTTGGACTCCTTATTACTATATCTCTGCTGGCCCTGCATCTGGTGAATGTGATATAGATGACAGGGGTTTTTGTTATTCCTATTCATGTTCTGATACTATGTTTATTGGAGATCAAAAGTATGATGTGAATTTAATTACTGATTCAGAAGTTTGTCTTTGGGGTGACACTTCTTCTCCCGTCAGTACTGGCAATGTTTGGAAAAGTGCTACTGAGTGTTCTGCTCCTACTGGTAGTTGTTATGTAAAAAATAATTGTAATCCTATTTCAGGTCATGATACATATACTAATGCAACTGCATCTGATCAGTGTGATGTTGAGAAAATCAATAAGCTGCTTGATCCTACGGCTGCTACATTCTATTTTACAGAAGCACTCTGGCAGGAATGTGATAGTACATGCTATGTCAAAACTGTTCCTATTAATTGTTCTCTACAGATTCCTTTTTTACCAGAACTTTTAGAAGATGAAACTATATATAGTACAGAGCTTACTCTTGAACAGTGTGTTCAGTATGCAAACTCTCAAAATATGGATATCCGTTTTGAAGAATATACTACTGCAGAAGCTCCTGGATTCAAATGTCAAGATTTAAAATTCTGCATTATAAAGGATCGAAGTCATAATTGTGCAGGTATTGATACTCCATTGCCTACTGTTTCTACTGGGGAATCTTATTTTATTGTTGATGATCAGCCTGCATGTATACAGTATGGTCAGGATCATAGTTTATCTGTTCAACATATTCATTTTGATGATATTGACAATATTGGTAATTTTTGTTTTAACATTGATTATTGTGTAGTATCTGGATCGGAAAATAATTCAACCAGTAGTGAAAACAATAATTCTTACTCTTCTGAAATCCCTAATAATATTGGTACTAATACTGGAACTGGTGTTCAAGCTACAGATAGTAATGGTACTAATCAGAGGTTGGATGTTCTCGATGGCCATATAAAAGATTCCAGTGATATTCTACGTTATGGCTTCGACCGCAATCACGCTGATTTAAATCAGCTTTCTTCTGATATTGAAAATGGCTCCCAGATGATTAATAGAGGGATTAATGGGCTGTCACATAACATTGGAAATATGTTAGATCAGATGAAAGATGATGAAGTAAATAATACTAGCTCGTCTTTCGATGATTCTAGGATTGTAGCAGCTGAGAATAATACTACCAATGCATTACTTGATATTTTTGGTGATTCAAATATTTCATTGACTGAGTTAAATATTACTGACGCAGATACGTCTTTTTTAGAGTCTTTAATGGATGAAGTATTAGCCTTTGTTGATGATTTAAATGTAACTAAAGAGGAATTGGAATCAGAAATTACTGAATCATTACAAGTTGATTATACCGATTTTCAAGATAAAGGTAAGACTCTTGTCTCTGATGTGTTAAGTGAAATGTTTTCATCAAATTTATTTAATATTATGCAGCCGTTTGAAGAGGTTGGTAAAACTGAATCTAATTTTAGAGCTATCGATTTTCCAATTAATATTACAAGTATAGGCTATACAGATCATTTACAATTTACCTTTGAGGATATGTTTGGTGCTCCTGGTTCTGCATTGTCTAGTATGTTTGAAATGCTTCAAACTGTTTTACAGCTTATTTCTGTGTTAGCAGGGTTTTTTTATTTGATTAAAGGTGTTTCAGATGTTTAGTCTTATTGCTCGTATTTGGAATTATATTGCTCCATTCTTCAGTTTTGTCTTTAAATGGGTAAAAGTTGGTGGTGGTTATTTGTATGTTGTTTTATATTTTATTTGGAAGCTAATTGCCGGTCCTATTGCACTTGTTTGGACTTATGTTAATGCACTATTCTGGGTACATACAATTAAGCGTTTTGCACTTTTTCCAATTTTGGTTGCTGCTTTTATATTTCTATTAGATTATATATATCGTTCTTATCCTTTTACTTTTTTAGGTGATCTCTCTGTTTCGGGATATCTTACCAGTGTAATTAATCAGCATGATTATCTAGTAAATACTTCTGTGTTCCTTTATCAAATAGGATTGATTCAGGCACTTACTATCTTTTTTTATTTTGTTCTTGTCACTTTTGTTGTACGTCTATTTATTAAAATTTTCATAAGGGATTAATTGTGGTAATGCGGTTTTTATTTAAGTCTTTTTCTTTTACAGATCCAAAAACAAGGTATTTTACTAATCTCTTATCTGGCGAGACTGGTTCCGGGAAGTCTTCCCTTATTATGCAACTGCTTTATCTCTTGATCACAAATAAAGATAATGAAATGCCTTTTAAAAAAGTTTATCTGAATATTGATGGTTTTGATTTTAATTATTTTAATGCTCTTGCTAGTTCAAACGGTTTGGATGTTCATTTTTCTTGGTTAAATATGCATGAGATATTTGCCTTTGCTAAAGAAGAACGTGAACTATACCAGGAATACAGTACAGATGGTGAGGGGACTATTGCTAAAAGGATAAGAGAGAATATTAATGAAGATTATATTAAATATTTTAGTAGTCTTATTATTTGCGATGAAGCAGATAATTATCTGGGTACTGATCTACCTAAAGAGATTAAAAGTATGTCTCTTGGTTTTTCAAATTTTATGAAATTCAAAAGACATCATCACATTGAAATGTGGTTACTTACACAAAAATTTCAGAACCTAAACAGTCTTTTTTACAATAACGGTGCAATCAATAGGTTTCTTCGTGTTCGCTCTATGTTCTTTAGTTTCGGTAAAACAAAAGTCTTGCAGCATTGGGTTAGTTCTGATACATCTAAAAAAGATAATTTGATAGATAGTTACTGGTATGAGGTTGATGATGATTTATATAATAAGTATGATGTGGGTGCAAATATTACTACTGGTGACGGAAATAAGAAGAAATTGAAGTTTATGTTAATTGGTTTGGTTATTGCATTGTTCGTGTCTTTTGTAGTGGGCTATCAAATATTAGGTAAGTATTTCTTTGATGACTCTCAACCTGTTGTTGATAATGTACCTACTATTTCTGAAAAAAGAGTAATTAATAGAGAGACTCATGACAGCTCTGTTGATATTTACAATGTAGTGAAATGTATTACTTTTTCACGAACTTCAAATTGCTATTTTAAAGATTATTTCGCATCTATTCCAAATGATTTCATTACTGGTCTGATTGAGCAGAATTTATCAAATATTCATGTGGTCTATTCTCACGATGATGTTTCGTTTGTGTCTGTAGACAATAAAGGTCTGTCTTTTATTTTTAGCAACTATAACAAAAGGGGTAAAAATGAGGTTAATAAATAAGGTTCTATTGTCAGTAATAATGGTTTGTTCTTTTTCTTTTTCTAAGGAATATACCTTTTATGATCTTCAAAATTTGATTAATAGTAAGTATGGTATTACTGTTGTCTGTGAGAGAGATATAGCAGACAGTTATGTGATTTATTCTGATAAGTTACAGCGTGATATTACACTGACTGAAGTTGAGTCAATGATTGTGTCATCTGGTTATAACTATTCTAAGCTTGGTAACGTGATCCACATTTCAGCAAAATCAAAAGCACAGAAAAAAACAGAAGAGCATAAAGTACAGCTTGACCAAAAGAAAAAAGAACATGATCTCCAACTCAAATTAAAAGTTGACGAGCAGAAAGTAAATGAGGGTAAATTTTATTCTCGTATTATTTATACTGATCTTCCTTTAGATTCTATAGATTCAATATGTAAGCAGATGAATTATCAGTGTGAATATGTTTCTTCAGGTGCTTATCTTGTTCGTTCCAAAGATAAAGTAATAAGTACTTCTTTCTTTAATACTTTCAGGCCTGGTAATCAATATGCTTTAGTTGGTACGATTCTTGAAATCAATAAGAATACTTTAACTGATATGCATATTGACATTAATGCTTTTGCAAATGCCGTTTTGTCTTCAAAATTTATTAACGTGAGTTTGACTGGTCAGTATGGTAATTTATTACAAGCTTATTCTGGTCCGGACAATAAAGTTTCTTTGGATGTTCTTTTTAAGTTTATGACCACAAATGGTGCTGCTAAAATTGTATCTAAACCTTATTTGTTATTACAGGATAATAAACTTACTACTTTTACAAATGGTCAATCAGTCCAGGTGGCATCATCGGTTATAAATAATGCAGAAAAAGCTGTGTCACAAACTTCATACGAAACTTTAGATATTGGGTTAAGTGTAAAGGCTCAACCACGCTTTGGAAATAATTATGTTTATGTTGATCTTAGCATGAATATATCTTCTTTGCTCGATTATGACAAGGATAAAAATATTGCGAATATTGCGAATCGTACTCTTGGTGGTTTTTATCGTATGGTTCCTGGTCGCGAGATCAGGCTTGTGGGTTTTGAGCAAACATATAAAAATCAGCAGCGTTCTAGTATTCCTATTCTTTCAGATCTTCCTGTTGTGGGTGCTTTATTTCGTGGTAAATACAATGATGGGAAAAATTCGATACTGGTTGTAAGTTTTAAGCTTATAAAAATTTCGGATGCAAGTAAAGCTTCTTCTTATGGACCTCAATCTAATACAAAGGGGGCAGATTGGATCTCGTTATTTTAGTTTTATTTATGATTATTCTTGCCATATGGCTTGATTTTAATTCTTAACTTTTCCGTGCCCTCGGCACGGTTCACCACGACACAACTGAACCGCGGAGCGGTTTCAAGTTGTGTCCCTTGGCTATCTATAAAAAGGTTGCCGACAATTTTAAAAAGGAGTTCAAATGTATGGTCTAACCAAAAAAAACAAAAAAGATGTTTTCAAGAAAATAGAGAAACAAAGAGATTTTTTGTTTTCTCATTACATTGAAGTGTCAGGAGAAAAAGTTAAGCTTGGTTCTTTCTTTAAAAATGCATTTATTAATCCAGATAGATATATTGCAGAGCTTCAGCATAGAGTTTGGTCTTTGGTTGAGTATTCTCAGGATAGAGGTTTAGTTAATGTCTTTTTGACTTTGACACTACCTAGCAAATATCATCCTACTCGTACATTGCGAAACGGACAAATAGTAAGAAATCCAAAGTTTGCACATGGCAATATTGAGCTTTATGATATTACAACTAAGATGAAGGTATCACATTATAATAAGATGATATTTAGATATTATAAAACTAAGAAGCGTGTTTTGCCTACTGGTAAACATGAGGTTGTATCTCTGCTTGAAGAGGATTATTCACCGGCTAAGGGTTCAAGGTATCTTACTGATATGTTTACCAAAATTCGTAAAGATAGAAGTTTCCAGGATTTGGATAAAAATGATCGTGTTTATTTTAGGGTTACTGAACCACATAAAAGTGGTACACCGCATTTGCATATTAGTTTATGGATTCCAAAAGAAAATGTTTCAAGATTTGTCCAATCAGTGCATAAGTTCTTTCCTGCTCCGCAAGCTGATATCTCTACAAGCTTTATTCCTTTTGGGTATGAACTCTATGAAAAAGTATATAAGCGTAATGGTAAATGGAATAATGGCTATAAGCTGCATAAAGATGATAAGAGTTATATAAAACTGCAAATTGACGATTCTGTAAGTTATCTAATGAAATATATCTATAAAACACTAGATGATCTTCGAGATAGTAAAGGTATCTCTGAAATTACTATGTGGTATATTTTTCATGGTATATGTAGGTTTTATACTAGCAGAACTTTAATGAGTTTAAATGTTTATAGGCCTCTTGGTGGTAGTTTAGGTTTGCTCGAACTTACTAAGCATTATCATGAAGATACTGTTACTGTGTATTTGGATCCCGAAACAAAACAACCTAAAATAATTCAATATACAGTTGACGGTATAGACAGAGTTTTGTGGAGAAAAAAGGATTTTGAACTTAAGTCGTTTGGTCAAGATAACAAAGATTATTCAGCACGGTCTATTGTTCGTGATTTAGATATTACTGTAGACGGTGTTGATTATTGTTTATTAAGGGGTAGTTCACTGCCTCATATTAAGCCATGTGAAGAGGATTACAAACAAGGTTTAGAGCGTTCTATACTTCATGAGGATATGTCTATGGTTGATTTATGGAATTATTATCATACTTTAGATGTGACTGATCCTATGTTAAATGTAAATCATGTTTTTCTAGTTGAAGATACAATGTATGAGCATGGTCTTTTAGCTTCATCAAAAAAAGTTTCTAAGGAAATGGCTTTAGGTGTTCCTGTTACTGGTTTTTATTATAGTGGTGAACAAACATTTACAGAGGTTGGTAATGCATACTAATTCACTTTACTTGAAAACTAATAATATGGCGATACTCATTGGTTACAGTAGAGATTACCTTTTGAACAATAGAGAAATACTCTTTTTTAAAGACTTGCACTATTTTCCGAAAGAGAAACGTATAGATTGGAAAGTAGAGAAGATGATCGAATGGGTAGAAAATAAAGATCTCTCAGATAAAGCTAAAGAAATTTTGGATTTGGTATCATAGGTATGCCCATTATGTACTGGAGAGGATAGTAAATGATGGTCAGAATGTTTAGGCGTAAAAATGGTAAGCTTTATGTGGAATATGAAGCTTTCGGAAAAACCGTACAAAGAAGTACACGTTTGGAAGATACGCCAAAAAATAGAACATTAGTAAAAAAGAAAGTGATCCCTGCTCTTGAAGTAAAGATTGTGAGGGGTGATTTGGCTAAAGAAAAGCCTAAAAACTTTTTGTACTATAGTGAAATTTATCTCAAAGATAAATATCATTTAAAAGACTATAACAAGAAAGAAAAACATGTTGCAGTCATTAACGAGTTTTTCGGTGAAATGCGGATTGATAAAATTACTAGAGGTCATGTAAAAGACTGGATCAATATGCGGTTTGATCTTGGTAATTCAGTTAAAACAGTTGAAAACTATCTTGTCAGCGTACGTGGTGTACTTTATGAAGCTATTGATAGAGAGGTGATCTCTCAAAATGTTGCAGCCAATATTAAGATGCCGCAACACAAGCCTAATGAGATTGAGCCTTTTGCAGGCAAAGAAGTTCAATTGTTACTAAAAAATGCTAATGAGTTCTTTAAATTATATCTAGCTATTGGTTTCTATGCGGGCTTGCGTATGGGAGAGATCATAGGACTTATGCACAGTGATTTTGACTTTGATAAAAAGGTTATTCATGTCAATCGTTCAATCTATAAAGGTAAAGTCTCAACACCCAAAACAGAGGGTAGTATACGCGAGGTGCCTATACTTGATGAACTAATACAATACTTAAAAAAGCCTGGGAAATCTTTATGGTTGTTCCAGGGGGCAGATGGATTGCATCTCAATTGTTTTGGGCAGCATCATTATGAAGCCTGGGCTAAACTTTTAAAAGAGTGTGGTATTGAATATAGAAAACCTGGTAGTACGAGGCATACATTTATCGTATCAATGCTTAAAAACAGTGATCTCAGTGTATTGGAAGTTGCTCAATTAGCTGGGCACACAACGACTCAAATGGTCATACAGAACTATGGAAAGTTTATTAAAGGTGAACATCTAAAAGTAGATAGGAAATTAAAACTATTTACTGACAAATCCGCTGACAGTAGTACTTAAAGGGCTGATTTAATGGCCGGGAGAGGGGGATTCGAACCCCCGGAGGTATAACCCTCACCGGTTTTCAAGACCGGCACATTCGACCACTCTGACATCTCCCGACATTTGTAAG
>Ga0209013_10004658_pt1 | contig 11974 bp, 10 predicted proteins | sample Cruoilmetagenom2_FD_187291 | JGI IMG/M metagenome (GOLD analysis project Ga0209013, IMG submission 187291) | Oil polluted marine microbial communities from Coal Oil Point, Santa Barbara, California, USA - Sample 2 (SPAdes) (version 2) | ecosystem: Environmental > Aquatic > Marine > Oil seeps ...
CCTTGTAATATTAAGCCGATTTCCTTTTGAAATCGGCTTTTTTTATAAAGTTATCAAAAAGTTAAATTGATTTATTAAGCTTAATTTAATAAGTTTGTTTAGTTAATTATTGATGTTATTACTTAAAAAAAACTTTACTTTTAATGCTTTTCAAACAACTACACTTCAATTTTTTAATCCAGAGTAGCATCAGCAAATCATTTCAAAAACTAAATTCAGATAAGAAAAGGAGAGTTTAATGGGCTGGATATTAAAATTCGCTAACTCTTCCATAGGCAAAAAATTTGTGATGGCCGTAACCGGTTTATCACTTATACTTTTTTTAATAGTGCATCTTGCAGGAAACTTAACTTTATTTATTAGCGAAGAATTATTTAACGGTTATGTTAACACGCTTGATTTAGTTAAACCTTTAATCAGAGTAGTGGAAGTAATTCTTGCACTCGTGTTTATTTTTCATATTTATAACGGGGTTATTTTGTGGTTCAAAAATAAGAAGGCGAGCCCAATAAAATATAAAGTGAATGCTTCTTCAGAGAATAGTTCATTCTCTTCCCGCTGGATGATATGGACAGGCGGTATCGTGTTTATCTTCCTGGTAACTCATTTATCCACACTATGGTATGCTTTTAATTTTGGCAGTCACGGAGCAGATCATAGTTATTATAATATTGTGATGGAATGGTTCACCTATCCTGTTTATGTTCTGTTTTATGTTATAGCTATGGTGCTTCTCGGTTTTCATCTTAATCATGGATTCCAGAGTGCTTTCCAAACGTTTGGCTGGACGCATAAAAAATATACTCCTGTTATCGAAAAGATCGGAACTCTTTATGCCATTGTGATGGCTATTGGTTTCGCCTCAATTCCTATCTACTTTTTTATATCTTCACTGGGAGGTAAGTAATGATAAGATTAGATTCTAAAATACCAGAAGGACCCATTGCTGATAAATGGACCAATCATAAATTTAATATGAAGCTGGTTAACCCGGCTAATAAAAGGAAATTTGATATTATTGTTGTTGGTACGGGTTTAGCAGGAGCTGGTGCTGCTGCAACTTTAGGTGAATTAGGTTATAAAGTTAAGGCATTCACATATAATGATTCAAGTCGTCGTGCTCACTCCATTGGTGCTCAAGGTGGAATAAATGCAGCAAAAGATTATCAGAATGATGGTGACTCTATTTATCGTTTGTTCTATGATACTGTAAAAGGTGGTGACTTTAGATCCAGAGAAGCTAACACTTATAGATTAGCTGAAGTAAGTAATAATATTATTGATCAATGTGTAGCTCAAGGTGTTCCTTTTGCACGAGAATATGGCGGAACATTAGCTAATAGATCATTTGGCGGGGCACAAGTTTCCCGAACATTTTATGCCAGAGGTGAGACTGGACAACAATTATTACTTGGAGCATACAGTTCTCTAAACAGACAAATTAAGTTGGGTAGTGTTGAAATGTTTCATCGCCGCGAAATGCTTGATTTAGTGATTATTGACGGACAGGCAAAAGGAATTGTTGTTAGAAATTTACTTACTGGAGAAATGGAAAGTTATTCAGCTCAAGCGGTGGTTCTTGCCACAGGAGGTTATTCTAATGTTTACTTCCTTTCAACAAGTGCAATGATGTGTAATACTACAGCGATCTGGCGTGCACACAAAAGAGGAGCTGCTTTTGCTAATCCTTGTTATACACAAATTCACCCAACTTGTTTACCACAACATGGTGAGGGGCAATCAAAGCTAGTATTAATGAGTGAGAGTTTAAGAAACGATGGAAGAATTTGGGTTCCCGATAAACCTGGGGATCACAGACCGCCGGCTGATATTCCAGAAGATGAAAGAGATTATTATCTTGAAAGAAGGTATCCTGCATTTGGCAACCTTGCGCCGAGAGATATTTCATCCAGAAGTGCCAAATATGTTTGTGATGAAGGCAAAGGTGTAAATGGTGGTAGATCAGTATACTTAGATTTTGCAGATGCCATCAAACGATTGGGTGAAAATTCCGTTAAAGAAAAATATGGAAATCTATTTGATATGTACCAGAATATAACTGACGAAAATCCATATAAAGTACCAATGCAAATTTATCCTGCTCCTCATTATACAATGGGTGGTTTGTGGGTAGATTATAATCTTATGAGCAATATCCCTGGATTATTTGTCACCGGTGAAGCAAACTTCTCTGACCACGGAGCCAATAGGCTAGGAGCAAGTGCTCTTATGCAAGGTTTAGCGGATGGTTACTTTGTTATTCCTTATACAATTGGAAATTATTTTGGAGGAGAAAAACCTGATAAAGTTGATGTTAATAAAGCAGAGTTTAAAGAAACTGAAGAATTAGTAAAAGAAGATGTAAATAAACTTATTTCTATAAATGGTAAGCAAACTGTTGATGATATTCATAGAAAACTTGGAAAACTGCTAATAGATAAAGTTGGAATGTCTCGTGATGAAGCTGGATTAACTCAAGTTATTAAAAATATTAGTGATTTAAGAGATGAATTCTGGAATGATGTTAAAGTTGTTGGTAAAGGTGAAGAGTTAAATCTAACTTTAGAAAGAGCAGGCAGAGTTGCTGATTTTCTTGAGTTAGGTGAGCTTATGGCTGTTGATGCTTTGGATAGGGATGAATCATGTGGCGCACATTTTCGTGAAGAGCACCAAACAAAAGATGGAGAAGCAATTAGAAACGATAAAGATTTTGCTTATGTATCAGCTTGGGAATATGAGAAAGCAGGAAAGTGGAATTTGCACAAAGAAGATCTAGAATTTGAATCTGTTAAATTAGCTACAAGGAGTTATAAATAATGGATAACAATATTAATTTAACATTAAAAATTTGGCGACAAGAATCTGAAACTGTAAAAGGGAATTTTGAAGAATTTAAAGTTTCGGTTTCTCCTGATTCTTCAATTCTTGAAATGCTTGATGAAATAAATAATGATTTAGAAAAAGAAGGTAAAATTCCGATCGCATTCGAGAGTGACTGTAGAGAAGGAATCTGCGGGACCTGTGGTTTAGTTGTAAATGGTCATCCTCATGGGGCAAAGAAAGAAACAGCTACTTGTCAATTGCATATGCGTAACTTTAAAGATGGTGAAACAATTTATATAGAGCCCATGCGGGCAAAACCGTTCCCGATAATTAAAGATTTAATTATTGATCGTTCGGCTTTTGATATAATTCAACAAGCTGGTGGTTATGTTTCTTTTAATACAGGCAGTGCGCCCGATGCAAATGCAATTCCTATCTCAAAAGAGATTGCATCTTTATCTTTAGATGCTGCCGAGTGTATAGGTTGCGGAGCATGTGTTGCAGCTTGCAAAAATTCATCAGCTATGCTATTTGTCGGAGCAAAAGTTTCTCAGTTTGCTCTTCTTCCGCAAGGGCAACCCGAACGATATGAACGTGTAATGAATATGGTTGCAGTTATGGATGAGGAAGGATTTGGAAGCTGCACAAATACCTACGCTTGCGAAGCAGAATGTCCAAAAGGAATTTCGGTTACCAATATCGCAAGGATGAATAGAGATTTTGTAATGGCTAAAGTAAAATCTAAAGAAGTAGAAGTATAAATTAACCGAATTGTTTAAGTTCTCTTTCAAAAATCCCGCTTTATGCGGGATTTTAATAGGCCTAAATTTTGGGCAATTTTGTTCAAAAACTTGTCTATAGTATTAAGGTTTCTTAATTTGAGACTTGAAATTAAGAGAGAAAAGTGATGTTTGAGAAAGAAATAAAATTCATTGGGGATTTTTGTTTTAATCAGGTGAAGAGTCTTGGTTCCAACTTCACGCTGGATAAGATAACAAATGCTGGTGTTCATCCCGCCGTAGTGCAATACATTTCCGCAGAACTCGAATTTATGATTTACTCCGACAGGCGTAAATTATTGCAACAATCCTACTTTGATTACGCTGGAAAGGAAATTTCGGATCACTTTCAAAAAATTTCCGGTGAAATAAAAAAACATAAAAAGATTTCAATTGAAGATTCTAAGAAGCTGATATTCCAGGCAGTTTCGTTTAACATTAATTATCTTGTTCGACCAAGATGGTCTTTGATAAAATTAATTTTTAATGATCAACCTGTTATTTCCGTTGAAGAAATGAAGATGATGCTTAATTATTTGTATTACTACGAATACTTTAAAAAAGTAATTAACGGATATATCTCAAAAAGAAATCTGGTTCAAATATCTTCAACAGAGTTTGATATCCTTCTAAATAAAATTGATAATGAACTAATCAATTCCAATCAGCATCAGGTTATTACCAACTCATTTACATCTATGGGTGACTTCTTTAACGTAGGAGGTGTTGACAAAAACAGATTGCCTTTATCTGCTGTAGAAATTTTTTGTAAAGAAAAAAATCTGGTTGATTTGATATTAAAACTTCGAAAAGTTATACCCAATGAAGTTAAAAGAAGGTATGATAAAATTGAAATTGAAAGAATATTGTTCTCGCCTGATGTAATTCAAAAAACTGATGAAGAAGCTGACATTGAAACAGAAACCACAACCGAACAAATGATAGAAGCACTTGATGCAGATGAATTAAGAACCGAAGTTGACGAATCTGATGAGAATAAGTCGGATGAGTTAGATAAGTCTGATATAGAAACATTCCTAAGTGCTGAAGAAGAGGAAGCACTATTATCACTCTATAGTGAAGAATCCACCGAGGACAAAGAAACTGATGTTGAAAGTCTAGAATCTTCTGAATCAGAAATTATAATAGAGGATTTGAAAGAATCAAAAGCTGATGGAGTTAAAACAGCATTAGAAGAGGTGCTTGAGCCAATCGATTCAGAGTCAGAAATAACTGAAGAAAATGTAAACTTATCAGATGCTGATGACTCAGAGGAGATCGAGGTAGAATCGATTGAAATTTCAGACGAAGATATTACTGAAAGTACTGTCGCCTCAGATGAGGAACTTGAAGGAATTGTTGACGCAATTGCTGAAGATTTACCTGAAGAGGAAATAGAGATTGATGAGAACATTATTGTTGACAGTGTGGAAGCATTAGATTCTGAAATAGATAATCAATCCGAAGACGTTGAAACGGATTTGCCTAATTCGGGAATAGAGGAAGAAATCGTTCAGGAGATGATTGAGGATATTTATGTTGAGAACAATTCTGATAATTCAACAAAAGATGATGATTTTGAGCCAGAAGAAATGCCCGAAACCATTGCTAATTCAAGTGAAGAAAAAGAAGTAGTAGAAGTAGAAGAAAAAATTACTTCACTAGAAGATGATTTGTTGAACATTTTTAAAGGACTAGATAACGAAGAATTTAAATTACCAGAAAAAGAAAGATTTAGTGTTGAAACTCCTGAACCACAGGCTTTGGATTTGCAGGAAGAGAAAAAAGAAGAACCTTCAATATCTACTGAAGCCACAGATGGTTTTGATGAGTATCTAAAAAGTATTGATGAGGTAATTTTCAATGAGAAACCGGCTGAACAAGTTGAGGAGAAGCAGCAGGTTGAAGTAGAAGAAAAAGTTGAAACTCCTGTCGAAAAAGTTACCGAGGTTAAGGAGCAACCTCCGACTGCTCCTTCTAATGACAAAAACGAGAAGGCTTCTGAGAAAACCAGAACTCTCCGGCAAAAGGATATGTTCAGTTATTTAAGAAGGAAAGAAGTCAAAAAAATCGTCTCATACATTTTTGCAAATGATGAAGAGGATTTTACAAATACAGTTGAGCGAGTAATGGATGGCCATTCTTATAAAGAAGCTTCAGAGATTTTAAAAGCAGTTTTTACTTCCTACAAAATCAGTCCTTATTCAAAAGAAGCTATAACATTCACAAACGCAGTATCTAATTACTTCCGGCAAGCCTGATGTTCGTTGACTATTCGCTTATTGAAGTGAATTCCGGCAAAGGCGGAGACGGTGCTGTTACATTCCGGCGTGAGAAATATGTTCCCAAAGGTGGCCCATCAGGTGGAGATGGTGGAAACGGAGGGAATGTAATAATAAAGGCCAATTCCAACCTTCACACACTACTCGATTTTAGATACAAAAAAAAATATCAAGCCAGCAACGGAGATAAAGGTGGCAACTCGCGGAAAGATGGTAAGACTGGAACTGATATTATTATCGGAGTTCCTGTGGGAACAGTTATAAAAGATGCTAAGACGGAAAAAATAATTTTCGATCTTGATGAGAATGCTAAAGAAGTAATTCTTGCCAAAGGTGGAAAGGGTGGAAAGGGTAACAGTAAGTTTGCTACTTCAACTAATCAAACTCCAAGATTTGCTGAAGAAGGAAAACCAGGTGAATACAAAAAGGTAATTCTTGAGTTAAAATTAATTGCAGATGTCGGACTTGTTGGTTTTCCGAACTCAGGGAAATCAACTTTGATTTCAAAAATTTCTGCTGCAAAACCTAAGATTGCTGATTATCCATTTACTACTCTTGAACCTAATCTGGGAATAGTCAAGTATAAGGACTTCCAAAGTTTTACTGTTGCTGATATTCCAGGCATTATTGAGGGAGCTTCACAGGGCAAAGGTCTTGGTCACCAATTTTTAAGACATATTGAAAGAACAAGAATAATTTTATTTTTAATTGAGATTACTTCTGAAAATATGAAAAATGATTTTGAAGTCCTTTTAAATGAATTAAAAAGTTATAGCCCGAAATTAGTTCAGAAAAAAATGTTGGTTTCTCTCTCAAAAGCAGATTTGATTGATCCACAAAAAGTAAGTGAATCTGCACGAAATAAATTCAAAGGGATTAAGGATAAGCCAATTATTTTCTCATCAATTACTGGTTTTGGACTTGGTGAGATGCTGGATATTTTATGGGATAATCTCCAAAAAGAAAAGCTCTGACGGATAATACTGGCTAAGTCTGATTTTCAATTAGAAAATGTGATTTTTTGAAAATACAGGGGTTTGTAGGTATATTTACGTCCCGATTTTATTAGTCTCAAGTGGGGCGGGGTAGCTCAGTCGGTTAGAGCAGTGGAATCATAATCCACGTGTCGGGGGTTCGAATCCCTCCCCCGCTACAAGTAAAAAAGTGTTTACAAAATCAAGATCAAGGAGAAATTTAATGTATAGTATTTTAATATTGGCCACATCAATTGCAGCTGTATTGTTAATAATTGTTGTGTTAATGCAGTCAAGTAAAGGCGGCGGTTTGGCTGGTACATTTGGAGGTGCAAGTAATATGGGATCAATGTTTGGGACAAGAAGAACCGCTGATTTCTTAAGCAGAGCAACCTGGTGGCTAGGCGGAATTGTAGCTGGTCTGGCGATCGTAGCTAACTTATTCTTTTTACCCGGCAAAGTCACACAGGAACAAAGAAGTATTATTCAGGAAACTGGAAGACAAAATATTCCCCAAACACCAACACTTCCACAACAGACTCCACAGCAAATACCTGAGCAGGAATAGCAAAACTTTTTATTTAATTCGAAAGGAAGCCTTGATAATCTTTTATCAGGGCTTTAGTTTTTCCAGCGAGCAAGAGTTTCTATAATTCTATCCTGAATCTTTTTGTATTTACTGGCTCCACCTCTAGTAAACTCAAACATCATGCAAACAATAATATCATCTTCATCTGCATTTGTCACATAACCTGAGATAGATGAAACACCATTCAGTGTTCCTGTTTTTCCCTTAAAATTATTTTCTGCTGCCGTTCCTCTCATTCTCTTGCGCAATGTCCCATCAACTCCTGCTATACTGAGTGAATTATTAAAATCATCGAATTGGTTTATGTTGAAATATATTTTTTCGAGTAACCCTACTAATGCTCCGGCAGTTACCTGATCAAATCTGGAAATGCCTGAGCCATCAACTATTTTGGTTCCGGTTGAATAGATTCCGAAGTCCTCAATGTAGTTTAAAATAGCCTGTGTTGAGAAAAAGGAATTACTTTGCTTGCCGCTATAGACTGCGCCAAGGTTTTTGAACAAACATTCTGCATAAAAGTTGTCGCTGTTTTTATTTATCAGTTTCATCAGATCGCGTAATTCAATTGCTGACTCAACTAGTGCAATTGCACTATCCGGTGTTTGCGAAGAAACTGTATTACCAGTTACTTCTATACCGTAAGCAATTAATTTTTCTCGAAATTTTTTTGCCGCAAACAATGGGGGATTATCCACATTAATATAGTAAGTTCTGTATCTGCCTCTTCTTTTTTTCCTAACCGTTGTTCTGTTACGGTCAATTACTAATGCTGAAATTGGTGGAAGCTTTACATTTGCCCGTTCTTCGCTTATCCAATCATCTCTTGAATAGATATCGTCAAAGTAAGTATCATCACCAATTACATTTCCTGTTACTTTACTAAGTCCTGCTTGATAAAGCTCATTAACTAAGTCTTCAAGATCATCCATGGTAAAAGTTGGATTTCCGAATCCTTTTATATAAATGTTTCCGTCAATAGTTCCATCAGAAAGATCATCATCGTCTGCAAGTATTACTGTGGAAATAAGATATTCTCCACCCATTAATTCAAGTGCAGTTGCTGAAGTAAATAACTTGGTGTTTGATGCGGGAATCATAGACACTGTGTGATTAATGCTGACAATTGTGTCCTGTGTAAGAGGATTGTAAATAAGAACCGCCATTTTAGTTCCGGCAGGCACTTCTGCAATCAATTCATCTAATTCTTTTATTAATTCTTCTGGAACTTGAGATAAGATTTCGCATTGAGCAAAAACAAATAGTAAAACCGTAAAAAGAATTTTCATTAAGATATTCTAATATTTTTAAAACAAGAAATGAGAATGACTCGCAATATATTTATATTGCTTGTGTGAATTACAGAAATAATTAATCCCTACAAATAAATCACTCAATTATCAAACTATCAACAATAAATAAAAAGAAATAACTTAAAGGTACAATGAAAAAAACTGTCAAAGCTTATCAAGACGCTGATTTCCTTAACTCATCAGATGGCAGGACAATCAGAATGATCACGGAATATTTACAACCAAAAAGTAAATTTAAAAAATTTAAGGTGATGGATACGATTGTATTTTTTGGTTCAGCAAGATTGAAATCAAAAAGAGATGCTACAAAGGAATATAATACAATAAAAAGTTCTAACCCGAAGGGAACTGAAGATTTTGCAAAAAAACTTCGCGAAGCACAATTAAACCTTAATATGTCAAGGTATTATGAAGATGCTGTTGAGCTTTCAAAAAGGTTAACCGAATGGTCATTAAATCTTGAAACGAACGCTAATCGATTTATTGTATGTACCGGTGGAGGTCCTGGAATAATGGAAGCAGCAAATAAAGGAGCCAAGAAAGCTGGTGGTTATTCAATTGGATTGAACATAAGCATACCTTTTGAACAGTTTGTAAACAACTATGTAACTCAGGATTTAAGTTTTGAATTTCATTACTTCTTCATGAGAAAATTCTGGTTTGCATATCTTTCAAAAGCTTTGATTGTATTTCCAGGTGGTTTTGGTACAATGGATGAACTTTTTGAAATTATTACGCTAGTTCAAACAGAAAAGATAAGAAAAAAACTTGCGGTGATTATTTATGATAAAAAATACTGGAATAAAATTATTAACTTTGATGCACTTGTTGAATTAGGAATGATAAGTAAAACTGATTTGAGTCTGTTTACTATGTGTGATACTATTGATGAAGCTTATAATGCAATCGTCAAACATTTGAAGAGATACTATTCAAAACAAAAAGAACCAAAAATAATAGAACCTGTTTTGCGTCTCAGATAATAAAAAACCCCTCCGAGAGGGGTTTAAAAATTAATAATCATCGGATCGCTTGGCGCGCCGTGTGGCTTTAATTTTTTCCATTCGCTTTTTTATTGATGGCTTCACAAAGAAAGTACGTTTTTTATATTCCTTAAGAATTCCAGATCGCTCGTATTTCTTTTTGAAACGTCTTAAAGCTTTATCAATGGATTCATTTTCACCGATTGAAATGCCAACCAAATTATTTCACCTCACTTCTTGGTTATTTAGTGATTCTATAAGTTTCTTTAAACCTGATTTTTGAAAATCAACTGAGATTGAGCTTTTTCCATTTGAAAGAGTTTCCTTAGAAAGTACTCTTCCGAAATCGTCCCAGTTCTCATGATATATTGTTTCTCCAATTTCAAATGTGTTTAAAGGAGAATACTTTTTACATTCCTCGTTTTCAATTCCTTCCAATGTGGCACTATTGTTTTTTATAATGTCGCTTATATCAACGATCATTACTTGTTTACAAGACTTACATTTTGCCCACTTTTTGAATTCTGATTCTTCGCCGGTAACGCTGCTCGTAATCTCCATCTTCTGTATTGTCCCGCAGGAATTACAGAATGCTTCTATATTTTTTATCCTTGCCATAACTTAACTCTTTATTTTATTCAGGCTACAAATTTAAGGTTAACCGTTCCGAGAATCAAATTCCAATCGTAAAAATGACTTTCTCTAACTTTTAATGCTCTGTTTATTGATTAAAAAGGTAGATTTTGAGATAAATGAAATTAATAGAACTAATGAAATAATAAATGATTATTCAATGTTGATTGAATTTTTTACCAGCTTTTCTTTCAATTTTTGACTTTAATCTGGCAATTGAACTATCATTTGATGAACAATTTTTGAATAGTTTCTTCATAGTTTCCTGAATCAATATTTCATTCTCATAGCGACTATTATTTTTTGTTGATTCGATGAATGCCATTTTTTGTTCTTGCGTCAATTCATCATCCACTACAAAAGCATATTTCCTTAATTCGAATATCTGTTTTGTTGATTCCCTTTGCTTCCATTTTCTTTTTTCATCTTCATAGAAAAAGCTAATATTAAAAGAAAGAAATGATAATTTTCTTGCTCGATAAATTCTGGTTGCGATTACTCCGACCGGCACATCAATCAGTTCAGCAATTTTTTCGTAATTAAACGAATTAATTTCTTTCATAATCATTGGAATCCGAAGAACAGCCGGCAGCTTTTCAAGTGATTTTATTAATTCATCTTCACTAATGCTCGATTCAATTTTATTAGAATTGATGATCGAGACGATGTCCTTCGAATCAAGTTCTGTATGGTCAATAAAATCGAAAATTGTCTGGGTGTCATCTTCTTTTTTAGAATAGAAATCAAGAATCTCCCTCATCCAAATTCTAAAAATCCAGCTTTGCCAGTCAGCTGAAGCCTTAGTTACATTACAATTTTCAATTGCCTCGAAGAAGGTTTGCTTTATAATCTTTTTTGTTGATTTTTTATTGAGCAAAATCCAGTAGGAAGTATTATAAAGATTTTTTACAAGTGACAGAGCTTCGGAATTGAACTCTTCACCAAGTTTTGTCAACTCTTCTTTGCTTACTTTAAATCGCTCAAGTTTAGAGTGAGATTGCATCGGATTGGCTGATTACTTTCTGTAAACGATTGTGTTACCACTCCAGTCATTCACTTTTTCAATATCGATTAAGAAGCCATTTACGATTACATATTTGACTTCATCATTCTTTCTGATTATGAAATTTGCTGCTGCATCCGGTTTAATTAAACCATTAAGTTCATTTTTTCCATCTATAATTATATTGAAAGGTAAATTTGAATATTCACCACTGAATTCACCATCACTTAATAGAACGTTTGTATATCCCTGCTTGTAAAGTTCAACGGGAATAATTTTTTCCAAATCGTCGAGGGAATTATAGGCTTCGGGTTTTGTTTTTCCGGGTTCAATTATATAGCCAGATAAATCAATTTCATCATAACCTGAATAAACAGAAAGATCGCCTAAATCTTCAATGGAAGCTTTAAGATAAAAATCTCTCGCACCATTAATATTCACTTCTTCAAAGTTAATTCCGATATCAATAATATATTCCTTACCATCCCTATTTAAAATTAGATTTCTTAAAATAAAGTCCATCATAAATTTTTCATTATGAGGAATTGATTCGTAAATGCTTAAATCTGTATTCACATAGCTGTTACTTACAATACTG
>Ga0209013_10004659_pt1 | contig 11974 bp, 13 predicted proteins | sample Cruoilmetagenom2_FD_187291 | JGI IMG/M metagenome (GOLD analysis project Ga0209013, IMG submission 187291) | Oil polluted marine microbial communities from Coal Oil Point, Santa Barbara, California, USA - Sample 2 (SPAdes) (version 2) | ecosystem: Environmental > Aquatic > Marine > Oil seeps ...
ATATGGCAGCTACCTTTGGCCTGACCTTATTGGCCTGGGTGTTCTTTAGAGCAGATAGTGTTGGACATGCCATGCGTTATCTGTCAGAAATATTTTCAAAATCCTTTTTTAGCATGCCTAGTTTTGCGGGAAGTAAAAGCGCTTTAGTTGTAGTTTTAATGATCGTTTTCTTTTTATTTATCGAATGGAATGGAAGAGAGGATAAATTTGCAATTGAGAAAACGGGGGCTAAATGGCCTAAATTATTAAGGTGGGTCTGGTATGCACTTATCATTAGTTTAATTGGCTTACTCGCCCAGACAGTAGAAACCCCATTTATATATTTTCAATTTTAAAGCTATGTGGAAATTTATTAAATCAATATTTATTTTTTTCGTATTCGTTATAATATTTTATATTGGTTTTATAATAGTTTGGGGAGATTATTCACCACTTAAGAAAAATTTAAATTACAAGATTGGGGCAGGGGGACATACTTTTACAAGATTAAATGATTTAAAAACTACAAGAGATGTCGATATACTCTTCTTAGGGTCTTCCCATACCTATCGCGGTTTTGATACGAGGATATTTGAGGAGGCTGGTTTGAAATCCTTTAATATGGGCACAAACTCGCAAACGCCTATTCAAACAGAATTTTTACTTAACAAATATTTAGATTCTTTGAATCCCAAAGTTGTGATATTTGAAGTTTGCCCATTTGTATTTTCTTTAGATGGTGTAGAGTCTACATTAGAGATCATTTCAAATCGAAAAGTTGATCAAGAGACAGTTGAATTAGCATTTAAACAAAATCATTTAAAAATATATAATACCTTGATATATTCATTATATCGTGAATTTGTACATAGTGATAAAGCAAGTTTTTCTGAAAACATTAAAAGAAAGAACGACACGTACGTAGAAGGAGGGTTTGTAGAACTAAAACTATTTTATTATAAACCTGAGAAATTTGAAAATAAAAAATGGATCTACAATGACGAATTATTTGAATCGTTTCAAAGAATTATAATTAAACTAAAAAAAAGGGATATTGAATTAATCCTGGTACAGGCTCCTGTTACAACTGATTTATATGAATCCTATGAAAATAACGTAGATTTTGATAAGGAAATTATGAAATATGGGAAATATTATAATTTTAATGAAATTTTGAAATTAAATGATACCATACATTTTTTTGATTTCCATCACTTAAATAAAAACGGAATAGAGATATTTAATAATAAAATTATTAATATTTTAACACATGAAAACAATATTGATTCTAAAAAAAAATAGATTATATGGGAAGGCTGTCATTTATTTCACTTGAATAATATAAATAAGAAGGATACAATAATTCATTGTAAAGCGCAATTTATTTGTTATCAGCATTAAAATCTCATTTAGGGTGTTATTTTTGAAATAACTTTTTTTTTCTTTACATAAAACGGGTTCGATGAAACTATTATTCCAGGAATCAGGACGACATTGATAAAGCCATTTGTAAAGTTATTACCTAATTCAGGATTAGTAGGAACTATAAATTACATTTTTCTAAATTTATTATTTAACCTTCTATGAAGTAATTTGCTTAGGCAACAAACCAAGTTTGTTAAGAACAATTTTAATAGTTGATTTTAATGGCCAAATTATTTTTCCATACAATAATGATATCAATTTCCTTCTCCCTTTTATTCTCCATCCAAACCCTGATTTGATTAATTGTTGACAAGGTTTGCAAATTCCACATGAAGTCATTTTGTTGGTCGGATTGTGGCAAAACCAGGTCATTTGCATTATTTTTTCCCATCCTTTGTTTGTTGCAATTTCATTCATTTCTATTTTTGTCACGGATCTGATTGGAAAAACAAAATTTTGAAAGAGTGTAAAAATATCTGAATTTTTATACTTTGGGTTAACTCTGTAAACAACTTGAGAGTTAATAACTTCTTCAAAAAGCATTTTGTCAAAATTTGCATCCCAGTAATTTTCATTAATTTTTAGCGGTTTTTCTACGGAAAGCATCATGTCTGAGATGTTATTTTCTTTACAAAGTCGAGCAAGCCAATCATATTGATCTCCTATGTGGCTATTTTCAAGAATTGACTCGAACGCCGAAGATATTTCCGCATTGGGTAAAATATCACTCACGGCATAATACTGAGTTGGAAGTAGCAGATCCTTTGTATGGGGATATGTTTTAAAGATGTAGTTTTTAATCTCCTTCATTGTCTTAATTTCCATATGGGTGGATCCACGTTCTTCATGTATTAAATAGAAAGGTTTAACGGAGCTTCTATAAATGAGCAACAATTGTAATAATTGAAAAGTGGAATCCCAACCACCAGTCCATAGCAAATTTACTTGATCTTTTTGAATATTAATTTTGCCCATAATTAAATTTTGGTTCAACTTAATTATATAAACTAATTTTATAGGATTCTATTGTTTTATAAGAGTCGTATTAACATTAAAATGAAAAAAATAAACTTAAGTTATCCGTGTTTTTTTCAAAAATATGTACTATGAATCATGAATTTTCTTTGAAAAAATCCAAATCTTATGAGTATTGATTTAATGAATGATTTTAAAGGCCATAAACCATTTCTATAATAAAAAGAGATAATTCTCCTTACAGGTGGGATTCGCCAACCAAAGTCCTCGTCAATTGCTATGAGACATGGTTTACAAATTCCACAGGGTTTCTTACGAAGAGTTGGATTGTGACAAAACCATGTCTTTTCCATAATTTTTGTCCACCCTTTTTCTTTCGTAATTTTATTCATTTGAGTTTTAGTAACCTTGATCAGTGGAAAAGAAAAATATTGAAACAACAAATATTCATTCATCCTTTTGAATTTTGGATCAATGACATAAACATCTTGATACCGGCAGTTATTTTTTGTTACTAGGGGATTAATATTGAAATGAGTCGGGTCTGGTTTAATATGCTCTTGTATAGAAAGTTGCATATCTTTAATATCATATTGGTTACAGAACCTAGCGAGATATTCGTATTGAGTCCCAACTCGAGTATTTTTAAGGAGTGCTTGATAAGCTGAAGTAATCTCTGTTTTGGGTAAAATATCATTTACGGAATAGTATTGTGTTGATTTTAATAGCTCTTTGGTATGTGGATATTTTTTTTTGATGAATTTTTTGATCTGCTTCATTGTTTTAATTTCCATTGATGTAGATTTACGTCCTTCATCGATCAAATAATAAGGTAATACTGGTTTTTTGTAAATAAGTAAAAGTTGCAATAGTTGAAAGGTGGAATCCCAACCACCAGTCCAAAGTAGGTTAATATTAACTTTTTTAGCTTTATTTTTCCCCATATCATTGCAATGTTTCAACAATAAACAACTAGATTAAATTATGTAAATTTATTGTTTGAATAAATGTAAGGTAAAAATCAAAAATGTCAAATAAAATAACCAAGCTTTTTTCAATAAAATATCCAATTATTCAGGCTGGAATGATTTGGGTAAGTGGGTATAAATTGGCATCTGCTGTTAGTAATGCTGGAGGTTTAGGTTTAATCGGAGCTGGATCCATGTATCCTGGTATCTTAAGAGAGCACATTCAAAAATGCAAAAAAAATACAAATAATCCATTTGGGGTGAATGTTCCACTTTTTTATCCGGACCTTGAAGAAATTCTCCAAATTATTATAGAGGAAGGTGTAAAAATTGTTTTTACATCGGCCGGTAATCCAAAGCTATATACTTCTTTTTTACAGAACAACGGAATTATTGTGGTTCATGTGGTTAGTAGTGTGAAATTTGCTTTGAAGTCACAAGAGGCAGGGGTTGATGCAATTGTTGCGGAAGGTTTTGAAGCAGGGGGACATAATGGTAGAGAAGAATCCACCACATTTACTTTGATACCAATGGTAAAAGAAAAGATTAAAATACCAATTATCGCTGCAGGAGGAATTGCATCTGGTAGAGGAATGTTGGCAGCAATGGTCTTAGGAGCGGATGGAGTTCAGATAGGTAGTAGATTTGTAGCAAGTGAGGAATCTTCTGCGCATATTAATTTTAAAAATAGGGTAGTTGACACAAAAGATGGTGGTACAGATCTTACTTTAAAGGAATTAACTCCTGTTAGATTGATAAAAAACAAATTCTATTTACAGGTGCAAGAGTTATATAAGCATAATCCCAGTAAGGATGAATTGATAGAAATTTTAGGTAGGGCAAGAGCTAAAAAAGGGATGTTTGAGGGCGATTTAGAGAATGGAGAATTAGAGATAGGTCAAATAGCGGGACTTATTCATGAAATTAAACCTGCAGCGAGTATTGTAGAAGAAATAATCAATGAATATCATCAGGTCAAAAATAATTTTGACTAATAACTTTTCTATTCCGAAGGTTCCAATGATTATTGTTCTCGAGAACTATTGATCTGATCGGAACATCATCTTCCTATTCGGGTATTTTTATCTGATATAATTTTCGAGTCTTGTTGTTCAGTTTATTTTCTCTTAACCAGGGATTCTGACGTTTCAGTTCTTTGTAATTCGTGTCAAACCCTTTAGCGAATAACGCAATATTTGTAATAACAGTATCTACTTCAACAACATAGCTTGGTGGCAATTGATATAGATCCTCTGTATCAAAAATAAATCCATATTTTTTAGGGTGACTTAAAATTTCTTTGGCGGCAATAATTCTAGGTAAGTATCTCTCCGTATTTTCACCTGCCAAGACATCATAGTAGCTATCTACATATTGTTCTTTTAATCTTTTTTCGATACCGTAGTTTCCAGAGTGATAGGCCGCAGCTGCCAGGGTCCAACTTCCCAGTCTTTCTTTTGCCTTGATAAAATAGTCGCATGCAGCTCTTGTCGCTTTCTCAAGATGATAACGCTCATCAACGTTGTCATTTACTTCTAATCCTTGTTCACGAGCAGCCCCTTTAAGCATTTGCCACATTCCCTTTGCTCCTGCCGGAGATGTAACATTTCTTAGATCGCTTTCAATTACTGCCAAATATTTAAAATCATTAGGCACACCCTTTTCCTTCAAAATAGGTTCTATTATCGGAAAATATTTATATGTTCTTTTAAACCATAAAAGTGCATTCGATTGCCAATACGTGTTAACAAGAAGTTCTCTGTCAAATCTTTCTTTAATATCATCTAGTTTTAAAGGTACTTTTTCACCTGCAAAATTTAAATTGTTCGGTATTTTCAGCGCTTTAATTTCATAATTGTCACTTGTGTTTTTAGATGGATCAGTTTTTGTTCCGGGTTGTTTGTCCGAGATCAATTCCTCTGAATTTATAAAAAACATACTAACAATAATTACGCTTAAAAAAACGATAAATCGGGGAGCTCTTTTCATGATTACGGCAATTTAAAAATTAAAAGGGATTGTCAAATGTACTAAAATTTTCCGCTAATGTATCTTTTTTTGCTAAAATGGGTTTTTCAATTCCCCATTCAATGTTAAGTTCTTCATCATTCCATAAAATGGATTTCTCACTATCGGGATTGTAATAATTTGAGCATTTATAATTTAAAATAGTATTATTTTCCAGACATAAAAAACCATGAGCAAATCCCTCAGGGACATATAGTTGTTGCTTATTTTTTCCGCTGAGAACATGTTTAAAATGATCACCGTAAGTAGGGGATTTTTTTCTTAAATCCACAGCTACATCTAAAATACTACCTTTTACTACTCTGATTAACTTTGCTTGAGCAAATGGTGGGGCTTGAAAATGTAATCCTCTCAAAACGTCCTTTTGAGAAAGGGATTCATTATCCTGAACAAAATTAGCTGTTATAATACTAGCTAACTTTTTATTATTATAGGACTCTAAAAAATAACCTCTCTTATCCTCAAAAACATTTGGGGTTATTAAAATTAGATCCTCAATATTTGTATTTTCAATTATCATGGGTTGCAAGGTATTAAAAAATATCTTCAAGAATTGAACTAATTCTTTTTGCTTTATTTAATATCATCACATGTGTTCCACCATCTATAACAATACAGTTCTTAATATATTTTATTGGAAATATTTCATCTTTATTTCCATGGATGTGAACCACCTTATTATTAGCTAAGGACGATTTCCAATTAAGTACATTATGAATAGACCATCTTAAATAATTTTCATCTCTAACACTTAAATATTTATTATATAGTTCAATTCTTTTTCTTATTGTTCTGTTAAAACCAATGGAAGAGAAATTTCCGGTATTCGCAATTTTTTTTGCTGGAAATAGTTTGTAAAGTTTTGTAATTTTAAGAAATTTCATACGCTTGGGAACTTCGTTTAGGTGTTTTACGCTGGAAATAATAACTACCTTTTTGATCTCTATATATTTACTTATCTCTTGAACAATAATTCCGCCAAAGGATACACCGACCAAAACCGGACACGGATGTTTTATGTCTTCTATTAACCTTTGAACATAGTATTCAAGTTTTTCGTCGACAGATTCTGGAATTAACCATTCTAAAAAATGAAGTTCAAATTTTTCATTAGATAATTTAATAGAATCAAAAATCGCTGAACTCGCAGCCAGACCAGGAACGAAATAAATATGAATCTTATCTTTCATTTAAAAACGATAAAATAATTGGTTTCAACCCACTAAAGAAAAATTCAACTGCAATCACCATAACAATTAGTCCCATTAATCGCATCATGACTTTATTGCCCGTTTCTCCTAATTTATCAGTTATTTTACTTGCACCTATTAATATTAAATACGTTAACAGCAAAACAATAAAAATAACAGTAATTAAAATTGCTTTTTTTATAACTGTCTCGGAGCCCTCCATTAAGATAATGGCATTTGTTATGGCTCCAGGGCCACAGATCATTGGTATCGCTAAAGGAGTTATGGAAATATCATCAACATAAGCATTAATTTTACCCTCATCGTCGGTATGTTTTATATTGCCCAACCTTGCTTGTAACATATCCCATCCCATTGCAAAAAATATTACACCTCCAACGATTCTGAAACTGTTCACCGAAATTCCAAAAAACCTAAATAGAATTTGACCGGAAAAAGCAAATGCTACTATTGTGAGAAAAGCAACTATACTCGCTTTTTTGGCGGTATGTTTTCTTTTTTCATTGCTCAATGAAGCTGTCATTGACATAAATATTGGCATTGTTCCCAAGGGATTTATCAATGTAAAAAAAGAAGTAAAAACTAATATTGCAAAAGTGTAATAAGTATCCATTTTCTAAGCTAAAACAGGTTCTTTTATCCATTGGAATCTCACCAAACCGTCCTCATCGATATGCGTTAATTTTATTGGATGTAGTGTGTTTGCCAAACTAGGGTTCCAATGTGTTTTTACCTTCACATAGTTCTCAGTATAGCCATAAATATATCCACTTTTATTTTCATTTTCAAAAAGAACGGAAAGCTCATTGTTTATCTGATCTTCATAAAATGCTCTTCTCTTTTTAATTGATAAACCTCGTAACATTTTACTCCTTTTGTTACGGATATTCTTTGGAACTACCTCCTTCATATCGATGGCTTCAGTATTTGGTCTTTCAGAATAAGTAAAGACGTGCAGATAGGATATGTCGAGTTCGTTCAAAAAATTATAGGTCTCTAAAAACAGCTCATCCGTTTCTCCCGGAAAACCAACAATTACATCTACCCCAATACAGGCATTTGGCATACTTTGTTTTATCTGATCTACTTTGGTAGCGTAAATCTCTTTCCTATATCTCCTCTTCATAATTTTTAGTAAATGATTGCTGCCACTTTGTAAAGGAATATGAAAATGAGGAACGAAGCTATTTGAACTGGACACAAAATCAATAGTTTCCTTTTTCAATAAATTAGGTTCGATAGATGAAATTCTAACACGACGAATATCTTTTAGATTATCTAATTCTTGCACCAAATCAAAAAAAGTATGCTCGTGTTTTTTATCTCCAAATTCTCCTTTACCATAATCTCCTATGTTCACTCCAGTAAGAACAATTTCTTTTATTCCTTTCTTTGATATTTCCTCGGCATTTTTTAAAACATTTCTAAGTTTGTCACTCCTGGAAATTCCTCTCGCTAGAGGAATGGTGCAAAAGGTGCACTTATAATCGCATCCATCTTGTATCTTTAAAAACGCTCTTGTTCGATCTCCAATGGAGTAAGAACCCTCATAAAAATTAACTTCCTCAATTTCACAGGAATGAACTTCTGCTATTTCATTCTTACTCAACTCATTGATGTAATTTGTAATTTTAAATTTCTCATTTGCTCCTAAAACCAAATCCACGCCATTTACATCTGCCAATTCCTCTGGTTTTAATTGGGCATAGCATCCTATTGCAATGAGAAAAGCATTTTTATTTTGCTTTAAGGCCGACTTGACAACTGTCTTAAATCGTTTGTCTGCATTATCAGTTACAGAGCATGTATTGATTACATAAATATCAGCAATTTCACTAAAATCAACCCTTTCAAAGCCTTTATCTTGAAAACTTCTAGCAATCGTAGAGGTTTCTGAAAAATTCAGCTTACACCCTAAAGTGTAAAAAGCGACTTTTTTTTGTGCGTTCATTTATCTATTTTTATGCGATGCAAACTTACAATAAATATTATGATAGCAAAGACTCCAAATCCACCTTATTACGCCGTAATATTTACAACATTAAGAACTGAAATTGATGAAGGCTATGACGATATGGCTAAAAAAATGGATGAACTTGCAAAATTGCAAGAAGGATATTTGGGAGTTGAATCTGTCAGAAATGAAGTTGGGATAACTGTTTCTTACTGGGAAAATGTAACAGCAATAATCAATTGGAAGAATAATGTTGAGCATACAATTGCTAGGGAAAAGGGTAGGGCATTATGGTATAAAAAATATCATTTAAGAATTTGTAGAGTAGAAAGAGATTACGGTTTTTCTAAATGATTATAGACTGAGTTTCGCTAAAATAGGTTCGTGATCTGATAATTTTACATCAAAATTTTGATGTTCATTAACTTCTATTTTTTCATCCACTAAAATAAAATCAATTCTCAAAGGGTATTTTGCAAAGGAATAAGTTTTACCAAACCCATTCCCTGCTTCCAAAAAAGTATCTTTAAAATTTCTTCTGACATTGCGATAAGCCCAAGAATAAGCCGTGTTGTTTAGATCCCCGCAAACGACAATTTTATATTCACAAGTTGTGCTATGACTAATAAATTTTTCTACTTGACCCTGTTGTTTTACAAAAGCCGTAGATAGTCTATGTAATAATCTTTTAGAATCCTTTTCATTCAAATTTAAATTATTTACTTTAATTCCAAATGACTCAAGATGGAGGTTATACACTCTTAAGGTATCACTCTTTATTACAATGTCAATGAAAATAGCATTGTTAAATGAATTTTCAAAGTTTAAGGAGCCTTTATTAATTATTCGATATTTTGAAAAGATGGCTTGACCAAATTTCTTTTTTTTACCGAGTTCAATGTATTTATATGGAAAGTCAAATAAATCTATTTGATCATCGGCGTATTCTTGAAATGTCACTATATCTGGGTCGTTAAGTTTAACAAAGTCAGCAATCTTCGATGGGATGTTATCACTATCCAGTGAACCATACACGTTGAAGAGATGTGCATTATAATTCATAATAGTAAATGAATCGTCACGTTTTGCCACTTTGCCATTGAATTTATATGGAAAATAGGAAAAGAAGATCGTTAGTAGAACACAAGAAGCGGATAGGAATAATTGTTTTTTAACGCCATTTAAGACCCAGTAGATAATAAATATCAGATGAGTAAAAATAAGAATTGGAACCGCTAAACTCAGAAGTGAAATCAGAGGAAAAGCTTTCGGTTGTATAAATGGGATAACAATGCTAAGCAAAAGCAACAATGCAAAAACATTATTGATCAAATAAATTATTTTATTTAAAAGAGATAACTTCTTCAAGGGGATACATTTTAGCTATTCTTTTCCTACTTTAAATAAAAAATCTTTCTCTTCCTTCGATAAGGCATCATATCCTGATTTACTTATTTTATCCAAAATTTCATCAATTTTTTTTTGGCGATCATTCGAACTTTCTTTTTTTTGAACAGATGTTTTCTCTCTTCTGTGAACAGTAGAAAGTGGTGATTTCTGTTTCGGTTGCAATAAACTTTCCATCCATAAAATTAAGCTTTTTCCTTTATTTAACCTCGTAGTTAATAAAAATCCAATCAATGCACCACCCAGATGTGCAAGATGACCACCAGCGTTTCCATTGGGAATTTGGATAATATCTATTGCAATTAAAATAATAGCTATATATAATAACTTAATATCACCTATAAACCTAAATCTTAAAGCATAATTAGGTATGAGGCTTGCTACTCCAATTATAATCGAAGTTACACCAGCAGAAGCACCAACCAAAAATGTTTCTCTGGTTTTTAGTGCTGGAAAATAATTATAACTTAACATAAAAACCATTCCCCCAAAAATTACACCTAAAAAATAATAAACTAAAAATTGTTTCCTATTGAAGTAATCAAGGAAGAGATTTCCTATAAAGTATAAAATGAACAGGTTGAATAATATGTGAATGAGCCCCTCATGTAAAAAACCATAACTTATTATTGTCCAGGGCTTTATGATTAGAGTGCTAAAATATGGAGAAAGCGCAAACCAAGTAACTATAAAGCTTTCATCAATTCCAGTTAAAAAAGAAATCGTTTTGAAAAGATATGTCACTAAAAATACAATAACATTGATGTAAATAATCTTTTCGACAATATTTACAGAAGCAAATTTAGTTTTTAAATTTATATACCAATTACTCACTTAAACTGATTTAAATTAATTCCACCTATTGAACTGATTCCTTTTCCAGTATTGCATCATAATGAACCCTATTATAGCACCACCAACATGTGCAAAATGTGCTATACCACCACCACCAAAAATAGAAAAACCGGTTACTCCTGAAAAAAGATCTAAGCCAATTAGAACAGGAATAAAATATTTAGCCGATATCGGTACCGGGAAAAATATTAAAGCCAGTTTGGCATTTGGGAAAGACATGCCAAATGCAACTAGTACACCATAAATAGCTCCTGAAGCTCCTACTGCCGGAGTATTGTATACCTGATAAAAGTTCACTAATCTCTTTTCTGTTATTTGTGTTAGTATATCAGAATTATATCGTCCTGTATCTAATAAATTTTGAATTTCACCAGTCTGCATACCTAAATTGATCAATTCTTTATATACACTATTGAATTGAAAATAATTAACAGCAGTGTAAATAAAAGCAGCCCCTAATCCTGTCGAAAAATAGAAGAATAGGAATTTATTTCTTCCCCACATTTGCTCCAAGGGTGAGCCAAAGGCCCAAAGGGCATACATATTAAAAATAATATGCATTAAACTACCATGCATGAACATGTGAGATACAAATTGCCATACTCCAAAATGATCATTTTTAGGAAAGTATAGCGCCAACCAATTTCCTAAATTAATCCCGGGTAACAAACTACTTGCTGCGAATAGAATAACATTTAAAATGATTAGATGTTTAATTGCTTCCGTAAGTCTTCCCATATTTTATTCTATAAATTAAATTTATCTTCTAATTCTTCCATTGATATCGTTATAAAGGTAGTTTTTCCAAAAGGTGAAAAGTTCGGCTCCTTACAACAGAATAATTCGTTTAATATATTTTCCTGTTCCTTATTAGTTAATTTGGTACCTGGTTTTATAGCTAAATTTACTGCCAGGCATTTTGCTATGGTATCTATTGGACTTAAACTGGTCTCTGGAATTTCGTTCTTAAAGTTTTCAATCAATTCTTCGATAAAACTAGTTATCCGACTTTCTGATATCGTTATTGGTAGAGCATCTATTATTACACTGTCCTGCTTAATATCGCAAATATTAATGCCGGCACTTTTTAGATCTGACTTTAATCCTCTAATTATTTCAATATCGGAAATGTTTAACGATATATTTAATGGAAATAATAATTGTTGAGCAGC
>Ga0209013_10004660_pt1 | contig 11972 bp, 12 predicted proteins | sample Cruoilmetagenom2_FD_187291 | JGI IMG/M metagenome (GOLD analysis project Ga0209013, IMG submission 187291) | Oil polluted marine microbial communities from Coal Oil Point, Santa Barbara, California, USA - Sample 2 (SPAdes) (version 2) | ecosystem: Environmental > Aquatic > Marine > Oil seeps ...
TTTTTCGTGTTTTTCGTGGCCATTAATATCGTGTTTTCATCTTTTCTTCCGTGTCATTCCGTGTGCTTCCGTGGCAAGTTTTTAAGTAAGTGCCATTGGGACTAACCCAACCTACATTTACTTTCCAGTACTTTTCTGACCGGCGCATACGAACGCCGATGCACGGGTGACGCACCCAGCAGTTCCAGTGCTGCAATATGCGCCTTGCTCGGGTAGCCTTTATGCTGTGCCAGCCCGTACCCCGGATACCTTATATCCAGCACCTGCATTTCCCGGTCACGCGTCACCTTGGCCAGAATAGACGCCGCACTGATTGCTGCGACCTTGCTGTCACCCTTGACAATCGCCCGGGCCGGGCAGGGAAGTTCCGGGCAGCGGTTGCCATCTATCAGGGCATGTTCGGCCGCCGGCAGCAAGGCGTTGACAGCACGCTGCATGGCCAGCATCGTTGCCTGCAGGATATTGATGGTGTCAATCTCCGCGACCGTGGCACTTGCCACGGACCACGCCAGGGCCTTCTCCTGAATTTCATCAAACAATCGTTCACGACGCGATGCAGACAGGCGCTTTGAATCATCCAGACCATCGATCGGATTTTTCGGATCGAGGATGACAGCCCCTGCCACCACCGGCCCGGCCAGTGGTCCCCTGCCTGCTTCGTCAACACCGGCCACGCGGCCGGCGGGAATCACCAGTTCATGATCCATTCATTCATCTACCCCTGTTTCACCAACTCAAGGACCGTTTCTGCAGCCACCCGGTTTGCATCCCGTCGCAGGTCTGCGTGTATTTCTGAGAAGACACCTGCCAGTTCCTGTGCACGCTGCGGATCCTCTATCAATGCCAGTGTTTCACGGCCCAGCGATTCCGGCGTGACCTCGTCCTGAATCAATTCCTTCACCAGCGGACGGTCTGCCAGCAGATTGGGCAGGGAAAAATACCGGGAACTCACCAGCCTTCTGGCTATCTGATACGTCACGGGAGACAGCCGGTATGCAACCACCATGGGCCGTTTCAGCAACATGCATTCCAGAGTCGCAGTACCGGATGCCAGCATCACGGCATTCGCTGCCGCCATGGCCTGCAAGCCCTGCCCACTGAGCAGCGTCAGCGGCAAGCGTGTTTCAATCGTTGACAACACTTCATCAAAGGCCAGGCGACACTCATAATTAGCCAGCGGCACCACAAAATGCAGATCATCACGGCGCTGGTAACACCAGACAGCGGCATTCAGGAAGTCGGCCGCCATACGTTTTATTTCTCCTACGCGACTGCCAGGCATCAGCGTAACCACCGGCCCATTGTGCTCAAGCTTTATATGCCGCCGTGCCTGTGCCTGAGTCACATCATCGACAATCAGGTCTGCCATCGGGTGTCCAACACAGCGTGCCGGCACCTGCTGCTCCTCGTAGAAGCGCTCCTCGAATGGAAACAGTGTCAGCATGTAATCCACACTCGCGGCAATCTTGCGTACACGGTATTTCCGCCAGGCCCAGACGGACGGACTGACATAGTGCAGGGTCGGGATACCTGATTGCTTTAAAGCCTTTTCAAGCCCAAGGTTAAAATCCGGTGCATCCACACCAATAAATATATCAGGCGGGTTTTCCAGGAAATGGCGCCGCAGTTCCCGGCGTATGGACAGTAAGCGAGGCAGGTGCTTCAGTACCTCAACCAGCCCCATGACAGCCAGTTCCTCCATGGGAAACAGACTGACACAACCCGCTTCTTGCATACGTGGGCCGGCAACACCCTCAAATACGGTATCAGGCAACTGTTCACGAACGGCCTGAATGAGACCGGCAGCCAGATTGTCACCGGATGCTTCGCCGGCAACAATACCGACATGGAGCTGATGAGATGGTGCAGACATTCTGGAGGACAGAAGCTCCGTGATTACCTGACAATGCCGCGTGTCTGGTTTTCAAGAAAGGAAACCAGTACGCCGAGTTCGGGATACTGGTCCGCCCTGCCCTTGAGTTGGGTAATCGCCTCCTGCAGGGAAAGGTTTTCACGATAGAGCGTCCGGTATGCCTGCTTCAGAACCTTGCGTGTCTCTGCCGAAAATCCACGGCGACGCAGCCCTTCCATATTCATCCCATGTGGACTGGCAGGGCTACCGCCAACCGTCACATAGGGTGGAACATCCAGGCTGATGCCGGCACCAAAGGCTGTCAATGAATGCTGACCCAGTGAGCAAAACTGGTGTACCAGGGTAAAACCACCAAGCATGACATAATCACCAATCGTGACGTGTCCCGCCAGTGACGCATTGTTTGCAAAGATAGTCTGATTTCCGATCTGGCAGTCATGGGCAATATGAACGTACGCCATGATCCAGTTGTCATCACCCAGCCGGGTAACGCCTTCATCCTGCACCGTGCCGCGATTGACTGTGACAAATTCGCGAATGGTGTTGCGATCACCTATCTCCAGGCGTGTCGGTTCACCGTCATACTTCTTGTCCTGGGGATCAGCACCGATAGAGGCAAACTGGAAGACAGTGTTGTCCCTGCCAATGCGGGTATGACCCGTAATGACCACATGCGGGCCAATGCGTGTCCCGGTATCGATAACAACGTTTGCCCCGACCACCGAATAGGGGCCAATGCTGACGTCATCGGCAATTTCTGCCCCTGTCTCAATGACCGCCGTTGCGTCGATCAAGTGTTGATGTCCTGCTCGGTACACATGATCTCGGCCGTGGCAACCACACTGCCATCGACACTGGCCTCGCAGGCAAATACCCAGATGCCGCGCCTGGCACGTTTCAGGTCAGCACGCAGAATCAGTTGATCCCCCGGTTCTACCGGTTTCTTGAATCGAGCCTTGTCGATACCGACCAGGAAATACAGACTCTCGCGCTTCGCACCCCGCTCCACTGTCCGGAACGCCAGCAGGCCGGTTGCCTGTGCCATCGCCTCCAGTATCAACACCCCCGGCATCACGGGACGTTCGGGAAAATGTCCCAGAAAGAACGGTTCGTTATAGGTCACATTTTTGTAACCGGTCAACGACTCTCCTGCCGTAAATTCCGTCACCCGGTCTATCAGCAGGAAAGGGTAACGATGCGGCAGGTGCTGCAATATTTGTTGAATATCCATGTTCACTCGATTAGGTTATTTTGGTCATTGCCAGGCAACAGTGCCAGGACATTGATTCTAGTTACCCATACAGCTAGTTACCCATACAGAAAGAATAACTCTCGCCAAGACGCCAAGATCGCAAAGCCATACTAAAATATTCTTTCTTGGCGTCTTTGCGCCTTGGCGAGAGAAATTATAGCGTTCATGGATAGAAACTAGTTCTTTCCTTGCTGTTTTGCGGCTGCCAGTGACCTTTCCAGAGAAAGAACCTTGCGTGCAAGCTTGTCCAGTTGCCTGAAGCGTGCATAGTTCCTGTTCCAGGCATCATTCTCCTGTGCCGGAACCCCCGAGGAATACACCCCTGGTTTGCTGATTGATTTCGTCACCATTGTCATTCCGGTAATGACGACATGATCGGTAATCTCAAGATGCCCGACGATACCGGCCCCCCCGCCGATCATGCAGTGTTGTCCTATGCTGGCACTACCCGAAATGCCAACACACCCTGCGATGGCCGTGTGTGCACCAATGTGGACATTATGCGCAACCTGTATCTGATTATCGAGTCTGACGCCGTCCTCAAGCACGGTATCCTCCAGTGCGCCGCGATCAATGGTTGTATTTGAACCGATATCAACGTCATTGCCAACCCTGACACTGCCGAGCTGTGGAACATTCACCCAGCGCCCGCCATCATTCGCCAATCCGAATCCATCACTGCCAATGACCGCGCCCGCTGCAATACTGACACGTTCACCGATAACGACACCGTGACAAATTACCACATTGGCGGACAGCTTGCTGTCAGCCCCGATAACACTGCCAGCCCCGATAAAACAGCCACCCGCCAGTTGCACACCGGCATGAATAACCACACCCTGTTCGATAATACAGTGGGGACCAATCCAGGCACGCGCATCGACATTACAATCAACGTCCAGGCTGGCACTGGCATGTATCCCCTGTCTGGCAACCGCGGGCGGTACGATCAGTGCGGCTGCGCGCGCGTAACTCACATAGGGGTTGGGCGAAACAATGGCGGCAGCAGGATAGCCTGCCGCATCGTCAGGGGACAGGATCACCGCCGCAGCACGGCAGCCCTTCAGGTACTTCCGGTATCCCGCATTCGCCAGAAAACTGATATCCCCCTCACGAGCATGCTGCAGGGTTGCAACACCGACAATCTCACAGTCCGGATCCGCATTCTGTAATTCCCCTCCGACTTCCTCAGCCAGTTTACCCAGTGTCAGCGTCATCTGGTTGGTCGTTTTGTCTGCCAGCGATCAATGCAAGGAATTTACTTGCCGGTGAGCTTTTTAAGTACGCTGTCCGTGATATCCACCTTGTCACTGGAGTAGACAACACCCTGGCTCATAATGAGGTCAAACTTTTGTTCCTTTGCCAGGGCAACAACGGCCTCGTACATGTCCTTTTGCAGTTTTGCCAGCACTTCGTTGCGGCGAATATTCAGATCATCACGGAATTCTTCCTGGGAACGTTTCAGGTCGCGGCGTTTTGAAAGAATAGCGCGTTCCAGCTTGCTGCGTTCTGACTCGCTCATGACCGCACCATCACGTGACAGCTTGTCTTCCTTCGTCTTGATTTCACGCTGCAAGGTAACCAGTTCCTTTTCTCTGGGGGCAAATTCCTTTTCTATTTTGCTCTGGGCTGACTTGGCCTGCGGTGCCGATTCCATCAGTTTAACGGTGTCTACGAAACCGATCTTGGTCTCTGCCAGCAGCGTCCCGGAGTAAACGGAAAACGCAGACAGCAACACTACATAAATAATCGAGCTAATTTTTTTCATGGTTTGTTCTCCACAACGTTATTACAATAATCAGAAAAATGTTCCTATGGTAAACTGGAAGTTCTGCACATCATCGTCGTCATCTGCATTCAGCGGGTAACCCAGACTGACCGAGATGGGACCCAGCGGCGACAGCCACAAGCCGGCCACACCCACAGTGTACTTCAGGCCACTGGTCTCAAAGGTGTTATAATCACCGAACACGTTACCCACATCAAAGAATGTACTCAAGCGCATGCCACTGGCATTCTCCACAAAGGGTACAGGAAAGCTAACCTCCGCGTTGAACACCATCAGGAAGGAGCCGCCAATAGGATCACCGTCGGAATCCCTGGGACCCAGGGTATTGTCTTCAAAACCACGCACAGAACGCACACCACCGGCATAGTAGTTCTCGAAGAACGGCAAGGTGTCGAAATCACCAAAACCGTCACCATACCCGAGGTTGCCTTTCAGTCCCAGTGTCAGGTCCCGGGTCAGCGGAATAAAGCGCTGCTGTACGTAGTTCAACTTGTAGTATTGCAAGCCGGAGCCTGGCGTGGTCGTCTCAAAAGAGAAATTCTGCAGGCCGCCGATATCGGTAAACAGAATCTTGTTGCGCGAGTCATGACTCCAGCTGCCTATCAGCACCGCGTCATCAAAACTGTCGCCATGCTGATCGATAAAGTCCGTGACCTCCAGCGGTGAAGTGGACGTCTCAAACAGGTCCAGCCCCTGGTAGCCCACACTGAAGCGCACAGTATCATATTCATTGATCGGGATACCCCAATTGATATCGGCACCCCGGGTATTCGTCCCGTAATCCGACAGGTTGGCTGCTGATGCATCCGTTTCCCGGTAGAAGACGCCAAAGCCGCGACTGACACCATCGATCGACCAGTACGGATTGACGTAAGAAAAACGGTAGATCGTGTTGATATCGCTGTTGTCAAAAGCAAAACTCACGCGCTTGCCGGAACCCAGGAAGTTATTCTGGCTGATGCTGGCGTTAAACAGCAGCCCCGAAGTCTGTGAAAAACCCAGACCGGCCGTGACGCTGCCGGATGAGATTTCTTCTACCGAGTAGTCAACATCCAGCTGATCCGTAGTACCAGGGACCGGGGGTGTTTCCACATTGACATTTTCAAAATAACCCAGCCGATCAAGCCGGGTGCGTGAACGCTCAACCTTTTCAGCTGAATACCAGCCGCCTTCCAGCTGCCGCATCTCGCGTCTCAGCACCTCGTCCCGGGTACCGACATTGCCTGCCAGGTTGATGCGACGCACATAAACGCGATCCCCGGGATCCACAAAAAATCCCAGATCAACCTCGTAGGTTTCATCATCCAGTTCCGGGGAAGTATTAACATTGGCAAAGGCATACCCCTGGTTACCCAGCAGGGAACTGATTCCATCAGTCGCCTGCGTCACCTTCTTGCGCGAAAACACATCGCCGGGATTGATCCTGATCAACGGAAACATCTCTTCTGCCGGCACCACCAGATCTCCGGACAGTGTTACTTCCCTGATGGTGTACAGGTGACCCTCCATCATATTGATGGTGATGTAAATGTCCCGCTTGTCCGGTGTAATCGAGACCTGTGTGGAGTTGATATGAAATTTCAGGTAGCCACGGTCAAGATAATGAGTACGTAAAATTTCGAGATCTGCCGACAACGCCTGCTTGGAATACTGGTCACTCTTGGTAAAGGCAGAAAAAATATTCGGTGTCGTCAGGCTAAACTCTTTCAGCAGTTCCTTGTCACTGAACGTGTGGTTGCCAATGATATTGATTTGCTTGATGCGTGCCACACGGCCTTCGGAAATATCGATCAGGATACCCACCCGGTTTCTGTCCAGCGGGGTTACCGTGGCATCGATCTTGACTGCATACTTGCCGCGACTGAAATACTGCCGCCTCAGTTCCTGTTCAACCTTGTCCAGTAACGAGCGATCAAAGACCCGCCCTTCAGCCAGGCCGATCTGCTTCAGGCCTTCCAGCAATTCCTCGGTATCAAGATCCTTGTTACCCTCGATCTCGATACTGCTGATTGCCGCACGCTCCTCGACATACACCACCAGTACATTGCCATCCCGTTCAAGGTAAACATCGTTAAAGAAACCGGTCCCGAAGAGCGCCTTGACAGCTGCGACACTGTCTTTTGTATCGATGGTTTGCCCGACCCTGACCGGAAGGTAGTTAAATACCGTCCCCGCCGTTATCCGCTGCAGACCCTCAATGCGAATATCCTGCACCAGGAAGGATTCAAAGGCATGCGCTGGCGCACTGAGGAAGAACGTCAACAGCAGGATCCGGCACTGATGGCTTAATCGTTTCAAGGGCAGGATCATGGACAGGTTCATTCAAGCAAACGGATGATGTCGTTATAAAATGCGAGCGACATCAAGGCCAGCAACAAGGTGATGCCAATCTTTTGCCCGACCAGTTGTATTGCCTCGGATACCGGGCTTCCCTTCACAAGTTCTACAAGATAAAACAGCAGATGCCCGCCATCCAGTATCGGGACCGGTAACAGGTTCAACACCCCGAGGCTGACACTGACGACACCCAGGAAGCCAAGAAAGGTTGCCAAACCAACAGCTGCAGACTGACCTGCATATCGGGCAATAGTGATAGGCCCACTCAGGTTCTCAACCGAGGCCCTGCCGCTAACCATTCTCCAGAGTGTTCGTAATGTCAGCGTAGTCACTTCCCAGGTCTTGTTGAGTGCCTGCGGCACGGCCCCAAGCAGGCCATAGCGCACAACGACGCGCATTGTAGCACGCTCCTCTTCGCTTGGAAGTTGTACGTAGGCACCGATTCGACCGATGCTCTTGCCATTATCCGAATCGCGATCCGGTGTGATGACCAGTTCCACAAGCTCGTCATTTCGCATCACCTGCAGGTCAATACGCACCCCCGGGTGCTCACGTACGTATTCAACCAGATGCTCCCAGTTCCTGACAGGCATATCGTCGGCATGCACCACTTCATCACCGGGCAACAGTCCATCACGTTCACCGGCACCCCCTGCAACCAGTCGTTCGATCACCGCGGGCGGGCGCCACGGATCGAGGCCGAAATTATCGAGTACCCCGCCCTTTTTCAGTAACGCATCAGGCTCTTCAAAATGTGCCTGCAAATGGCGTTCATTACCGTCTGTATCCGCGACAGCCACATTGATGATTTCCTTGCCATCGAGATTCGCATCAAGCAATGCCATGATGGTTGCTTCCCAGGTCGGGGTAGGCTGATTCTCGATGGACAGGATTTGATCACCCGCGCGGATACCGGCTGCGGCTGCATAGGATGAGGGCAGCACATCGCCGACGACCGGTTTCACACCGGGCACGCCGGAGACAAACATGATCCAGTAGGCCAGGATTGCAAACATGAAGTTAAAAGCCGGACCGGCAACGACGACAGCGATACGGGTCGAGACCGGCTTGCGGTTAAATGCCCGTGACAGTTCTGACTCTGCCACCTCGCCTTCGCGCTCGTCGAGCATCTTCACATACCCACCCAGCGGGATGGCGGCAATAACCAGTTCTGTCGCATCCTTGCCAAAAGTGCGCTTCCATAACGGCTTGCCAAAACCGATAGAAAACCGCAGTACCTTGACACCCAGACGGCACGCAACCCAGAAATGCCCGAACTCGTGCACGGTGACCAGCACGCCAATGGCAACCACAAACGACACCAGGGGGAAGAGAAAGTCACCCATCAGGCTGTCACCGCCCGTCCGGAATCAATACACTCAAAGGCCGCCGCACGTGCCGCGGCATCGTCGGCAAGGATGGCTTCCAGTGTATTTGCATCATGCACCGCACACTGGTCGAGCGCCTGCCTGATAACGGTGTGTATCGCTGTAAAGGCAATGCGCTGTTCCAGAAAACCCTGCACAGCTACTTCATTGGCGGCATTCAAAATGGCGGGGGCCGTGCCGCCGGCTTGCCAGGCGTCCGTCGCCAGCGCCAGACAGGGATAGTGATCACTGTCCGGCGACTCGAATTGCAGGGTAGCCACGGCCAGCAGGTCCAGTTGGCTGGCACCGGAGCTGATACGCTCTGGCCACCCCAGCGCATGACTGATCGGTATGCGCATGTCCGGATTACCCATCTGCGCCAGTACCGAGCCGTCTTCGTACTCCACCAGCGAATGAATGATAGACTGCGGGTGCAACAGCACATCGATCCGGTCCATCGGCAGACCGAACAGGCAGCCGGCCTCGATCACCTCAAGCCCCTTGTTCATCATGGTCGCCGAGTCCACAGAAATCTTTCGCCCCATCACCCAGTTGGGGTGTGCGCAGGCCTGCTCCGGCGTCACACTGTGCAGTTTGTTCACTGGCAGGGTACGGAACGGTCCGCCCGAGGCCGTCAACAGGATTCTTCGCACTCCCCGTGGTGGTACACCCGGCGTGTAGTCATCCGGCAGGCATTGCAGGATGGCATTGTGTTCACTGTCGACAGGTAACAGCGTGGCGCCATGTTCCTTCACGGCCTGCATAAACAGGGTACCGGACATCACCAGCGCCTCCTTGTTGGCCAGCAATACCCGCTTGCCGGCACGCGCGGCTGCAAGCGATGGCAGCAAGCCGGCTGCACCGACGATACCCGCCATGACAAAATCAACTGCATCCAGACCGGCAACCCTGATCAGGCCCTCGGGACCGGACAGTACCTGCACGTCGGGTGCCAACTTTTTCAACTCATCATGCAGGCGTGTTGCCGCATCGGCATCCGCCATGACAGCGTATTGCGGCTGAAAGCGGATGCATTGTTCAGCCAGCTTTTTCACGCGGGAATTGGCTGTCAGTGCGATGACCCGGAAGCGGTCCGGATGACGGGCAACCACATCAAGGGTATTGACACCGATAGACCCCGTTGACCCCAGCAGGGTAATACCCACAGGATGAGGATTAATCATGATCTCCAACCATGGCGGGGAATTGCATGCAACATCACAATGCCAACCAGAGAAAACCGATCAAAAACATGGGTGCCGCCGCGACCAGGCTGTCGATGCGATCAAAAATGCCACCATGACCCGGAATAATACTGCCACTGTCCTTGATGCCACTCTGGCGTTTCATCAGGCTTTCAACCAGGTCACCCGCCACGGAAAACATGGCCGCCACCAGCGAGATCATCATGAACGCCAGCGTCCACTGCAGCGAATGGCTGAAAATCCCGCCCGCAATCGCTGCAAACAGCAGGCTCGCGAGCAAACCACCATAAACCCCCTCCCAGGTCTTGCCGGGACTGATCGCAGGCGCCAGTTTTCGCTTACCCCACTGCCGGCCCGCAAAATAGGCACCGATGTCAGCCAGCCAGACCAGCATCAGCAGTATCAGTGTTAATGTCGGCCCGCGTTCACCGTGCGCATGCAATGTGCTCAGGGCCGCCCATGCCGGCAAGATGACCAGTGCGCCCGCAACCATTTTCAAACTGCTGTTCAACATCGAGGCTTGCGCGAAGAGTTGCGGCCTGGATAGCCACAGTAATGCACACAGCCACCACACGAAAGCCGCCAGTAACAGCGGTTTAATCAACGGCTCAAGGCCTGTTAGCCAGAGCAGCCACATCAGCACGGCCACCGCAGCAGTATAAATGATCCGGCCAGTCATCGTTTTCAGGGGGATCAGGTGACTCCATTCCCAGACACCGGCCAGCATGACGGCGCCCAGAATCGAGGCGAACACGGGGTTACTCGAAAACAGCACACCATAGATAACCAGTGGCGCCATAATGAGCGCAGAGATCACACGCGCCCTAAGCACCTTTCTGCTGCTCCACCTGTTCACCGGTGCGGCCGAAACGCCGCTGACGGTTTGCATACCATGACAGGGCTGACCGCAACTCCTTTTCATTAAAGGCCGGCCACAGCACATCGGTAAAATACAGTTCGGTATACGCCAGCTGCCAGAGCAGGAAATTACTGATGCGGCGCTCACCACCGGTGCGTATAAACAGGTCGGGTGGCGGCAAATCAGACAGGGCCACTTCAGCGGCAATCACATCGGGGTTAATCTCCTGTGGCGAGAGCTCACCGGCCTCTACACGTTCGGCAAGCGTCCTGACGGCCTGGCTAATATCCCATTGACCGCCATAGTTTGCTGCGATCACCAGATCCAGTGTTGAATTACCACTGGTATCCTGTTCGGCCTCCGCAATCAGGTATTGGAGTTTGCTGGAAAATGCACTGCGCTCACCGATAAAGCGCAACCGGACGTCGTTTCTGTTCAGTGACGCCACTTCCTTTTTTAACGTCTTAACGAACAGATCCATGATCAGGCTGACCTCGTCGCTGGGACGTCGCCAGTTTTCACTACTGAATGCAAACAGCGTCAGCACCTCTATACGCTGGTCGATGCAGGCCTCAACAGCACGGCGAACCGACTTGACCCCTTCACGATGCCCGACATAACGGGGCAACAGGCGTGAGCGCGCCCAGCGGCCATTACCATCCATAATAATGGCAATATGTCGCGGCAAACTGTCTGTCTTGTTCTCCGGGGCCATCAATATAGATCTAGATTTCCATGAGTTCCGATTCTTTGGTTTCAAGCACCTTGTCAACCGCAGCGACATGTGTGTCCGTCAGCTTCTGGATGTCATCCTGCGCCTTGTGTTCCTCGTCTTCCGATATTTCCTTTTCCTTCAACAGGTCCTTGAAATCACTGTTCGCATCACGCCGGATATTGCGTATCGCCACCTTGGCCGACTCGCCATCATTACGTACCACCTTTACCAGCCCGCGGCGGGTCTCTTCTGTCAACGGCGGCATGGGAATGCGTATGACCGTTCCGGCCGTCGCGGGATTCAGACCCAGATCCGATTTCATAATGGCCTTTTCGATGGCCTGCACCATCGGTTTCTCCCACGGGGTAACCGTCAGGGTACGTGCATCCTCAACACCGATATTGGCTACCTGCGAGATCGGTACATTGGAACCGTAATAATCAACCACGAGGTGATCCAGCAAGCTCGGGTGTGCACGCCCGGTACGCACTTTACTGAGTGACTGCCTGAGTGATTCGATGCTCTTGTCCATGCGCACACCGGCATCCTGCAATATTTCCTTTATCATTAATCAG
>Ga0209013_10004661_pt1 | contig 11970 bp, 10 predicted proteins | sample Cruoilmetagenom2_FD_187291 | JGI IMG/M metagenome (GOLD analysis project Ga0209013, IMG submission 187291) | Oil polluted marine microbial communities from Coal Oil Point, Santa Barbara, California, USA - Sample 2 (SPAdes) (version 2) | ecosystem: Environmental > Aquatic > Marine > Oil seeps ...
TTCTTGTAAGACCCCTTCCACTTTAATCTTATAGATAGCGGATTCTTGAAAACTAAACTCAGATTCGATTTTTGTAGCCATTTTCTACTTAGCCTTTATATATAAGTAAAACAACTTTTAACTATTTAGACAACAATTTTTTTACTGCCCAAGCATAAGCGCAATGCAATTGATTCCACGAGGCAGTAACAAATTTAGGATGGAAAGGTAGTTCCGTGCAATACCGGAAAGTTGTACAAAAGTTGTATTTTGAGGGCTAAGTTAAGTACCCATATTTTTTAAATGTAGGATATGTTAATATCACTATATAATACCTTCTTCTTTTGCCCTGTTAACCAGGCTAAGTCTGTTCTTTACATACAATTTCTGAAACATATTATTAATATGCTTCTTAATGGTCTCTTCAGAATTGAATAGTTTGTAAGCAATTTCCTGATTGGTCATTCCCAGTGCAACACATTTCAGTACATCAAATTCTTTTTTTGTGAATACATTTAACGCATCCTTCTGTTTACTCATGGATTTTTCAAAAGTTCGATTTTGTCTGACACTGCCCTTTTTAGCTGATTCATCATCCAAAAACTCCTTGTGAAATTTGTTATTTTTAAACCAATGGTCGGCTTTCAGCTGGAGGGTTTTAATTTCTTCCTGGCTGTAATACACGCTTAATTGATGCCTCAGTAGTATCTGAAAGAGAGGGTGATATCGATACCACTTGCCGTTAGTATCAAGGGGTGTTATAAATAAATTTAAATTTTTCAGCCACTCTATAAATTCTTTAGCTTCAATACCTAATTCATTCAACAGGTCTTCACAAAACTTGTCAAGTAATGACGATTTAACCATTGATTTTCTTAAGTTTTCGGGTAGTTGGGATAATACTTCTGAAATCAAATAATTAGAAATTAATTTCAACCCACCGTCAAGTTTATTCAATACCTTATTAATATCTTCAGAACTCTTTATTGTCATAGACACTAAGCGAATGGCAATTATCCATCCTTCTGTTTTTTTGTGCAGGTTCTGAACTTGTGAATCACTTAGCTCAATATCAGTAGATTGATTAAAAAACATCGCAATCTCATGATTAGTAAAACTAAGATCAGACATCCTTATTTCGGTGATCTGACCCTTCAGACGCAATGTTTCAAGGTTTAAAGCAGGATCACGACGAGTTATAAGTGTAAGGTGTACACAGGGCGGTGGATATAGTAACCATTCATCCAAAAACCTAAGAATGTTTTTATCATTTATGTTGTGAAAGTCATCCAAAACCAAAATAAGATTCTGATCTATATTACAAAGCTCATTGAAAAGTAACAATGTCAGTTCTTTGAAAGTGGGAAGGGGATCATTTTTGATTACCTTTTCTGATTTTGACATAGACCCCGGATGTATTTGATTCAGCGCAGTAACCATGTAAATTAGAAATACCCGCAGGTCATTATGTTCATCACAAAGTGACACCCATGCATGGAATCTTTGTGTTTGCTCTAACCATAAGCTAATAGTTGTACTCTTACCAAATCCAGCTCCGGCGGAGACCAAGGTGAGAGGTCTATTGATGTTTTGTTCCAGCTCCTCCGTTATTCTGTTACGGGATAAATAATAATCCATAATTGGAGGAGGTACTAACTTTGATCTCAAAACGCTGTACTCAGGGAGATTTTCATCTTTATCCAGCGCAGTCCGTGTAACGCCCGAACTTAGGAAAATATCTCCTTGGGAAACTTTTTCAATGGCCCTGATCAAATCTTCCGGGATATCATCTTTTAAAAGATACCCAAGCGCTCCCCCATCCAACATTTTTTTTACAAAATTATGGCCTGAATGAATCGAAAGTGCGATAATTTTTATATCCGGCTTCTCTTCCAAAATTTTTTGAGTAGCAATAATTCCAGAAACCTTTGGCATAGTGATATCCATGATAATGACATCCGGGCTTTTCTCAAGGGCCATTCTTATGGCTTCTTCACCATCACAAGCTTCACCCATGATTTCAATGGTCTTCTCATCTTCAAGAATAGATCTAATACCAGCACGGGTAAAAGGATGATCATCCACAATCAATATTTTAAGCTTCATATTTTTGAACCATTAATCGGAATTACTAATTTAATATTTGAACCTTTACCAATAATTGAATTTACCACCAAAGATCCATCCAGATCATTTAATCGTTCATAGATACTAAACAATCCGTAAGAATCACTTGTCAATCTTAATCGATCCGGGTTGTAATCGAATCCTCTTCCATTATCCCTAACAGTAATTTCAAGTGATCCATTATTTATACAAAAATTCACATCCAGCTTGGTAGCCTGGGCATGTTTCACCACATTATGCATCAATTCACAAATGCTTCTGAAAAGCAAATAGCGAGTGTTTACGTCAATGGGTAGATTCTTAGCTTCACCTGAAATACTGGTAACGATGCCATGTTTAAACTCAATCTGTTCTTTCATCCAATCTTGTACTGCCGAATATAATCCGATCTCATTTAACTGAGGAGGACTCAGGTTAAAAATAGCATCACGTGTAGCCTGGATGGCGCGACGTAGCGCCTGAGAAATATTTTCAATCCTATCAATAATTTCAGGATCTTCTTCTACCTTATTAATCCTTGACAGCTGTATTCGAATGGAGGCCAATAGTTGTCCCACATGATCATGCAGGTCCACAGCAACCTGTTTTCTTATTACTTCTTCAGTAATGGTTATTTTCTGAGCCAGATCTTTTAGCCGTCGCTGATATTTGAGAACTTTCTCCTCTGCCAGCTTCTGTTCCGTGATATCTCTGAAAATACTCTCAACACCCAAAGGTTCACCTTTGCTGTTATAATACATTTTGGCATTAGTAGATACGGTTATTATATTTCCATCTTTTTTGACAACATCTATTTCAAAATTTTCAACTTTTTTAGTTTTTTGGAGTTGGTTAACCATTTCAATTCTTTGTTTTGGATCTGCATAAAAGTCTGTGAAACTTTTACCCATGATCTCCTTTGATTTATAGCCCAATACTTGGTAGATAGAAGGTGAGACCATCAAGCATTTTCCATCATTGTCAGAACGGGTGAATACATCTGTCATGGACTCAAAAACCTCCCTGAATTTCTCCTCGCTCCGTTCCAGTTCGAGATAAACTCGTGCATTGCTTAAAGCCAAGGCCATTTCCGACGAGAGAAGTATGAGCAGATCCACACGTTCTTTGGTGAAAGCACCCGTCATCAGGTTATTTTCCAGATACAATATGCCGCTTATTTGATCTTGATTTATAAGAGGTATACAAAGGATTGACTTGGACTGTCGGTGTTGAATAATGTCATCACCAGTGAAGTTTCCCTCATTTGCTGCGTCCACAAGAACGATTGTTTCATGAGTGCGAGCCACGTAATTGATGATGCCGGCAGACACCGTTTCATTCGCTTCAATACGGATTGCCTGCAACACCTGCACTTTGCTTTGATCCACATCCGCGATGGCCTCAATGATCCACTCATCTCCTCGCGCCAATATCAAAAATCCATTTTGTGCTCCGGCATTTTCAATGACAATGCGCATCATCTTTGCCAGCAGTTTGTCCAGCACCATTTCTCCGGCAATGGCGTGTGAGGCTTTGATCACTGTGTTTAAATCCAATTGTGTTTGTTGCTGTGCACCGGAAATTGGGGAGGGTCTGGAAGTGAACAAACTGGGATCCTGTTTTTCAAGGTGCTTGACTAGTGCAAGAGCGCCCCATTCTTTGTAAGCTTCGTGAGCTTTGAATTTATAGATTTTAAAAAATTCTTCAAATCCGTATTGTTTGTAATATTTGGCGGCCAAGTCATAACACAGCGCTAAATCCTGTTTGAAACCGTTCTTCTTTGCCGCTTTGATGGCCTTCTCGTACAACGATGGGGCCGTTTCGGGACTTTGTATCCTGGCTTGTTCGGCCCTCGCTAATTGGAGCATGTGTTCAAAATTAAATGGAGCAATCCCGGCCCATTCTGTTAACAGTTCCATGTTCCTATTAATACGTTCCGTTAACAACTCCTTTTGTTTTTCATCTGTAGTTTCGGACAGCCTCAAGCAAGCTAGAGTATCGTAAAAGTAAAAAGGTGGGGTAGGATAACATGCGTAAAGAGATGATTCACATTTATGTGCTTTGTTTCCAATTTCGAATGCCTCAGCGTAGCGACCAAAATGGATAGAAATAGTTTGTAGTGCCTGATAATCATAAAAGAGATGAATGTCATCCTGGCTTTCTCCCATACCTTTTGCTACTTCTTGTTTAAGCCTCCAATATTTTTCAGGGCAATATGAAGATATTGAAGAATCCCTCAGGTAATTGGAGAGAGCAATTATCATACAATTGGTAAAAAAACAATTGAACAACGAATGCTTTTTCAGGAATGGAGTGTAATTTTGTGTTACTTCAATTACATTCTCCAGATTTTTGCCTGAACAGAACAAACTCATTGTACCCTTGGCTATGGAATAACTTGCGTATTCTAAGTTCCCCTGATCCACGCCAATTTGAAAGCAGTGGAAAAGATTTTCAATATTTCTATTCAGAGGTTTTAGGTATTGAAAAATATATCCGTAAGTGATGACTTTTACAGGACATTCTAGTTGGTAGTTTGAAAATTTATCCGCCATACTGATTGCAACCTGACCGGCAAGATACCCCGTCTTAAATTGACGAATGGCTAGATTGGAAAGTATCATGGAACAGTAAGCATAAGCTAGTGCTGAGTCTGAAGTGTTCCCGTTATGCACCAGGATATCAATGCTAACGCAAACAGAAAGGACCAAGAGGTTCTGGTTCGAGAAGTAATTTGGAGTTAGGAGGCTGTTTATTATATGTACTTGGTATTCTAATTTTGGCTCAACCAGTTTCGGAAGATTAATCAGCTTGTCAGCAGTTTGCATGCCTAATAATTCAATCGTCTCCGCCAGTGCCAAAGAAACCTCTTCCTTAGATACTAAGGTGTTTAAATCCAGACCAAGCTCCCTCAAATATTTCAAACCAATATTGATTGCATTCTCATGGTTCATCTGGGTAGTTTCATGTGCAATTTTGATGTCGATCACCTTTATTTTTTCACCTATGGTCCTGGCATTGTTCAAGACAGCATCACCCCACTCTTTCATTATGTCATAGTCACCAGATAAAGAGGCCACTTCAGCAGCTTTTGTGAAAAGATCGAGACTCAAATCGTAATTGTTATCCCATGCATTTTCGCCTAGAAGTTCAATGCCTAAACCGAAATACTCCAAGGCTGACTCATAGGCTGTAGACAACTTGGCTCTATTACCCGCAATTAAATTTAGCTCAGCCAGTTGAGTTCGTTCCGAAGAACTCGTAAACAACACGGCCCCGAGATTCAACTGGTTGACAATATCGAAGATCCTGTCTTCCCTTTCGTCTTCTGGAATTCGTTCCAGCAATATGCGCCCGATCTCAAGGTGGGTCTTATTTTTAACTTCTTCAGCAATCAGGGAGTAAGCCACTTGTTGGATACGGTCATGGGCGAATTTGTATTTACCGTTTAAGGGAAGAATAACCTCCTCCTGCAATACCATTTTAAGAATGGCATCTATTTCATTACGCTTCTTCTGTGTAATGAGAGACAGGGTTTCGATGTCAAACTGATTTCCAATACAGGCGGCCAATTTCAAAACCTCCCGGGTTGCGATTGGAAGTTTCCTCATTCTTCTTGAAATCAATTCAACTACGTTCTGGCTGATTTCCAATGCCTTTATAGTTTCAATATCCCAGTTCCAGTGCCCGGCGGCATCAAAAGTGAGCAGGTTTTCATCATTAAGGGTATGCAGGATTTGATGTGTAAAAAAAGCGTTCCCTGCCGTTTTGGAATAGAAGAGTTCGGCAATTGGGTGGGTGTCATCGCGAGATGACTGGAGCGTGTCAGCAATCAGAGCGTTGACATCGTTTATCTCAAGGTTTTGCAGTGTAATCTGTGTCATGGCGACCTGATTGTCTTTCAAGCTTTTCAAGAAAACGATTAATGGATGCGCTTCGTCAACCTCGTTATCCCGGTATGCGCCTATATACTGTACGTGGCTCAGGTCGGGATCGGTGACCAGCACCTGCAGGAGTTTAAGTGAGGCGGAATCGATCCAGTGAAAATCGTCAAGGAAGATAACCAGCGGATGTTCCTTGTCTGCCACGACTTTAATGAAATTCTGAAATACAGAATTGAAACGATTCTGCTCTTCCGCGCCGTCAAGGGCGGCAACATCTGGCTGATGGCCGATGATGAGTACCAGGTTCTGGATAATGTCGGTTAACACCTTTCCGTTAGGGCCCACTGCCTCCAGTATTCGAGTTTTCCAATCTGCCAGTCTGTCATCGCTTTCCATTAACAGGATATTCACCAGTACGCTGAAGGCCTGTTGCCAGGCAAAGTAGGGAATGTTGCGCTGGTACTGGTCGAACTTACCTTCAATGAAATATCCTCGCTTCGCGGCGATCGGTTTTTGAACTTCTTTAACCAGTGCGCTTTTACCGACCCCAGAATAACCAGCCACAATGATCAGCTCTTTACCATTTGTAGATATGCGCTCAAATGAATCCAACAAGGTTTTTAATTCATTCTCCCTGCCATACAATTTTTGTGGAATTCGAAATATACCCCTAAGATCCGATTTCCCTAATTTAAAAGGCTTGATCGATCCGTTCTGCTTCCACTGCTGGGCGCATAGTTCCAGATCATGTTGTAGTCCGTAGGCCGATTGGTAACGGTCATCGGGATTTTTCTGTAGTAATCGAAGGATGATGTTCGATATTTGTTCAGGAACCTCAACTCTCTTAGCGTGAGGCTCGGGAGGTATGCCGGCGATATGGAGGTGAATCATTTCCATGGTATCATCCGCAACAAAAGGCGGCTCCCCGACCAGAATCTCAAAGAATACTATGCCCAGAGAATATAGATCGGTGCGATAATCGACCTGTAGGTTCATGCGCCCGGTCTGCTCGGGTGATATATATGGCAAGCATGCTTTATTTGATACTAGTTTTTCATCTCTATTAGAAAAATCAACTAATTCGGCCTTCAGGTTTTTCTGATCCCAATTAATATTTACCGGGCAAATAGCTCCATGGATTTGCTCTTCCTTATGAGTTTTAACCAAACTTGCAGAAACAGAAATTGCAAAATCTATAAACTCCTTTATTGGCATTGGAATGCCAACTTTAAAATTTTTGAGTTTAGTTTGTAATATTATATTGCTCATATAAAATAGTTGACCTTTATTGGCTCTTAATCTATCTCAACATAATATGGAGTATTAGTTGTATTCACCCTATTTCTTCACTACAACATCGATAGGGATAAAATTCGACTTTCCCTGAAGTACTTTATCAAGTTTTGTTCAAAACATTAAATTTTAAAGCCTACGTTATAAATATAAATGATTTTAAGAATGTGACCAAAATTAGGTTTCTCAGCGTGATTGCAAATGCAGGGGAGTTTACAAGCACATAGATCTGATGAAAATAAGGTGTTTATTTTGTTGGCTTTTTTAGTGTACTTCTGACAACCAATTAGAGTCGGAATAGCTGTTTGGCTATAAGAACCCTGAAAGTTTTGTAGATGTTAAGAAAATGCTGTACAGGGGAGTCAAGGAAAGTCTTTTGGCAGATTATTATATGAATTAAATATTGGGGTATTTTGGCAATCTCTCAGGGATGATCTATAATCGAATATGGTTTTACTATAGAAGGCCGAAAGTACTGTGAAAGGATGCTATAATTAGTCAGGGGTAATGAATCAAGCAAAGAAACTATTGGTATGCCAGGAATAGGATAAAGTCTGATAGACCAAGGGAAATTTTAGCCATGGCATATAGAGTCTATAATATCATTTTGTATATATAGAACGGATGCTTGTATATTTTTTAAAGGCGTAAAACGGCAAATTCTGAGGAAGGAAAATGAATTTAGCAACTGTTTGGCCACGGAAGTAATTATAGTTGCAAAGAAGGCGTGAAAACTTTTTATAAAGGAACTATACCAACTTAGAGTAACACAACAATTTACGACTTGATGGAATGAGATATAATACATCAACAGAAGACTATAATTCAGCAAATGACAAATCAACTGCGTTTAACTTTTAATGCTGTTATAGATAATTGTAGTTGTGTTCATTTCCTTGCTTATGGATCTATCAATTGGTTTTTAGTGTTTAGGATGAAAAATATAGCGGTCCTAAGACAAAAAATTATCCTTTTTCTCTATTTCTATTTCTATCTTGTGAAATAATCTTTAACTTGTTACCTTATTAATCAATTAAACCTAGATACAATGAAATTAATAGATAGCGAAATAGACCATTATTGGGTTCACTTTCAAGCCGGAGGAGCTGATAAAAGTCGCGTTTACCCACGCGCCCTTGTAAAATGTTATAATCATGATGATTTTGTTGTACAGATAAACTTCTATCCTGATAATAAAAGCGTGCCTGAAAATAGTTACGATAAAAGGAATAAATTGGTGTACTTGCGCTACCCTATGTCAATGTATCCGAATGTTATAGACATTTTGAGAAATGAAAAACCAATATACTTTAGTTATTCTCTAAACTTGAATATGGGCTACATTAGAACTGGTAAAGAACCCATTGGAGAAGGAGATAACGATGCTGATTTCTAACAAAAACGGCATGAGAAACATCAGTTTTTAATTGATTTTTGGCGATTAATAATCGTTAATTCCTGACAAATATCAATTAGTATTCATTAATATTGATTCCAAATCAATGGTTTACTTAAAAATTATAAACCCGCAGGGATTTCCCTGTGGGTTTTTTTTATTTAAAACTAAATCACTTTCCACAGGTGTTGCCCGGGATTCCAACCGGGGGTAGTTAATCGACAAAGCGCACCGCTAATCCCATTCATAAATTATTAGATTTTGAAGTGTTTTCAAACTGTGAGCTCATTTCGTACAGTTCAACCTGTTTATCTTCAAATACGACTAAAATCCTTAAAAAAAAGTAAACCAGGTATGAGCTTTGTCGTCTAACTAACAACCAAAAATCTTAGTTTATGAAAACAATACTACTCATCAAGGAAATATATAAGGACGGATTCAGGAACCTTGGCAATATTATCGTGAAAAAATATTTTAAAGCCTTTGCATGGTTTAGTTTTATCATGTTCTTGATAGTGCTATACGCGCTCATTTACAGGATATCAACCGGCTTTGCCTTTGACTAGTCTTTGTAGAACGTTTCCTCACTTTTTAATTAATCATCAAAGAGTCTTTTGATAAAGGCTTTATACTGATGTATATAGTAAGGTCAACTATTATTAGCTATGAAGCCTTTTTTAAATTTAAATAAATACCTGATTGAGAATTTTGGTAGACCAGGTAGATTATTGGCAAAATATCCGGCAGTACTCTTTGCCTGTTTGTGTTTTGTAATTTCGATTTTCATTCTGGTAATATATTCCTTTTAATACCACATTTTCTTTTTTGGCCCTGTTGGTCGGTTTTATTCGGCTGTTCATCCATCAGGTGCAATAAATCGAAATTCCATAAACCGCGACTTATATCGCTCTGTGTTAGTAAGAATTCATTTTATCAAATAAATATGTTTTTAATCTATAATTTGAAATAGAAATTGATAAAATATGGAATTTGGCAGCATAATAATTTTTTAAGATTTGGGATATGAAAACAGCTTTACTTATTAAAGAAATCTATTTAGAAGGTTTCAGGAATTTGGGAAATTTTATTGTGCAGAAGTATTTTAAGGCTTTTGCCTGGTTTAGTTTTATAATGTTTTTTATGGTCCTTTATGCCTTTATTTTCAGGGTGTATACAGGATTCGCATTTGATTAATTATTAACTTAAAATAAAATACTATGGCTCAAAGAAATAAAGGATATAGTGCAATCGACTTTTTAGTAGCCGCAGGATGTTTGTTTATTTCTGTGATGATGTTTATGATTATGACAGCTGCAGGAGTCCAATAGTCTCTCCTTCGCCCTAGTGGGCTTCGGAGGATAAGACCTCACCTCTGCTCTTGCGAGCTGGGGGTAGATTAAATGTAAAACCAAAAATACATTAAATAACCAACCTAAATATTAATTAGTCCCTGTAAGTGATAAACTTACAGGGATTTTTTGCTACTACTCCCCACCCGTTCCTTATAATCTCTATTCCAGGGTTCTTATACAGAAATTGTGCATTTTATCTGGGAATTCTGTTCCCTTGACTAAAAGAATGGCAGAAAACTAAACTTAGAACGGCTTTTGAAGTCTTATAAGTGAATTCTAAAATTAGTGTTATGAAAACTATAGACTTACTTAAGGAAATTTATTTGGAAGGATTCAGGAATTTAGGAACCCTTATTATAAGAAACTATTTTAAACTTTTTGCGTGGTTTTGCTTTGCAATGTTCTTAATTGCACTCTATGCATTTATCTTTAGAGTAACTACCGGATTTGCATTTGACTAAGTAATCCGGTCATTTCCGGTGGGTGATAGGATATTTATGTTATTAAAGCTGTTTTCTATACTAGACATTGCTAGAAGGAGCAGATATTAATTCTGAATGTATTTCTATCTTCTGGATGCTTTTTGACCTTAATAGTATGGCCAGTAATATCCCATAAATAAAATTAGAAATCCCCACTTCAAAACCATGGCCTAGTCTAACATAGGCTGGCATGAGGTCATTTGGTGGAATCAAAGGGGCTATGCCACCAAGGATCGCAAAAGTCAGGCCTATTAATATAGCCTTTTTTACCACCGAAATGTTCAGAGTCTGAAGCATTAATAATGCTATACTAATAAATATAAATCCTCGTATGAATAGTTGAGTATTGATCAAAACATCAAAAGGTGGGATCTTGCCTTCATAAAACTGAAGCAATTGTGGGTATACAATGGTTAAAACTAATCCCGCAATAATATAAAGAAGGAGATATAAAATATCGGCTACAAGGATTCTCCAGAACCAGCCTATAAAAGACCTTTTCGAAAAAATCACTGCTTCCTGCACTATTTTAGTTCTGAATATATAAACATAGAGCGGGGCAAATGTTACCGATATTAAAAATCCTCTTATTATTTCCAGGGCAGTTTCCTGACGAGAACTGACGTTAAAAATATAGGCCTCTATTAGAATATTAAAGTGACCAATTAGGAAATAGATTAGAAAAACTGAAATACTTAAGCGTATTCCACCAAGACTAGATGACATTATATAATATCCCAGAAGAAAGGCAACCAGGTAGTTAGAAAGCACACCCCAAAGCAAATTATCAATGGCTGAGGTTTGGCCAAGCAACATATTGAAGAGCATGTAGAGCACTGTAAGCAGTAATGCTCCTAATATTGATTTTATGAACAAGGTAGTTTTCATTTTTCTATTTTTTTAAGGTTGAAATCGTTTTTCCACACCATTTTAAGGTAGTTGTGTAGGAGGCTATGCCATGTTCAAAAGCCAATCTGGCGTTCAAAGGCAGGGTATTATATTCTCTTTTATGATATTCTTTAAGCGATTTAATATATTCTTTCAGTACATCTTGAAATGAACTTAGAAATTCTAGTTGGACTTCTCTTTTCAGTAAGTTTTCCATAAAAGCAAATCGAAGTAAGAGGTCATTCGGGTTTTTGGCTACATCCGTAGCTTCTATAGGCTTTAAAAGCCATTCTATAAGAAAGGATTCCCCTTTTGTAGTGCATCGAAACATACTTTTCTTGGCGTTACCTTTAACCGAGTTTACCACCAGTCCTAGTTCTTGCAATCTTTTAAGAGCCGGATAAATGACTCCTGGGCTACTGCTATAATTCCCTAAAGCGGTAGTGTCAAATTTTTTTCGGATGCCATAGCCTGTTTGTGGCTGTTCATGGACTAAGCCGAGAATGGCATAATCCAGGGATGTAGGTTTTCTTGTTGTTTTCATAATGATACGAATCGTACTACTAAAATAATACGTTTCGTATTAAACA
>Ga0209013_10004662_pt1 | contig 11968 bp, 19 predicted proteins | sample Cruoilmetagenom2_FD_187291 | JGI IMG/M metagenome (GOLD analysis project Ga0209013, IMG submission 187291) | Oil polluted marine microbial communities from Coal Oil Point, Santa Barbara, California, USA - Sample 2 (SPAdes) (version 2) | ecosystem: Environmental > Aquatic > Marine > Oil seeps ...
CATCGTTTTCTATAGAGCAAACGAAATCGTGTATATAATGATGTGCAGTGTTCTTAACGTTTCGTGTAAGTGGGCGCTTTCCTGGCACGTTTAAGACCGGGTTTCTTGCGCTCCTTTACACGAGGATCACGTGTTAAAAAACCGCCTTTACGCATGACGGGGCGTAAATCGGGATTAATCTTCAGCAGGGCGCGAGCGATCCCCAACATAATTGCGTCTCTCTGTCCCGTCACACCACCACCCATAACCAGCACTGTAATATCAAGCGCTGAACTATCCTCTTCGGCGACAACCAACGGAGCTACAATCACTTCTTTATCTCCGTAGCGAGTGAAATACTCTTCAACTGGTTTATCGTTCACCAAAAACGTACCCGAACCATTCATCAGCCTCACACGGGCAGTGCTTTCTTTCCGACGTCCTATACCTTCATAATACTGAACTGCCATTTATCTTACTCCTTGCTCAATTCCAATGTCCTGGGATTTTGAGCTGCATGGGGATGGTCTGGTCCTGCGTATACTTTTAGCTTCTTCAGCAGTTTGCGGCCGTGCTTATTGTGCGGCAGCATGCCCCACACCGCTTTTCGGATCACCCGGTCGGGATGCTTCGCAAGCAGGTCCCGCAGATTGATCGCTTTCAGTCCACCAGGATACAGCGTGTGATGATAATACATTTTATCCGTCATCTTCTTTCCGGTCACACGTATCTGCTCACAATTGACAACCACAACATAGTCACCCACGTCTACACCGGGCGTAAAATTCGTTTTATGTTTTCCAATCAAAATGCTCGCAATTTGAGTAGCCAGCCTGCCCAGGTTCTGGTCATTAGCATCCACCAGAATCCATTCCCGGGTAATCTCGCCTGCTTTTGGTACGTATGTCTTGTACACGTTTATCTTCTCCACTTCACGGTCAGGTCGTATCCTGCAACGCCTGCCATAAAACTTATCGATAAAACAACACTAATTCAACACAACTTTGCTGCTTATCACTTTTTATATAATTATGATGTATATATTACTTCAGTCAGGACCAGTCCTTGGGGTGGAGCCAGTCCCTGTACAATCTCATTTGAGGCAACGTCCAGCTTTTCTAGATTGGCACTGGGAGCCCGTTTACCCTGGCCAATCTGTACCTGGAAACTCACCAGGTGGCGAACCATATGATAAAGGAATGCGTTGGCAGTAATCGCAAAAATCAGATATTCTCCATCCAGAGACCACGCTGCATCTGTCACATTACGCACGGTACTTCCACCAGGCTTTAGGGGTGTACCGAAAGCCGAAAAATCGTGCTCTCCATGCAAATGCCGGGCGGAGTTCTGCAATCGTTCCAAATCCAGTACCGGCCAGACTCGCCATGCATAACGATCCCAAAGCGGGTTTCGCACCGGCTTACAATACAACCGGTATTGATAGCACCGGCTCACAGCATCGAAGCGAGGGTGAAAATCCGGTTCCGCCAGCTTTACAGAACGAGCGGCCATATCTTTAGGTAGATTGGCATTCAAAGCAGATTGAAGTTCTACACTGCTGTGCCTCCAATCCAGATCAAACGCGATTACCTGCCCTGAGGCATGAACTCCCGTGTCCGTTCGTCCTGCAGCAAGAGTTGTACTGCCTGGCCATCCGATCTCCCGCAGCGCTTTCTCCAGCACGCCTTGTACAGTTCGCTCTACCGTCTGCCGTTGGAAGCCGAAGAAATGGGTGCCATCGTAGGCTAATATTACCTGGTAACGTGCCATTCCTAAAAGGTTTTGTTAATCCGTAATCCTGCAACCAGGATCATGCGTCCAATCGAACACACATCCTGTGGACTGGTTGCTATTCTTCTACCAGCTCCAGGAGCACCATTTCGGCAGAATCGCTGCGCCGTGGCCCTAACTTGATGATACGGGTATAGCCGCCAGGTCGATCCTCAAAACGGGGTGCAATATCGTCAAACAATTTCATAACGGTATCAGCATCACTGATGCGTGCAGCGGCCAGGCGCCTGGCGTGCACCATTTTCTCCGAGCCTGCAGCGTTGCCGCGCTTGGCAAGTGTTATCAAGCGTTCTGCCTGACCGCGCACGGCTTTGGCCTTAGCCCGCGTTGTGCGTATTCTCTCATGTTCAAATAGTTGCTTAATCATGTTTCGCCGCAAGGCAATACGCTGATCCTTCTTTCTACCGAGTTTAACACCAGCTTTTCTATGACGCATTTTAACTACTCCGGTTCTTCTTCTTCTTCTTCATCAACGAGATATTCCTTCTCGTACATTTTTGCTCGCAGTTCTTCCAGACTCTTCTCGCCAAAGTTACGTATGGACATGACCGCGTCGTCGCCTTTTTCGAGCAACTCCAAAACTTCGCCCACCGTGGTTATGCCGGTTCGTTTGAGCGAATTAAAAACCCGCACTGAGAGATCCAGATTTTCGATCGGTGTCTCGATCATTTCACTGGTCAGGCGTGTCGTCTCCTCTTCTTCGAGAGCGATGGCTGCCAGCGTTTCTTCACTGATACCTGCCAGGTGCCGCAGATGCTCGATTATGATCTTTGCGGCGGTGCTCAACGCTTCTTCAGGACCAATCGTTCCATCGGTCCATATTTCCATTACCAGGCGGTCATAGTTCGTGCTCTGGCCAACTCGCGCGTATCCGACATCCCAATTGACGCGTCGGACCGGGCTATAAATGGCATCTACCGGAAGCTCACCTATGGGTAAACGTCCGATCCTTTCATCGGCGGGAGAATATCCCCGTCCTCTCTCGACGGTCATCTCAATCTCCAGGTGACCATCGCTATCATCCATAGCCAGCAGATACAAGTCTGGATTCATGATCTCAACTTCCGGAGGAGCGATGATATCTCCGGCAGTTACAACCCCGCTTCCTTGCACTTCCAGGTGCAGACGAGCGCTTTCTACATCGTACAACTTCATCCTTAACTGCTTAATCTGAAGCATTACTCGAATGACATCTTCACGTACACCTGGAATATCGCTGAACTCATGCTGTACGTCAGCAATGCGAATTGAGGTGACTGCCCCACCCTCCAACGAGGAGAGCAACACTCTGCGCAGGGCATTTCCCAGCGTGATTCCATACCCATGCTCCAACGGGCTAATAATAAACTTGCCATAATTGCGCGCTTCTGCCTCACGCTCAATTTTCGGCGTTACCATATTATTCAAACTAATCACGGTTCACCTCATCCCCGAATTGCGCTTGTGTAGATTTTCTTGTGTAATTTTTTGTGTGCGTCTGCGACGCACACAAAAAATTACACACATTTCAGTACACAATCCGAATTGGGCTTCACTAATCGAGTCATAGGGGTTGTCCAGTCTCGGCTGGGACTCTAAGACGCCGATTAATTTAGCGACAATAAATTATCGTGAGTAGTACTCAACGATTAATTGTTCGTTTAAATTCCCGTCGATTTCGGTCCGTTCAGGCAGGCGTAGTACCGTACCCGACAGATTGTTCAGATCCCGACTTAACCAGGTTGGAATATTCTTACCCTCACTGATGGAAGGTAAATTCTTAAAATACGTCCGTTTGCGGGAGCCATCCCGAACGGATACTACGTCACCTGACGAGACTAACATTGAGGGGACATCCGTCCGCCGTCCATTAACAGAGAAATGCCCATGCGTAACCAACAAACGAGCTTCTGCACGGCTGGCCGCGAATCCAAACCTGTAAACCACATTGTCAAGCCGGGATTCAAGAATTTGCAGCAGGTTGAGACCGGTCAATCCGCGCCGGCTGAGAGAAACCTCATAATAGCGGCGGAATTGTCTTTCTAATATACCGTAAATTCGGCGAGCTTTCTGTTTGGCACGAAGCTGGCGGCTGAAATCCGATTCTCGTCTACGACGGTAATGGGCTCCTTTGCCGTGTTGTCCCGGTGGGTAACCACGTCTTTCAAATGCACACTTGGGGGTGAAGCAGCGTTCACCCTTCAAGAACAGTTTTTCGCCTTCTCTACGGCATAGTTTACAAACTGGCCCACGATACTTAGCCATAATTTCTATACCTTATCCTTCCTTATAATATGATTCTTACCCAATTTACGCATAACGCCAGGCATGTATAGATAACCAATCATTATACGCGGCGTCTTTTCGGAGGTCGGCAACCGTTATGAGGAATCGGCGTAATGTCAGATATTGAGAGTACTTTCATACCCAAAGCCTGAACGGCACGAATTGCTGATTCTCGACCAGGACCAGGTCCCTTAACATATAGATCAACCTCTTGCAAGCCCATCGACATGGCAGCCTTTATTGCCTGTTCGGTAGCCAGCCGAGCTGCGAAGGGAGTACTTTTTCTGGAACCCTTAAATCCGACTGATCCGGCGCTACCCCATGCAATAGTGTTGCCCTCCATATCCGTCACTGTAATAATCGTATTATTGAAGGTAGCGAAAACATGCACCTGTCCTTTGGACAGGGTCCGTTTGGTCTTCCTTGCGCCTTTCCTGCGCGCTGATCGTACACTCTGTGTCATAACACCTCACTTGGGTTTTATATATTGGAACTCAATTATTCACACGATCCAGCAAATGGTCCGTCGTTTTGGGCAGCCGCGGGTGGAAGATACCCTTCCCAAGCAGTTGACCATCTTTGAGGGTCGCATAGGTTATTTCTTGGTTGCACCCCTTCGACGACCACGACCGGCCACTGTCTTCTTCGGGCCTTTCCGCGTCCGAGCGTTCGTGCGCGTGCGCTGGCCTCTCACTGGTAAGCCGCGTCGATGACGCAAACCGCGATAGCTTCCGATCTCAATCAGACGTTTAATATTTAGCTGAACCTCGCGACGAAGATCACCTTCCACTTTGTAACTCTGATTAATAAATTCACGCATTTTTGTTATGTCAGAATCCGTGAGATCCTTTACACGCGTGTCTGGGCTTACGCCAGTGGTTGTCAAAATCTCATGCGACCTTGACAGCCCGATTCCAAAGATATAGGTCAAGCCAATCTCAATACGCTTGTTGCGGGGTAGATCAATGCCTTCTATACGTGCCATATACTTTTATCCCTGTCGCTGTTTATGTTTCGGATTCTCGCAAATAATATACAAAACACCTTTGCGTTTAACAACTTTACATTTCGCACAACGTTTTTTTATCGATGCTCCTACTTTCATAATAACTAACTCCTCATAAAAATTCTTCCAGTCGACATCTAGCGGCTAACGGCTGCGCAAGCCGCTCAAATTTATTGAACTCGTCTTATCAACGGGTTAGAATTTCTACTCATTTCATCGCACAGCCAAAGCTACGATTATACCTCAAATACAGTTCTTTCGTCCAGCCTTACAAGCGCCGTTTTTACAAAACACTAACATCGTTTGAGCCAATAAACGCTACCTAAAGTAAAGTAAGCACCAAAGGTCCATTATCAGTCACTGCAACGCTATGCTCAAAATGCGCCGTCAGCGAACCGTCTGCTGACACGACCGTCCATTTGTCCGGGAGCACCTTTGTGCGCGGCGTTCCAACCAAAACCATCGGTTCAAGGGCGATCGTCATCCCGCTGCGAAGCAGTATACCTTTCCCTGGTGACCCGTAATTAGGAACTTGCGGTCCTTCATGCATCTGTTTACCTACCCCATGTCCTGTATAAACCCGGGTAACGTGAAAGCCGCTCTTTTCGACATGACGCTGGATGGCTGCAGAGATATCGCCCGTCTTGTTGCCGGGGTGCATCTGTTCAATTCCCAGGTACAGCGCCTGCTCGGTGACCTGCAGAAGGCGTTCAGCCTGCGGTTCAATTAGACCCACGCCAGCCGTAAAGGCAGCATCACCTATATATCCATCTAACTGCGTCCCACAATCTACCGAGACAATATCACCTTCTTGCAGCTCACGTTTGCCGGGTATACCGTGCACGAGTTCTTCATTGATACTGATACACAGTGTCGCTGGATATGGATACGGTCCCGGGTATCCCAAAAAGACTGGTTTTCCACCGTGGCTGCGGATAACGCTTTCAGCAGCCGCATCGAGTTCAGCCGTAGTTACGCCGGGCATGATCATCTTACGCACAGTATCCAACGCCAGGGCGTTCACCTGACCGGCTTTCTGCATCAAGGATAGCTCATCCTTGCTTTTTATGACAACATTACGTTCCCAGCTCATCGCTTCAAGAGCTCCTCGCAAGTGCTTTTTTTATATCGCTGCTGACATCCTCGATGGATTGGGTTCCATTAATTTCAATTAACTTGCCCTCTCCGCGGTAGTATTCGATCAGGGGTGTCGTCTGTTCAAGATAAACACGGATGCGTCGTTTCACCGTCTCCGCCTTATCATCTTCGCGTTGGTAGAGTAGTGAGCCATCGTGGTCACAAACGCCAGTCTTAATTGGCGGACTATACTTTGCGTGAAAAACGTGTCCTTGGTCTCTACACGTCCAGCGTCCCGAGAGGCGCTCAATGAGAACCTCATCCGAGACCTGGATGTAAGGTACGGACTCCACTTCGCTGCCAAAATCAGCTAACATGGCCGCAAGTGCTTCCGCCTGTGCACGTGTGCGCGGGAACCCATCTAAAAGCGCACCCGGAGCACAATCCGGTCGCAAGAGACGTTCCCGGATCATGGCAATCGTCACGTCATCCGGCACCAGTTCACCACGATCAATATAGTCCCTGGCCAGCTCGCCCAGTTCAGTCTGGCTTTTCAGATTCTCTCGGAATATATCACCTGATGAAATATGTGATAGACCGAGGGCATTTGATATCCTCTGGGCCTGGGTTCCTTTTCCAGCACCAGGTGGGCCAAGCAAGACTATGTACCTGCGCATCGTTTTTCCTAACGCACCAACAACTGGTCATCGTAACCGTGCAGCTTCAGCTCAGCTTCAATGTTAAAGAACGTATCCCTCACAACACCAACAACAATGAGCAATCCTGCGGATGATACTAACAGCAGGCTGCCCGCGTTCTCAAATGGAAAGATCTTAGTCAACAGCCAGGGCAGGACCGCTACAAGACCCAGGAATAACGCACCCGGCAGTGTAATGCGACTCAGTACTCGATTCAAGTACCTCTGTGTAGGCACACCGGGACTGACTCCTGGCACCCTCGCGCCTGCTCGCTTCAAGTTTTCACCGTAATTCTGCTGGGCGAACAAGACGTTCGTATAGAAGAAGGTGAACGCTACGACGCCCAAGAAATACAGGATCCAGTAAATATCGCTCTGACCACCAAATATTTGCTGAACATTAAGCGCCAGGTTCGATACCCATTCGGTTTCAGAAGCGATAAAGAAACTGGCTATGATAGCCGGGAAGGTGAGCAAAGACTGGGCAAAAATGATCGGGATCATACCAGCCATATTGACCATCAATGGCAGTGTTCCTTTGACAGGCATGGACATGCGGTTGCCCATCCGGCGCCCCGGGTACATGACGGGTACATTCCGGCGACCCTGCTGCACATACACAACAGCAAAGATTGTCAGGAGCGTGATAATAATCATCAGAATAATGCCGATGACTGCATCATCGCCCGCCAGGATCGCTCCCAGGGTAACGGGAACACGTGAAACGATACCGGCAAAAATGATCAACGATAGACCCTGGTTGCGGATACCAAACTCTGAGATCAACTCACCTAACCAGATGGCAAACATGGTACCGGCAGTCATTGACGCGACAACCGTAAGTGATGGCAGCAACGCTGATCCACTCAGGCCAAAGTTTTCCACCACCGGTAACCCGCCAGCGAATGAGCTGAAAATGTTTATCTGACCAACAGCTTGCAAAGCCGCCATCGGAACTGCCAGCATAAGGGTCCATTTCTCCATCCATTTGCGTCCCTCACGCGGGTCTTCTTGCATGCGTCTCTGCCAGGCTGGGATGATGGGGACGAGCAACTGTAAAATAATTTGAGAAGTAATATATGGATACACCCCCATCGCCATGACGGAGAAGTTCGACACCGTACCACCAGAAAGCAAGTCAAGCAATCCCACCAGAGTTCCACCAGCACCCCCACCCTGGATAATCCCTTCAATCACCTCGAGATTGGCGCCCGGTACAGGGACATGAGCCGCCCAACGGTAGATCGCCAGGATGAGGAGGGTAATAAGCAACTTGCGCCGGATGTCACGTGTCGTCCATAGGTAGCGCCAAGCTGACCGCTTCATAAAATAACTCCTTATTCGTCCTGTAAGACTTTATCTCTCGATAATTTCGACGCTGCCGCCAGCGGCTTCGATTTTCGATCGAGCGCCTTTGCTGATGCGGTTGACGCGTACTTTTAAGGCTACTTCTACATCGCCCCGTCCAAGAATAACCACGGGTTTACGCTTGTCGGGTACCAAATTAGCCTGCAATAAAGTTTCCGGGGTGACTTCACTATCTGCGGGATAAGCTGCTAGTTGGTCCAGGTTAACTTCGTTGTACTCAATCCTGTTGATGGGAGTGAATCCCTTACCACGCATGAAGGGCAGTTTACGGAACATCGGCAGGTTACCACCCATGTGGTACAAGCGAGTTCCACCACCAGCTCGGGCTCCCTGACCTTTCATACCTCGACCAGCAGTCTTACCCTTACCAGATGCAGTACCACGACCAACGCGTTTCGATGACTTTTTTGATCCCTTTTGGGGCTTGAGCTCGTGTAACTTCATAATTATTCCTACGAATTATTTTTTAATTTCTTCCACCTTTACAAGATGGCTGACTTTAAACAGCATCCCGCGCAGGGTAGGAGAGTCAACATGTTCAACTGTCTGATTCATCCGGCGCAAACCAAGCGCACGAATTGTACCTTTCTGGCGCTCCGAATAACCAATCGGGCTCTTCACCAGGGTGACATGGATGATCTTCTTTTTGGGTTTTGCTGACTTAGCCATTCTTCCTCCGTTCCCAATACGGATTTATTTCTTGCGGTGACTTGCCTCGCAAGGCTGCCACCTCTTGTAGGGACATAAGCTGGTCTAATGCCTGAACTGTCGCACTGACTACGTTGAGAATATTGCTGCTGCCTAAGGATTTAGTCAGGATGTCCGACACCCCAGCTGCTTCCAACACAGCACGCACTCCACCTCCAGCGATCACGCCGGTTCCCTCAGAAGCTGGTTTTAGAAGCACGCGCGCACCGCCTACCTTACCCAAAACCTCGTAGAGGATGGTTGTTTTATACAACGACACCTTGTGCAAATTCTTGCGGGCTTTATCGGAGGCTTTACGAATTGCATCAGGCACCGAGTTTGCCTTTCCAATACCCATTCCAACGCTGCCGCCATTATCTCCTACGACTACTACCACGCGGAAGGAGAAACGACGACCACCTTTCACTACAGTAGCCACCCGGGCAATATCTACCACACGCTCATCAAATTCCGGTTTTACTTCCGAATACTTATAATTTGCCATATTTTTCTCCTTGTAAAGGCGGATCTGATCTCCCTGGATGGGCGATCCAGCCCCTGCTAGAATACCAGACCACCTTCACGAGCGCCGTCAGCTAAAGCTTTAACACGGCCAATGTACCGATACCCACCCCTATCAAATACGACGCTAACGATGCCCACCTGCTTTGCGCGTTCGGCCACCGCTTTACCGACCAGCTTAGCCTGCTCGGACTTCTTCAGACCATCAACTTGTGAGCGCAGCTCGTGGTCAATCGTCGATGCAGACACCAACGTTTGACCTGATTCGTCATCAATCACCTGGGCATAAATCTGCGTCAGGCTGCGGAATACGTTCAACCGTGGGCATTCAGGGGTCCCGTAAATCTTTTTTCGGACACGAATGTGTCTTCGAAGACGGGCAGCATTACGTGATTTCTTAGTTGCCATTACACTTTTCCTGCCTTACCAGCTTTGCGTCGAATGTGCTCATCGAGATATTTAATCCCTTTACCCTTGTAGGGCTCCGGAGGACGAACTTTACGTATCACAGCTGCAGTCTGTCCCACCGCCTGCTTATCGTAACCCAGCACCTTAATTTGACGGGTGCGGCTATCAACCTCAAACGAGATTCCTTCAGGAGGTTCGATCGTCACAGTGTGGGAAAAACCAACATTCAACACCAAGTTCGTACCTGCCAATTCAGCACGATACCCAACGCCATTAATTTCCAATATCTTTTCAAAACCGTCACTGACACCAAGGACCATGTTGTTGATCAAAGCACGTGTCATTCCATGCAAGGACCGATGAGTGCGCCCATCCGAGGGACGCTGCACCAGGATCTCTCCGCCCTTCAATGAAATGTCCATAGAAGCAGGAAAGGTGTGATTGAGCTCACCTTTCGGCCCCTTAATATGCACGTGCGATCCTTTGATCTTAACGTCCACGCCTTGAGGTACCACGACGGGCATTCGACCAATTCTCGACACAGTTAAGACCTCCTACTGAGAGTGATTTTAGATTTTTTATTTGACACCAAATCCGTTCGGTGGTTCTTGATCTAAAATCAGCAATCGAAAATCAAAAAATACTTTTACCAAATCTTGCAGAGGATTTCGCCTCCGACACCTAATTGACGGGCGCGCTGGCCAGTCATTACACCTTTTGGAGTGGACATGATGGCGATCCCGATACCTGAGAGGATCCAGGGTATCTCTCGCTGGCCTTTATAAACACGCCGACCCGGACGGCTTATCCGCTCCAGGCCCGTGATTACAGGCCGGCGCTCTCGTCGTTCGCCAACGTACTTCAAGCGAATTCGCAGCACCTTGGAATTAACAATTACACCATTAACCACTTCATAACTTCTAATGTATCCCTCGTTCTTCAAAATGTCCGCAATGGATGCTTTCATCTTAGAACTGGGCATTGCAACCGTATTGTGTCCGGCCATCACTGCATTTCGAATGCGAGTTAACATATCACCAATCGGATCATTGATACTCATTTTCTGCACCTCCGCCCGGTTACCAGGAAGATTTCACAACGCCGGGGATTTTTCCTTCTAGAGCAAGCTCACGAAAGCATATTCGACACAACCCAAAACGACGGATATAACCCCGCGGGCGACCACAAACTTTACACCTGTTGCGAACCCTGGTGGGGTACTTGCGTCGCGTTTCTCTGATAACTATGCTTTTCTTGGCCATTGATTAACCTTCCTTCCTGAATGGCATGCCAAGCATTTGCAGCAAATGCCTGCCTTCATCATCTGTACGAGCAGAAGTCACAATAGTGACCTCCATACCACGTATCTTATCGATCTTATCGTAATCAAGCTCCGGAAAGACTAATTGCTCACTCAATCCGAGTGTGTAATTACCGCGTCCATCAAATGAATTCGGCGATATGCCGCGGAAGTCACGCACACGCGGCAGGGCGATGTTCATCAAACGATCCAGAAACGCCCACATCTTCTCTCCACGAAGAGTAACTTTTACACCAATTGCACGTCCCTCGCGCAGCTTGAAGTTAGCAATACTCGTCCGCGCTCTGGTGATGATGGGTCTCTGTCCAGTGATCGTTGTCATATCGCTCACTGCGGCATCCAGAGCCTTGGAGTTATCCAGGGCTTCACCCACGCCAATATTAAGGACGATTTTTTGGACGCGTGGGACCCGCATTACGTTATCCAGATTGAGCGATTTCAGCAAATCCGGGACAACCTCAGCTTGATATCTTTCTTTCAAAACATTACTCATATTTTTACTCCAAACCGGTCAACAAGAAGGGATTTAAAAGATCTCTTCTAGTCAAACAGCGCCTCGCAATTCTTGCACTCCCGCTGTACTCCATCTTCGTCACGATGGATACCGACACGAGAGGGCTCTTTACACTTTGGGCACACTAACATTACGTTCGAGATGTCAATCGAACCTTCAAACTCGATAATGCCGGGTGACATTGTACGTCCCTGGGTTTGTACCTGGCTCTGGTGCTTTTTACGTAGGTTTACGCCCTGCACAACAACCCGGTGACTATCTGGCAAGACTTTGATGACTTCGCCTCGCTTACCTTTATCAATCCGTCGTCCACTGATCACCTGGACGGTATCA